>ENA-UOWO01003985-UOWO01003985.1-activated-sludge-metagenome-genome-assembly--contig:-NODE-3985-length-16639-cov-4.652496_pt1 | contig 16639 bp, 13 predicted proteins | sample MGYA00238148_ERZ761564 | MGnify/ENA primary metagenome ERZ761564 (study PRJEB28885, sample SAMN05720194) | activated sludge metagenome | isolation source: Anaerobic digester | place: USA...
ACAAAAAAATCATGGCAGCCGTGAGCGGCTGGGCATGATTTTTAATAACGCGCTTCAAATCAACAGGCTTTAAATCCATAAATCACCGCTCCTAATATTAAGATGAACGCTCACCCAAAATTCTTTACGCCCGATCACAGCTTGCGGGCTGACGGGCTTTTTCCATCACGCACAGCCCTTTAATGATACTATATAAATTGTTCATTTGACAACTCTGCTTTTCACAATTTTTTCTTTATACCAAGCCACCATGCGCTGGATCCCCTCTTCGACCGTGACCCCCGGCTCAAATCCGCGCTGACGCAGCTTGTCCGATCCGTGCCATGTCACGGCGTTGATTTTATAAATCCGGTTCGCCGTGATCGGGAAATTGATTCCGGTGACCCTGGCCAAGATATCAATGATGCTGGTCACCATTAAAATCGGCTTTAACGGCAGGTGCCATTGATACGGCCGGCGGCCGAGGCTGTCTGTGATAAACCGCACAATCTGGGCTGACGTGTGATGCGGATAATCCGCGTAATTATACACGTCCATCCCGGGCTCCATCCGTTCCATTAAAAAAACCGCGGCCGCGGAAAGGTTCTCCACATACGAAACCGTTTTAATATTATCCCCTTTTCCGACAAAAAAGAAACGCCGTTTAAAAATCGTGTCAATCAGCCGGTACATATTCGCGTAATTATGCGGGCCGTAAACCACGGTCGGGCGGATCACGACAACTTCCCGATTGGGATTATCGGCAACCCAGGCCTGGATCAATTTTTCCGCCGCCCACTTGGACTCGCCGTAATCATTGGACGGCTTCGGCGCGCAGCCTTCGTCCGAACAGCGGGCCAGGTCGCCGTAAACGGCTACAGAACTGAAAAAGATAAACTTCTTGATCCCCAGGTCAGACAGGACATTGAGGATCCTCCGGGTCCCTTCCTCATTAATCAAGAAAAAATCTTCCCGCGAAATTCCAAAGTCGTGATGTTTGGCCGCTAGGTTGATCACAAGGTCCGCGCCCTGGGCGGCCCGGCGCAACGCTTCGCTGTCCATGAGGTCGCCTTTCATCAATTCATAACCCGAACGTGGCTCATCCGGCTGCCCGATGTCAAAGCCCACCACTTGGTGGCCGCGGCTTAAAAGATCGCGGGTCAGGTACCCCCCGATAAAACCTTCACTGCCGATAACAAGAATTCTCATAAGGCCCAAACCCTTTCTGATAAATGACATTATTTCAGAAACAGCCAATGGAGGCGAGGCCGTTTCTCCCGAGAGCACTAGGTCCGCGTGGGCGCGGGTCGGGTGAACATGATGCTCGTGCATGGGTCTGACAGTCTGAAGATATTGATCAACAATATCTTCTGCGCGGCGCCCCCGCTGTTGAATATCCCTTAATATCCGTCGCGCTAAACGGATATCATCCGCCACATCCAGATACACTTTATAATTATATAAATGTAAGAACTCCGGCAACAGCACGAATAAACCTTCCACGATGATCACCGGCTTGGGATAAAATTCTTCCACGATATTCCGGCGGGCATGGATCCCGTAATCATACACGGGTTTCTGAATAACCCGGCCTTCCTGAAGCTGGTGAATCTGCTCTTTAAAGAGCTCTATATCCAAAGCGCCAGGATGATCAAAATTGACCTTCTTCCGTTCCTCTTCAGGAAGATACGCAAGATCCCGGTAATACGAATCCTGGCTCAAGATACACGCATGATCACGCCCCAAACGCTCCACGAGCTGCTCGGCCACAGTCGTCTTGCCTGAGGCCGTTCCTCCGGCAATAGCCACAATAAACGGTTTCTTGATGTCTTCTGGTCTCATTCCGTCTTTTTTCTCGTATGGTCCCATTTGGAAAAATCTTTACGCGCCACAAATTGGACGGCTGACAGCACCGGCGAAAAAACCGAGTATAATAAATAATAACACCGTTTCGGGGAAAGAACCCCAACAAGGACCGCCAAAAGAATACCATATATAAATGCGGCCCGCACATTAATTATCAGCGATGCCAGAATAAACACAACCACCCACACGGGCAGAAGCCAGCGGTTGATCTTATGAGAAAATACCACAAAAAACAAATCTGGCTTCTTAATGATCTCCGGGAACAGGCGTTTAACCACATCAAAGCCGCCGGTGATCACCCTGGTCCGCCGTTTGACTTCCACGTGGTCATCGGTGAATTCCGAAAGCGCTTTTAATCCTTTCAGATGCATGGATTTTTTTCCCTGCAACAGGACCGTCAGGGGAACCCACAAATCATCGGCCATGGCTGACGCCGGGATATCCCGGAAAGCGTCTTTTCGAAACGCGTAAAGCCAGCCGGTGGCGACAACAAGCCGCCCCAGGTGGGACGCGGCATCCCGGAAACTCAATTCGTATTTCCAATAGCAGGACTGGATGGTCATGTCGCGGCCATCATACTGGGGGGTGCTGGACAAACACCCCAAGCCGACGTCCTCTTCAAAAGCCTTAACGATAGATTCCATGGCCTCCGGCGCCATTTGCGTGTCCGCATCCGTTGAAATAATAAGGTCTCCGGCGCTTCCAAGGACAAGCTGGTTGATCGTCGGGCCCTTGCCCTGCTTTTCAAAGGCGACCAGCCGCCACCCGTCCAGGTGGTGTTCCCGGATAAAAGCTTCCACCTGCCTGGGCGTGTCATCCGTGCTCCCGTCCGACCCGATTAAAACTTCACACGGCCGGTTAATGTGAGTAAAACACGCGAGCAAATTCTCCATTTTCCGGACAATACATTCCTGTTCGTTATACACCGGCATGATCACACTGACCTTCTTGACCTCGGGGCCTGGGGAAGACTTTTTGCGTCGCAGAACAAGTGCCGCCGCCTTCAAATAAAGCACAGCTAAAAAGTTATGCGCCAGCATATATAAACACAAAAACATTAAGAATTTCATAGTATTTTACCTGTTCTTCAAACGGCTCTCCACAACATTCTTCACGTATTCCAACTGGGCGATCTTACGCGTGAGGCCCTCCACGTAATTCGCGTGATGCATGACAATCCCCTCCGGGACAGGGAGGGGCATCCCCTCCACCCAATGCTTTCCCGTGATCATGCCGCCGCCGTAAAAGATATCCGGCAAGTAAGCATAGCGGCAACACCCGCTTAAATTCCTTAAGACGTATATCAATTTTCTCCGCCAAGACATTCGAAGGGACAAATTCATTAATTTCTGGTCATCTCGTACGTCATAAATGGATCTCCGGATATTTTCCCATAACCTCAGAACCCGACGGTTCGCCCGCGCCACCCAAAACCCGGAACACAGATACCCATAGGGGTCATCCCGCTGGCAAACGATGTCATAACCTTCTACCGCAGACAGCAACAAAGCTTTGGTCGGCTGAAAAAACTGGATATCCACGTCCGAGTAGACAAAAATCTCCCCCCAGTTATCTTGAATGCCCCGGATGATTGTTTCCACCTTAAACGTCACGGCCCGGCACCAACTCTCTTCCATGTAGGCCCCGCCAGGCTCCTCGCAAAAACTCATGTCAACCGCATAGTCATCTTTTAAAGACGGCAAAAACCATGTGTCTTTAAAAACACGATGGGACTCGGTATACATACTTATCAGCTTCATGAAGGAATCCTTTCCCCTGAATGATCTTCATAACCTCTCACGGCAATTCATCAACGACCGCCGCGATCTTGTCCCCAATCACGTCCCAGCTGTATTCCTTTTCGATCAAAGCGCGGCCGTTTTCCTCCAGCCGTTTTCGGGCTTTCTCGTCATCCAAAAGCTCCACAACACGCCGGGCGAATGTCAGGGCGTCGTCCGCGATACAAATATTCTCCTGATCCCTCACCGCCAGGCCTTCACATCCCACCGCCGTAGAGATAACGGCTTTCTTCATGGCCATGGCTTCCAGGATCTTCAAACGCGTGCCGCTGCCGATCCTAAGGGGCACGACAAAAACTTCAGCTTTTTCGATATAGGCGCGCACATCGTCCACAAACCCGGTCACGGTGATGGAACCGTCCTGCGCCGCCAAGCGCTTAATCCTTTCGGTCGGGTCTTTCCCGACCACCCAAAACTTCACACCCGGAACGCGCTGTTTGATCAGCGGATAGATATCCCGCACAAAGAAAAGCACGGCATCCTCATTCGGATGCCAGCCGATCAGCCCGGTGTAAACCAAACTCTTGGGAACAATATCCCGCCCGCCCTTATTTAAGACAGGGACACGGACCCCGTTGGGGATCACCTCCACCCGGCTTTTGGGAGCGCGGCGTAAGACCTCATCCCGGTCAACCGGCGAACACACCCAAACATTCTTATACCGGCACCAAATTCTGGTTTCAAACCGTTCCATTCTCCAGCCTTCATACGCCGCGTAAAGCTTGCGCCACGGGTTCCGCTCCACCTGCTGATAGCGCTTGATAATAACCGATTCGATATTATGCTCATTTAAAATAACCTTGCGCCCGTTTTCCTCAAACTGCACCGCCTGATAAAGAGAGTCGCAAACAATCATGTCAATCGGCTGGGCAGCGAGCAGCGCGTCGATCTTTTTCCGAAGTTCGGGGGAAACACGGCTTTGGACAGAAAACGGCAGCGGATAAAACAACCCAGCCAGCATGGCGCAATAAAGTCCTAGCCCCTTTCCCCGAGCCGGCGGCGGGACCACATCCACAGAACGAAGGACGGATTGGACCTCCCTGACCTGCCGGTCTCTTTCCTGGCCGTAGCACAAGAGGTGAACGTTATGTTTGCGGGCGAGCCGCTCCAGCACATACCAGGCCCGCTGTTTAACCCCGCTATCCGGAGGAAACGGGAACTCCCTGCCTATAAAAAGGATATTCATGAGGAAGCCCTTTTGTTTTGAACGGCGGTACGGGTGGCGGACAAACCTCGCCGGGCCTTTCCCGCGGTTTTTCTTAAATACCGGTAGAACCAATTCGTATATGTATCATACATGACAATCTGCGAAGGATTAATGTAAATAAGATCCTGCCCTCTCTCCGCCATTTGCTTATGCAAAGAGATATGGTCACAGGCGGCTTCCACGTGCGGGTCCTGATTTAAAAGGCAGCTGTACCTCAACCCCTTTACCGCGTCCATCTGATACACGGCCAGGCCGTTAAACGCCGAAGCCACGCGCACCATGGGCATCCCGAGCTTCAATCCTCTGAAAACATTCTGGTAGCCGAAGATCATCTCTTCTGTCTGCGGCCGCGTGTCCGCGGACTCCCGTAAAGCGTATGTGTCATAATAATTATATCCTTTAAAAAACGCCCGGCCGGTGGAGATATTCCTTCCGTTGGCGGTGACCGCGTGCCAGCCAATGGGCTGGCCAAAGGTGTGGGCAATCCCGTTTACAGAAAAACTAAATATGTCCAGATCCAGCACGATCAGGCTGTCAACCGCCAAATTATTTTCCACATAATCAAGATACATGTTACGGAATTTAACGAACCGCTCAATGCGGTGCTTTGAAAACCACGGCCGGATTTGCCCAGGGCTCTGCGCCGGAGTGGTGAATTCCCCCGTATCCTGGGACAGGACAAAGACATCCTTGCGGGCGGCCGACCAGTTTTTCAGGATCTCCTTTGTCCTGTCCCGGCTGTCGTTTTCCACGACGACGACATAAGAAACCTGAAAATATTTCCTTAAGCGCTCGATCGTCTTGATATTCCTGGGCAGGTTCAGCGCGCAATCCCGGGCCAGGCCGCATATCGCGACCTTGCGCCCTTTCATCGCGGCGTACCCGGCCTGAACTTTGCCTTCATAATCTCTTTTTCTTGTTACAGACATAGACATACCTGAGGGCCGTCGGAGCCAGATACCCCGCCCGAACCCCAAATCAGCGCGGGATGATTTCTTCCAGGCTGACATCATCAAACCAGGCCGTGCCGCTGCCAACGAGCTGGCAGGCGAGGTAATCCGCGGTCCCTTTTCCTTTTAATCGAAAAACCTTTTGCGCCTGCGTCCAGTCGCTTGTCGCGGAGACCGGCCCGGTCTCAAAATATTCTTCTTGACCATTGTCGTACTTAACTTTAACCCGCAAAAAAGCGGCGTCAGACACGTTAGCCGTTTTTATCCAACCTTTGAGAAGATATTCTTTGTCCGGATCAAACATGATCGCGCCCAAAGCCTGCACACCCGCCCCTACCGAATCCCAACCGTCCGCCGCACCTTTAATCTCCAGGGCCCGCGTGCTGTTATGGCCCTTCAACCAGGCCACGCCGACCCGCGGCTTGCCTTTCCACGGCTGCAACCCCCAATCTTTGTCCCCTTGCTCAAAACCGCTGTTAGACACCGGCAGGGGCCGCGTCCGCAGCATACGGATATCCGGGGCTTCTTCTTTTTGGCTGACGAGAAAATCTTTATAACTGCTGTTTTCCGGAGCCGCAACCTCCAGTTGAACATCATCGAACCACACCACCCCCCGGCCGACCAGCTGCAAGACGAGGTATTTGATGGAGTTGTCCTCTAAGGGGGTGAACTCGGTTTCAAAGCGCTTCCAGTCATGCGTGCCATAGGTATTTTCCGTATGATAATCGTAATCCCCACCGCTATTCTGTTTCCCAGCAATCTTTATGAAAGCGAAATCCGCGACCCCTTCAGCCTTGATCCACCCGGATAGTTTATAATTCAACCCGGGCTTGAGCACAAAATTGGGGCTGTATTGCACGGCCACGCCAACCGCGTCCCAGCCCTCTTGAGGGCCGCCGATGATCTTAAGAGCGTTCTTCCCGCCGTGCTTTTGAACGGAATCAACCTCCGCTTTGCTCCCGCCTTTCCAGGCCTGCAATTTCCACCCCTGGCCGCGCGCTTCAAAATCACCGTTATTTATCGGAATACGGATGGTCTTAATATTAACCGCTTTACCCTCTCCCGAAAGCTTGCCTTTTTTGAACCCCAACGGATTATCAAATTCCGGCTTAAAATTGGAAACGCCAAGCGCATAGGCGTAGACCATATGGTTAGCCTGGGCAATCAAAGAAACCGCGTCCTCATACGGCTCATCCTGCTCGTTCACCAGCCCCCAGTTGGCCGCTTTCTCGTCATAACATTTGCGCGGCGGATCAAAATGCTGGAACCAGTGAACCCCAACGACGCGCGGGTCGGACGCGACCTTCGCCAGGTACCGCCAATAACTGACGCCCCGGTCCCTCTGGGTCTTCATCATCCCGTAAGGAAGCCCGGCATCCTGGCCCGTTATGAGCATCCCCAGCAAAAGGGGTTTACCGGTCCTGGAATACAATTCATTGATTGTGCTCTCGTACTTCTCGGAAATCTCATACCCTTTATTTAATCCGTATAATCCCATCCCAAACACATCCGTGTATTCACCGATCGCCTCGATCACCTCCGGGTATTCCCGCGTCGGCCGGGTACCCAGGACCATATGGTTAGGGTCAAACTGCCGCAGAGTCGTAAAAAGTACCCGCGAGAACTGAAGAGCGATGACTTTCAAAAAAGCCTTTTTATCTTCTATGGTCGGATCCGTGTCTTCTATTTTGGTGACGGCCCACAGATCATCAAACCCCTGGTACCCCGTCCCCCACGCGGCATTGAGCCCTGCGATGTCTTTATATTTAGTTTTTAAGAACTGCACCCAGATCTGCTTGCCGTTGCGGTCGGCGGGTAAAGCGATAAAATCATCCGTCAGGGCGCCATGCCGCTGTTTGCTGCCATACCAGGACGGCTCATCCGCCAGAAAATATCCCAGCAGCCAGGGGTCATCGATCAAATACGCCTGACTTTTAAAACGTGTTTCCATGGCCCCGTACACGGACTGCTGAAATGCCGGGTCAAACACATCAGGAAAATACCCGTAAGCCCCTTTCGCGATCACGTTCGGCGCCGTGCGTGGCAGGTCGATCCCCGCGACATAAGCCAATCCGCTCTGACGGCCCATGATCCCCGACGACCAATCTCCGACCGTGTTGAATCCCCATTCTTTCAACCGCAAGCTCGCGACCCTGGCCCATTCCCGTTCACTTCCGTATTTATTGATCGCCGCTTCCTGATACGGACGGCGATTCGTGCCCGTTTCAGGAATCCCCGACATCCTGACACAATAAACCCCGGTAGACCAAAAAACATTCCCAGCCGGGGTCACAATCCACCAGCGGTCGTGAATGGCCTCCACGTGAAAGGCGCCGGTCTTCGTGCCCTGGAGCCCCTTCCATCCGCCGAATTTATCAAAATGAGACAATTCGGAAAAAGCCGGAAAAGGGCCCGTTAAGATCCCCATTAAAATGACGGCCACCCCAATCCCTGGCCTAATCCCCTTGGAAAACATCTTGTATGTCTTGTGCAAGTTTCTCACCGATCCCATCCCATGTGTACGTTTGTTCAACGAGTTTTCTGGCGTTAAAGCCCATCTCCCTGCGCCTGTCAGGGTTCTTCAACAGGTCAATCACCTTATCGGCGAATGCCTTTGGATCGTCCGCGATAAAAATATCCCGGCCATCCGCAACCTCAATCCCCTCCGCCCCGATCGACGTGGACACAATCGCTTTGCCCATGGCCATGGCTTCCAGAATTTTAAGCCTTGTCCCGCTCCCGATCCTTAAAGGCACAACATACACCGCGCTGGAAAACACAAAGGGGCGGATATCCTCCACAAAACCCGTCACCCGGATAGACGGGTCGCAGCCGGACAACGCTTTCACTTGAGGATCAGGATTTTTCCCGACAAGGTCAAATTGAATATCAGGGAACTCCTTTTTTATAAACGGATAAATGTGTTCACAAAAATATAATACACCATCGACATTCGGATACCATCCCATCTCCGCGGTAAAGATAATCTTGCGGGTTTCCGAAACGCCCCTGTCCGGGAGATAAAAAAACGAGACGTCCACACCGTTGGGGGTCACGGAAAAACAAGCATCCGTTGGACAACGGCGCGCCGCTTCCTTCCGGTCGACTTCCGAGCACATCAAAACAAGGTCAGCGGCCTTCCAGGTTTCTTCTTCATATTTTCTAAATTTCCGCAATTGATCGTTTAAAAAAAACCTGGAAACTGGATTTTTCTTATAAATCAACGCCCGTTCTAAAAGCTTCGATTCAAGATTATGTTCATTCAAAACCACTTTAATTTCGGATCGGGGGAGATTCACCGCATAAAAGACCGAATCACAGAAAATAAAATCAATCCCCCGTTCTTCAATCGCCTTCTGGGCCATCCTTCGCATGCACATAGACCGCCGCTGGCCAACCACCCGCGGCCCCTTGCCAAGAAACGACAACAGCAGGCTAAAATAATTCCACCACCGGCCTTCGCGATGGACCGGAGGGGAAACTCGAATCACATCGGCTATCCGGCTCATTTCTTCCGGGATAGGGTCGGCGTCCCGCCCAAAACAAACGTAAACAACTTTATGCCGGGAGGCGAGAATCCGCAAAAGGTTCCAGCAACGCATGCGCCCGCCACTGACTGGCGGATACGGGATTTCTTTGGCCAGAAACAGAACATTCATTTTCACACAACCCGCTTCTTAGGTCCAAGCCCGCTCTCGGATGGCGGGGCCAAAACTAATCTTTCAATGGCCAAAGAGAGAAACACGACCAGCCAAAGGACTTTCTCCTGCTGCGCGTGTAAAAAAAACGCCGACACCATAAATCCGATCAACCCGAGCCATAACCCCCTGCCATACCCTCCATACCCTTCTTCCCCGTATTTAATACCCCGTCCGGAACCGCGCAAAGAGGAGAAAAGGACCGCGAGAAAAAGCCCGATCCCAATCATTCCCATTTCCGCCATGATTTCTAGATACATCGTGTGCGCCCGCCCCGCTTTCAGGGGGTAATACAATCGGCAATTATAATAAAAATCCCCGGGCCCGGAGCCGAAAACCGGGTTGTCTAAAAACATTTCCCACGCCGCCATGGCCAGGTAATAGCGCCTAACGGTCGAACCGATCGTGTCGTCATATGTGTCTTCAATCTTTGTTTTTTCAAACCGTTCCCAAACGCTGTCCGGCATGACATAAACAAGCGTCAGAGAAATAATCCCGACCGTGATCAAGCCTAAAAACTTATTCTTGGCCCGGAAAATCGCGAACAGAAGCATAACACCCAAACCCAACAGCCCCCCCCGCGACTGGGTTAAAATCAAGGCCGCCAATAATATGACCGGGGATCCCAGGAGGCTTATTTTCCAGAAAAAATTTTTCTCCGCAAGCCCGGAATAAAAGCTCAACGCAATGACCGGCAAAAGGCTGATCGCGAAATAATTGGGATCAAAATTGGTGCCCTGTAATCTGGCCGCCATGACTAAATAGTCCGGATGGGTTAAAAAATTAATCACGGATTGCGCCGCGGCCACCACAAACGATAAAACAGCCGTGATCACGATAATTCGGAATCTTTGACGCGTCGTCACCAAGACGAGGATCGAAAAACCAAACACCCAAAACGATGTAAAAGAAGTAAAAAGCTCCCTGGAAAACGCAGTGGGCTGGGCGAAACCATTTATATACATATAAATAAGGTAAAACGTATAAAATAGAAACCCCCCTTTGCTTAGAAAAGGCAATTTTATCCCCTTAGCCACCACCTGGATCAGCGTCCCTAAAAACATCAGGACACCGATAATCTTGATCGGCGTCATCATGGAAAAAGCGCCCAAGAAGGAATATCCCATGGACGGGATGAGCGCCTGCGGAAAAAGGACAATCGTGGCGAGCAATCCGAAAAACGGATTGGCCAAGATTACGACGCCGCCGATAACGGCGAAGATCACGAACAGACCGGGCATGGAGTATTCCTTTCTAAGACTCTTCTGTAAATATTTTCGGTTTCAGTCACCTGCTTTTTTAGATCAAAATGATCTTCCATTCTTTTTCTAGCCCGCTCCCCGAACTTTTTCCTGAGATCGTCATCAAAAATCAGCACCTCCATCGCTTCCTTTAACGCCTTGCTGTCTTCCGGGGGAACGACCAACCCGGTTTCTTCATTCAAGACAACCTCCGGGCTGCCATCCACATTCGTGACGATCACCGCCTTGCCCATGGCTGACGCTTCCAGTGCGACCAGGGGCAGGCCTTCAAACAGGGACGGTAAAACCAAAATGTCCAACGACGCCATAATGTCTTTAATATCCGGGCGGAATCCCAAGAATTTCACCTGGTGACCGATGCCGTAAGCCTGGCATAAATTCTCCAACTCTTTCCTTAAACTGCCCTCCCCGGCAATGAGAAATTCCGCCTTATCCGCTTTATCCCGCAGCAACCGGACCGCATCAAAAAAATATTTATGGCCTTTTTGCGGCGCCAGCCGGCCGATGACCCCGATCTTCACTCTTTGGTTTGTATTCCCTTTATTCCGAAAGCCCAGCCCTTTCTTAATTTTATCAAGACCTACAACCGGCTGATCGGTATAGGCCGCGGAAAACCGCTCCAAATCCACCCCGTTACGAATCACCGTGATCTTTCCTTCCGCCACTCCTTTGCTCCCGGTTAAAAACCGTTTAACCGCTTCCGAAACCGCGATGATCCGGTCAACATACCCGTAAGCCCACCGGTCGATGAAAAACGCCTTCTTAATCCCTTTCCTCCACGCTTCGCGGATATGGGCGGTTTCAACCACCGCCGGCACCCCCGCCAGTTTCGACAAAGGCGCTGCATACAGAGTGGCGAAAAATAAATGCGAATGCACGACATCAGGTTTTTCCTGTTTCAATATCCGCCAGTACACCCGGATATCTTTAAAATCCGTCCATTTCCGGATACACACCGGATAAGACCGGACCCGATACGCCTTCAGCTCCGGCTCGAGAAGCTTCAGCAGCTCTGCCGGACACACCAGAACCGGGTCAAACGCCTCCCGGTCAAGCCAACGCAGCAAACAGAGCACGTGTTCCTCCACCCCGCCCCGAGCGCCGCTGTTTAAAAAATATAAAACTTTTTTCAATGCAAGCTCCCCGCTCACGACACCGGCCGATAAATCCGGCCGTAAACGCATGATATTATCTCGCGTACTTCTCCATGATCTTAAAAAAATCCTTCACGTCCGCAACCTCCACGTCCGGCTGACGGGTGCTCACCAGAACGGCATCCATCGCGCCGTCCATGACATCATACCCATGCATGCCTTCAGGAGGCCTGTTCCCCATGTAGCTGGGGTTGATGACGGTTCCATTATTCATCAAAAACAATTCTTCCCCATAAAGGTCGTCTTCAAAATGCACGTGCCGCTCTTTCTTCTCTTTCAACGATAAAAGCCGGCCGTAAGGTTTCTGCTTCAGCAGTTTGACAACCGCATCGTGCGCTTGAAAGTTAAAAAACCAGAACCGGGCCATGGTCGAATCATAAAACGGCACGTAATCCTTGGGGATTTTATAACCCAGCGCCTCAATTTCCGACTTCAGGTCATGAGACTCATACACCGGAGACATGCTATGGTCGGAAAAAACATACAAATCCACCCGGTCATGCTTCCTGGATGCTTCCCGGTACAGGGTGCGGATTTCCTGTTCATAAACATCGATCATTTTTCGCGTGCCTTCCTGATCCTTGCACCCCCGGTGCAGGTAAGCGTCGGATTCCGAAAAATACAGGAAATAAAAAGAACTGCCCGCGGACAGGATATCTTTCTGCGCCTGGAAAAAAATATCCTGGTCCTTCATCGGATAAGCGTAACACTTGTAATCCACGTCCCGCTCCTCCAGGATGTCAAAAATATTCTTCCCGTGCCGCATGCCTTTGGGGGCGTAAATCCGCTTATTTTCGCTGATGTCGTAAAGGTGCAATCTCTCCACCGGGATAAGATAAGTTTCAAAATAACCGTTGTAGCCCATGAGCCGTTTGGAAATCTCTTCCACGATCTTCCGGGTATAACGGCTGTTCAGCCAGTCCGCCGGCAGCCAGTCAAAGAAGGCGGTCCACAAGAAACAATTCTGTTTGGGGCTGTAAAAATAAAGAAACCAATGTTTGTGTTCCGGCGGGTAGGCTCCGGTGAGGATGGACGGGATCACCCCGCTGGAAAACCCCAGGATGCTCTTGACCGGGCGCTTGACCGGGCAGATATCATCCAGAAAAGAACGGTTCTTGATATAATCCCAGCCCAGGGCGTCAATCAAAACAAATATAGACACTGTCTTCATATAGCCCCTCCTCTATTTGACGATCCTTTGCCATTGCTCGATCACGTTCATGCGATCATCCAATAATGGCAATGCTTCCGAAAAATACAACCGGGCGGCTTGCCGATAAATCCAAAACTGCGGGGACGTGCGCCAGATGGAGCGCGCAATTTCACCGGGCCGCAATATCCCGGCCTGGTTGCGCGTAAAGACTTTTACCCAGCCTTTGGCGCAATCCATCAAATTCGGGATCGTGACCAGACAATCCACCGCCTCCTTGATGTTCAGGCGGTCATATTTCAGGATCTCGGCGACTTCGTGACATAGAGCTTTTCCGAATTCGTCCCTCAAAACTTTCCATTGCTCAAGCGCCTTGTCCGGGCCGATATCCGGGAAGTCCCGTTGCACGATGTGCGCGAAAGCGTTGTTATAGGCCGGGATATTCAACCCCAACCCGGACAGAGGCGAGCCTTTCAGACTGGTTAAGGCCTCAAAAGCGGCCTGCTTTTCCGGATAAAGGGCGCAATATGTCTTCTCGAAAGACAGCAGGGAGTTCACCACCTGAACATAACCTTTATCGATCAAGTATTGCTGAACGGACGGGCTCCTTTTAATCACAGCATAAGCTTTTAACTGTTCCACGATCCGGTTGCATAATAGCACCAAGGCGTCCAACCGGGATAAGTCCGCCGGGGCATAGTCCGGGATTAAATCCAGGACAGAGGGGTCGCCGCAAATAATTTTTCCGAATTTCTTTAATTCCAACGTGAATATATGGGGCTTCAAACGCCGTAAATGCAGTTTGGTCGTGAATCCGACACTCGTGTCAACCACGCCGGCGCTGGCCGCCTCCGCGGACGCCTCGCTAAAAATACCGGCCGGAAGCGCCCGTTTTAACGCCTTCTCGAAATCCCTCCTCCACGTCCTGTCCAGGAATTTCTCTTCCTCAAGAACGGCCATCGCCTCCACGTCGCTTAAACATTGCTTTCTCCCGTTCCGGTCAATCCACAGAGCTTCCCCACGGGCGAAGCTCCCGATGAGAATGACAGAAACGGCACCTTCTTTATCGCCGATCTTGATTTCCTCGGCCACCCGCGCTCTATCGAATTCATGCCCCATGTGTTTTCCTTCCTTGAACGGCTGTTTTTTCCCAAAGCGCGATCATGGAACTGATGTCTCCGATAACTTTCAAATTCTTCTGCGCGACTTCATATCCTTTACGGCCAAAAGAAACAATTTTATCGGGGTTGTTTAACAAGAATACCACCTTGTCAGCCAGGGCTTTCGGATCTTTCCGGGGAACAACAAACCCTGTTTCCCCGTTAACCAGCCACTCCCTTAAACCCGAGACATCGGTGGAAACGATCGGTTTCTTAGAAAGGATCGCTTCCACGATAACCGTGGCGCGCCCTTCGAAAATCGACGGCAAAACGAAAATATCGCAAGCGGAATAATATTTCTGGATTTCTGCGTGATCCACCGAACCGACGAACCGCACGTTTTTCGCAATCCCCTCTTTTTCCGAAAAAAGTTCCATCTCGGTTTTTAAAGGCCCTTCCCCGGCTAATAACAAAACCGTTTTCGGCTTTTCTTTTAAAACATACTTAAAAGCACCGAATAAGTTGGGAATATCCTTTTGATGCACCAGCCTTCCCACAAATAATAAAATCTGCTCAAACCCTTCCTTCTTATACTTTGCCCGGATTTCAGACCCGTCTAAGGCCTGAAAATGGCTTAAATCAGAATGCACGGAAATGAGCGATATTTTATCCGCGGCGACACCACACTTCTCAAGGCTTTCTTGAGTCTCACTGGCGACAACCCGTATCGTATCCGCCTTTTTACAAATGAATTTCCCCAGGCTGTTAAAAAGCCGGTTAATCGGGCGTAAACTCATCCAATACGGGTTATCCACGAAATCAATATGCGCCTGCACATTCAACGGTATGTCGAACTTCCGCTTCAGGAAATATCCGACCAAACCTGTTATAAAGGGATCTTCAGCACTGATAACATCAATCTGTTTTTCCCGGCATATTTTCACGGCAATTTTATAGGCGTCAAACATAAATACCGCTTTACTCCTGGACTGGGTCGGGTAAAGCCGGAAATTTTCCGCCCACTGGCTGTCGGTCAAATTGAGCCCCCTGGGGGAATAAACGATGGAATCCAGCGATGCCAATGATTTGGCGTAATCAAATTGCCGCAAGCGCACATCACCCCTGACTTTACTGCCCTGAAGCATTAAATAATCCAATCCGATCGTAAGCAAATGAACCATCGATTTCCCCTTTATATTATATTTCTGATAATATTTTTTATCTTAGCATACCGCACTTGCAAAAATTCATCTATGTTGTAAATCTGCAATTAAATGCCTGCGCCTCTGTTCGAGGGCTTCTGCTTCATTAAAAATTTTCTCGGAAGTCTGCCTGCGTTGCCAATCCTGCTTTTGAGCCTGCCGTGTTTGAATCATTGCTTTCTCCATGTCGCCCATTTTATCTTTATGCTTTCGTTCTTGAAACTGTTGATCTTTTCTTTTGGTAAGGAATTTAGAACGTGTTTGCTGCGGTTCCCTGGCGCCCTCTTTAAATTCAGGGATCTTGATACATGCAAAAAGAATAGCAGCGATGATAATCACTATACCTATATTATATTTCTTAGCGAGGTTTTCAGCGGGCGTCTTAACGGGGAGGCCGGAAGACACCATAATCCCTAAAAGTTGATAAAGAGCCACTAAATATTTTACTACCCCATTCTTTTTTGCCCATTTCAATGACGGAAACGACATGTTCCCTTTTACACCTTCTTCCAATAACAGCTTCACTATCTCCACATGACCGTTTTCAGACGCCGCTCTTAATGCTCCGAACCCGTAACATTCGACATTAATTCCCTGGGAAAGCAAAAACTCCACCTGGTTCAGATCCCCTTGCTCAGCCGCTAACACCAACGGGGTTCCTAAAATTGTTTTATCCGTAACAATCTGAAGAATTTTGCTTTTCAACTCTTGCGCATAAATAAAATCGGGATCAACGCGCAGCGCTTCTTCAATACAAGCCAATGCTTCCTGATATTGACCGAGAGTATAAAGAATAACTCCCTTACCAATCTGGGCCTTTTCAGCATTCGGATTGACCTTCAAGGCTTCATCATAACTCTTTATCACGTCCTGACTCCTGCCCAATTCCTTCAGGCCAAATCCTCTGTTAAGCCATTCCCCTATATCCAACTCCTCTTTCTTAGGAAAAGCAAATTTCTGGCCAATCTCTGCCCAATAGATCGCTTCAAGTGTCTCCCGGATTTCCTTAAAATCTTTATAACGTTCTTCTGGCTTCTTAGCCAAACACTTTTCTATGGCCGGGAATACCGGGGATGGAATCCTTTCCGGTTTTTTATACCGATGTAACTTTTCCCATTCACCCCCCATAAACGGGAGCATCCCATCATTAACCATCTGGTATAGCACGATCCCAAAGGCATAGATATCACTTCGCCTATCCGCATATCCGTCAAATTGTTCAGGCGCCATATGCGTTGGCGTCCCACATATGTTGATTCCCTTATTTCTAAA
>ENA-UOWO01003986-UOWO01003986.1-activated-sludge-metagenome-genome-assembly--contig:-NODE-3986-length-16637-cov-5.500724_pt1 | contig 16637 bp, 9 predicted proteins | sample MGYA00238148_ERZ761564 | MGnify/ENA primary metagenome ERZ761564 (study PRJEB28885, sample SAMN05720194) | activated sludge metagenome | isolation source: Anaerobic digester | place: USA...
ATCTGTCTTGCGGAGTTGGGTTCCCGGCCAGTTGGTGAGCCCCATGTTGGCTTTGCCCGCATCAGCCCGCTGATAGATGATCTCTGCGGCAGTATGGCCATGACTCGCCCAGTGCATCTTGTTTTGAATGACCTTGAAGAAGCCCTTGGACAGATCTGACCTGGGATCATAGTCGATGCTGGTGGCATAGATATCCAGCACCTTACGCCAGAATACCTTTTCCGAGGAGCGGATATCCCTGATCCGGGCCAGAAGTTCATCAAAATAGGAACCGCCTCCGGCCTCTTTGAGCAGTTCGTCATTCATGGTGAAGCCCTTGATCAGGTATTCCTTGAGCCGCTCAGTAGCCCAGATGCGGAATCGTGTGGCGATCTGGGATTTGATCCTATATCCCACACTGATAACCATATCGAGATTGTAGTGCATGGTATGGTAGCTTTTACCATCGGAGGCAGTTATTAAAAAATCCTTAATAACTGCGTCTGGCTCCAGCTCACCCTCTGTGAGGATGTTGCGAATATGGATATTGATGTTAGCAACAGTGGTCTGATACAACTCTGCCAGTTGCTTTTGACTCAGCCAGATGGTTTCATCCAATAGCTTGGTTTCAATGTGTACGCTTCCATCCTGATTGGTGTAGATCAGGAATCTTGGTTCCGCTGTTATAAGTTCCTTCTTCACACTCCCTCCTTTTTTGATGCTTTCTTGAGTAAACTGGCGATATCGAGATTGATGCTGGTTACAGCCCAGTCAGGTTCTTGAGTGAAGGGTTTACGAACGTAGTATGGCCCCTCATAACTATCTCCATCAACAATCACCAGTGCTAAGATGAATTTGTCAGCCTGGTTTAGCCCATACAGGATCTCATTTCTGGTAACGGTGATGGTGCTTTGGCCTTTTACCCGGCCTTTTACCTCAATGTGCCTGGTTTCCGGCATTTTACCATCTATGGGAGCTGGGATACTGGTAATATCCCAGCCGCAGTTGAGGGCAGATACGTCAATTACTTCACAGCCAGTTGATCTCTCGCAGTCCATAACAACCTGCATGGCTTTCAGTTCGATCTGTTTTCGGGCTTCTGCGTCTATCGTCCAGGTATCTTCCCCTTTCAATTGAGCCAGTAAGCCAGCGGGGATAATCAGCGCGCCTCCGATCACTACAGGAGTTTCTGAAACCACATGACGCATTTCGTTTAGCTCTTTAGTGCGGGATTTGAGGCGGTTATCCAGCTCATCGATGATGCGGCTGACATTATCGATGTTGATCCGGGTCTTCTTGCCGGCAGCCTGGTCATCCTGAAGCTTTATTTTGCGGTCTGACCAATAGTTGATCTGGGTCACCAGCCTTTGATGCACAGCTTCAAGGGTCTTGGAAACCTGTCTTTCCCTCCGATGCATCACTTCCGAAAAATGCTCCGGAGCAAGATGGTTGGTGGCATAAGCCAGGGCCTGGCTTTCCAGTTCGGATGAAACCCACTGGGCAGCCAGCAAATGTTTTATCAGGATGAAGTCACTATCTGAGATGGGCTCCAGATCGAGATGGGGTGCCCAACCCGCATTGTTGATTGCTCCACGCTCATCAATCTGGACAAACTGCAAACGACGGGAGATGCACCTATCCCGGTTGACCCCTTCTTTTACAGAGTGTTCTATAATCAGCAGGGCTTGGGGATCGATGCTGTCATCATGGGGGGCTACAAGAATTGCTCCCTGTCTCAGCTTGTTGCGGTGATCCTCCAGCATGATATCTGTGATCGACATCATCAGCGGGTGCCCGGGATGGATGAAACTGGCCATGGGTGCTTCGCGGTTGGGCAATCTCACAAAGGGTTTATCGAAACAGATGCGCTCGTATTTTTGAGTGACCGGATTGATGTTTCTGCGGTTACGGCCAGAAATCTGGCGATCCCGTTCCCGGATTTGGGCCGGGACATAGGATATTTCCCAGCGTTCGCCCTCACTGCGGACCTGGCGAATGTTGCCTTTCAGTTGGCTAAAGGCCTGCAGGAAAAAGGATTTGATGAAATAGGGCTGGAGTTTTCGGGCTTCAGCTTTCTCCATATCGGCTTTAACGGCAAAGAGACGGTTTTCATCGATCACCTCTTCACACAGAGCATTGCGGCTGATGATCTCTCTGATGTGCTCGGTATCGAGAACGCCTTCCACCACTTGAAACAGCCTGGACCTGACCTCAGGGTCATCCCCATAGCGGATCGCTTCGATCAGCAGGTCTTTGAGGCTTGTTTCCTCAAATACGTCTCCCAGGATATCAAAAACTCTGCCGCCCAAAGCGGCTCTTTGGGCTTCCAGCTTGGTGAAAAGGGTTTGAAATACATCACCTTCCCGGGTCTCATCTGCCACCATATTCCAAAGATGGCAAACCTCCGTTTGGCCGATGCGATGGATACGTCCAAAGCGTTGCTCGATCCGGTTGGGATTCCAGGGCAGGTCATAATTGACCATCAGGTTGGCATTCTGAAGGTTTACGCCTTCTCCAGCAGCATCGGTGGCGAGGAGTATCCTGACTCGGGGATGGTTTTTGAATAGCTCCTGGGCTTTACGCCTTTCCTCTCTTTTAATGCCGCCATGGATGGTGATGATCGCTTCCTGGCTGCCAAGTAAGCCGCTGAGCCGCTCATACAGGTAATTCAATGTGTCCCGATGCTCAGTAAAAATGATCAACTTGCGAAAACTGCCATTGGCATCCCTAAAATGCGGGTTATTCTCAAAGAGACTGGAAAGCTCTTCCCATTTACGGTCAAGGCCTGAGTCACGTAATGCTTTGGCCTGTTCATTGAGACGCTTGAGAGTATTGGTCTCTGATTCCAGTTCCTGGATGGTCTGAGCTGTGGTAGCGCTGTCCACCAGCTCTTCTTCATTTTCTTCACGCTCTTCAGTATCCCAGTCCTCATCATCAAAATCATCCGGCAGCTCAATGCTTTTTTCTTTTTGCTGTCTGATCAGTTCGCCTCTCTGAATGAGCTTTTCTTCCTCCAGCCTGCGATTGAGCTTGTCCAATCTTCTTTTCAGGGATTGGTATATAGCCTCAGGGCTGGATGCGAGGCGCCTTTGCAGGATGGTGAGGGCAAAGCCGACAGTGTTTTTTTGTTTCCCGGTCAGACGATCAGCTTTGTTCATTTCTTCCCGCACATACTCTGTGACAGCAAGATATAGCTCTGCCTCAGGATCAGACAGCTTATAGGTCACAGAATAAGCCTTTCTCTCTGGAAAAAGGCGGGTGCCATCGAATTTGAGGAGATCTTCCTTCACCATACGGCGCAGTAGATCCGAGATATCAATCGAATGAGCGCTGTCTCTGGTTTTCCCATAGAAACGATCAGAATCGAGCAGGGCAAGAAAGGTTTGAAAGTCCTCATCCTTGCCCTTATGGGGAGTAGCTGTCATCAGCAAGAGGTGCCGGGTGGTGGCGCCCACTTCTTCAGCCAGCCTGTAGCGTTTTGTTTTCTTGAGTTCATTGCCGAACCAGGAGGCTGAGCATTTGTGAGCTTCGTCTATTACCACCAGGTCCCAGTAGCTTTGTTTGATCTTCTCGATCAGATCATCGTCACGCGAGACCATATCGATCCTGGCTATCATATAGTCATAATCCACAAAGGGATTGCCTCCGTGCGATTGCTCCTGCATGGCACGAGAAAAGATAAAAAAGTCCAGACCGAACTTCTCGTACATTTCATCCTGCCACTGCTCTACCAAAGAGCCTGGGGCAATCACCAATATGCGTCTGGCATCAGCCCTCATGATGAGCTCCCGCATGTATAGCCCTGCCATAATGGTTTTCCCGGCTCCCGGATCATCAGCAAGGATATAGCGCAGGGGTTGCCTGGGAAGCAGTGATTCGTAAACTGCTGTGATCTGATGTGGGAGGGGCTCAACATTGGAGGTGTGAACAGCCATCATGGGATCAAACAGATACGCCAGGTTGATCCGGTTGGCTTCTACTGCGAGCTTGAACTCAGCGCCAGGAGCATCGAATGTCCAGGGTCTACCAGCCACTGCAATAGACAGGTTTTCCTCATCAGAACGATATATCAAGCGCTCCCGAAGAGAACCATCGCTTTTCTTGTAATAAACGGTGTATGCATCTCCACCAATGGGTTCACTGGTGACAATGCGCACTACTTCCCCCGGTTCAATGCCCTGAATCAGGGCTCCTGCCTTAATGTCTTCTAATCTCATCATCCTGATTCCCTAAAAAAGAACTAGATGATCCGCCTAACACTCCCAAGGTCTGATCAGTTGCATCTTTCAAGCGTTTAGTCGCATCATTAATTTCGGCCATTCCACGCCAAAAGTCAAACAATCATATTAGCTTCATCTGTCAATGAGAAAAGCGACCTTGCCTATAACTGTAAATGAATAGGATCAAATTGCACACGTTGCTATGTTCACAAAACTCATTTGAATTTCGGAATGAGAGTCTTCACTGAATTTGTATCGGGGATCTAGGGCTAACTCGCCAAACTTGTCTTATTGGTTCTCTTATCTCAATTGAACCAACGTTATAGTGATCTATCCGAAGGTCAGATAAAGCTCAAGATTTTTACTTCTTGACTAATCTAAGCACACTGAGAACATAGCAACATGAAGAAAATCCTAATTACCTTTATTGGCAACAACGACTGCCTTCTCAGAGAAGGGAAAGAGGGAGCTATCATCAGCATCCTCAAACAGCGGGCATTTGATCTATTGTACATCTTGTATAATGATAATCGCTACCTACAGCACGCCTCGGATATACTGCTTCATTGCAGGAAGAAGTTTCCCAACATAACAGTAAGGTATCAAGAAGCTGAATCGCTAAATCCAATCGATTACAATGTGGTTTATCCGTCTATGGTATCTGCGATCAAGAGCATTTTGAAGGAAGAAGGGACTAAGGATGCGGAGTATACGATATCTCTGACTTCTGGTACACCTACTATGCATTCCTGTTGGATTCTGATAGTGATGGGTGGGATTATCGATGCCAAACTGATCCAATCCTCCCGGGAGGATGGAATCCAAGATGTGAACTTCTCCCTTGATGATTTTCCTCAAATTAGCTCCGAAAAGAAAGCCAAGATCGAACTCACGAAAACGAACCGGGAGAATAAACTACTCCGCAAACAGCTTCTGGACAGCTATTCAGATCTTATCGGTGAGCACGAATCGATCATCCAAGTCAAACGCCAGATCGACAACCTGGCTAAGTATGACATTCCAGTCTACATCAGCGGGGAAAGCGGTACCGGCAAAGAGGTGGTGTCCCGGCTGCTGCATTACAACAGTCCCCGTAAAGAAGGTCCTTTCGTAGCTGTAAACTGCGGTTCGATCAGCGAGAACCTCTTTGAAAGTGAGTTCTTTGGCCATAGAAAAGGATCATTCACTGGTGCTATTGCAGATCATGAGGGATACTTCTGCCAAGCAGATAAGGGGACCCTGTTCATGGATGAAGTGGGCGATTTGCCGCTACCAATGCAGGTTAAATTGCTCAGAGTTTTGGAAGAGGGTGCAATCCAACCTGTGGGTGGCAAAACTAAACAGGTGAATGTAAGGATAGTTGCAGCCAGCAACAAGGATCTTAATCAACTTGTCAGAGAAGGCAGATTCAGAGAGGATTTGTTTTATCGCATGGTACAGGCTCAGATATACTTGAGTCCCTTAAGAGATAGAGGCTCAGACATTCTGCTACTGGCGCGATGTTTTCTGAGTGATTATTCTGCCAAAAACAGATCTGATAAGCGCTTTAGTGAAAAAGCGGAGAAAAAGCTGCTCTCTTACCGATTCCCTGGTAATGTGAGGCAGTTACAGAATATCGTAAAACTGGCCTATATCCACAGTGACGGGGATGTGATCGATGACCGGGACGTCATCCTGGCTGACGCTTCCGATTTTGCTATGAGTGTGGATATCCCTTCGGAAGGTATTGACTTGGATAATGAAGTAATTCCTGCATATTACCGTGCCGCACTCAAGTCCGCTAAAGGCAACGCTTCTGAGGCTGCCCGTTTACTGGGCTTAAAGCCTCACACCTTTCGGGCGAGGCTGAAAACGTTGGAAAGTAAATAATCTTACGGCATAAAGTAATGAATTTTACTTCACTTAAGATGCATTACCACCATATGATAAGGGTTAAAGTGCTGATATTCTGTAGATTACAGCCTGCATTGAAGAAACGGCTTGAAAATTGTATTAAATATGAGAAATGACATAATGACAGATGGAGGTTGACATGAGTAAAAAGAAAGTTGGCACAACAGATTTTACTGAAGGAGCTATATCAAAATTAAAGGAGGTCTATGAATGCGCAGATCAGGATATTAAGAAATTTTTTGAAACTCTTAGATCTCAAATGTGGTTGGTCACTGAATACGTTTATCCTAAAGCCAATGCAAATAAAATCGGTTTTTCGATTAAGATGGAAAAATACGTAGAATGCGTGAATGATCTGCTACCAAGCTTTATTAATCGCAACTTAGAGAGATTAAAAAGTGATGTTGTTGATCAGACCCTACAACGAAAGATCTTTTGGATTGATCTAACCAAGTTACTCAACACTTGGAATGATTATTATGAGAACAAAATTGACTTGAATTTGTATGACACAATAATCGATCTTGGCGAAGAGGATGAGCTTTTTCCAATAATTAAATCAGTCCAGGAATGCATTGATGATATTGAAATCCTTTTTGAGTATGAATCCAGTTATGATGAAGATGATATGTATGATTCATCAGCCAGTGCTCTCTATCACTACTTACTTGGGAACACAGAACATGTATCCTTTTATCATGTTAGACCTGACGATATGCCCCTTCAGGTCAATTTGAAATCGATAAAAAATGCAGTAACATTCTACGATCTTTGGAGCCTCTTTGATTATGACGATTTCCGAATCTTTATCGATTGGGGTACAGAGATTAACCTGCCCGCAGAGCTTAAGAAAACGAAAATGAAATCAAACAAAGAGAATGCCCCTAATGCTTATGTAGCCAGATTAAGCAAATATCACCAAAACATGGAAGATTTTACGTCTATCAAAGCTCATTTGACCCAAAACCGAACTCAACTTGGCAATGAAAGCGACTACGATACCATTCTTAAAAGGGTCGAAGCGATATCGGCTATCATTTCGTATCTAACAGAAAAAACCAAACAGGAAAGAGAGTTAATTGAGACACAAGTCAAACTTGAAGAGCGTAATCGCATTCTAGCCAACCTTTCTCACAGTATCAAGAATATGTTAAAAGCAGTTATAGACCCCTTAATAAATTTGCGTGAAGAGATTCCGCAGAAAGCGGTCATAATCGACAACGCCATAAAAGGGGCTAATCTCATCCGGGAGATCGTGAATGCTATCAACCTCTCCTTCCAGACCACTCTGGAAGAGCTTAAATGGGATGTACTCAATCCCGGCTGTGAAAGCATGTCACTGCAAAATATGGTGATAGACAGCCTAAGATACTCGGTTAGCAATATGTTCGATTCCCGTTATTTCCCTGCTTTCACGGAGAAATACTTTCCTCGTTCCTTGTTGAAAGTGCATTACGATAAGATTCGATCTAAGTGGAATGAAGTTTCTGCAGGTGATGTTCCCCAGATCAAGGGTTTCCTGGATCAGTACATGTTCCATCTGGAACTGAATCTTGACGAATCCCAGGATTACCACGTAGGTAACGACAAAAGTTCCGCCATCAAACTACTGATCCTCTTCCAGGAGATCATCTTCAATGCCGTCAAATACACAGCCTACGTTCCCTTCCCGGAACGTCGAGTTGAGATCACCCTGGCCTCCCTCGGCGATAAGATGGTGCTAGCAGTCAAGAACAGCTTCGACCCCAAGGTTCAGGCCAAGACTACTGGTGTGGGAAAACTTGTTATAGAAAATTTTGCTAGGGTCTTTGGCTGCATTCCGGTGATTGAGGAAACAGAAAACATATATTCGATCTCGCTTGAATTCGATAACCTCTGGTACAGGAAAGAGGCTGATGCTTAGCGCTATTGCCCAAAAGAGGGCTTCGGACATTTTTTCCGCTCCTATCGATTACGACAGGGTCGAGGCTGAGGTTGGCGATACCACGGAAGAGCCTTCTCTTGCTCTAAAGGCGTTCAAGGAAGGCCAGTTAGTCTATTATATCAACTACGAACTGCTAAGCTTGATTGGAGAGTAACTTGTGGGAAAAGTCTATCCAGACATTGATACATTAAGAAGAAAAAGCCAACCCGTCACCGAAGGCGAACTGGCCCTTCTTAAGGCTTTCAATGACCATCTTCCAAATGATTACGAGATATTCTTCCAGCCTTATCTGAATGGAGACAGACCGGATATCGTAATCCTTAGAAAGGGTTACAGGGCGCACATAGTGGAAGTCAAGGATTGGTGCCTTGACCATTACACCATCGAACCGGATGGACAATGGTTACTGAAAAAAGATGGAACTAGGCTCAAATCTCCTTTGTTTCAAGTGCAGCAATACAAGGAAAATCTCTACAATCTGCATGTCGAAGGACTACTTGAGAAGAAGATCAAAGAATCCAGAACCTATGGCATGGTTACCTGCTCAGTATATTTCCACCGTGAAACCACCAACCGGGTTTTGAAAACGATCAAGGGAAGCAGTACCAACTCTACTGAAGATCCCGGCAAGATCAAGGCATTCACCAAGCTTTATGGTCATGAACTTCTGGCAAAGGAACAATTATTCCGTTTCATACATCAGTCCAAACTCGATCAGCCCTCTCCTTTTTTCACTGACAGCATGTACAGGATATTGAATCCGCCCTTTCATTATCTTGAAGAAGGAGTGGAGGTCAAGTATACTCCTCAGCAGGGGAAATTAATCGAGAGCAGGCCAGGGGCACGCCAGAAGATCAAAGGTGTGGCCGGATCAGGAAAGACCTTAGTCCTCGCAAAACGGGCTGTAAATGCCTTCAAGATAACTAGATCAACTGTCCTTATACTCACCTATAACATCACCCTGATCAACTACATCCATGATCTTATAAACAACGTGCGGGAGGGTTTTCCCTGGAGTGCCTTTGAGATCGTAAATTATCATGAATTCATTAACTCAACAGCAAACAGGCATAATCTGATCTTCTCCGGCTTGGAGGATTACGAGGACACAAATTTCTTCGAGCTAGCCAACAGAAGATTAAAAAAGTATCAAACGATTCTCATCGACGAAGCTCAGGATTTCCACGAATCATGGCACCGGATCATTCAGAAGTACTTTCTATCTGATGGTGGGGAATTGGTTATTTTTGCGGATGAGAAGCAGAACATCTACAGTAATGAACTCGATTCAGACAGGAAAGTTAAGGTACCTGGCATACCGGGTGTGTGGAATGAAAGCATGAACCGACCTTTTCGCTTCACTGGGAGATTGGTTGCTTTCATCAAAGCTTATCAGGAAAGTGCTTTCAAAGCAAAATACGCCCTGGACGAGTTTGAGATGCCAGTCCAAGCTGAGGCTGATATCGGGGAAAGTGAAATCCAATACATCTCCCTGGGCAGCAGGATCGGGGCACCTGCTATAGTGGCAGAGATACAACGATACTTACGTGAGAATAATATCCATCCCTCGGATACAACTATTCTCAACAGCCGGATCGCACTTATCAGAGAGATTGATTATCTGATCCGGCAAGCCAACGAAAAAACAAACACAACCTTCGAAACCAAAGAGATTTACGACCGATTTTGCGTTCAAGAGACAGATAAATACAAGGTGCAGGCAATGCTGGAAACAGCCCGGCGCAATAAAAAAAAGCACTTTATGATGAAGACTGGCACCCTGAAACTCTCAACCGTACACAGCTTCAAGGGTTGGGAGATCCATTCCGCAATAGTGATCATAGAGCCGGAAGACGATCAAAGTGAGTTTGAGACTGCCGAATTGATCTATACTGGCCTCACCAGGGCTCGCGTGAACTTACTGATAATCAATACTGGCAACGCCAAGTATGAGCAAATCATCAGACAATCTTTATAGGATAGCGCAATGGGAAAAAACCACCAAGACAACCAGCCTAACGAAGAGACTTCGATCCAAACTGCCAAGGAATTTCTGGCCAAAAAACAATACGACGAGTTGTTAACTTGGGTCAACGACTTGTTGGAAAATGGAGAGAAGGATTGGTTATACAGGATACGAGCCATAGCGACGGTTTATGGATCATATAAATATCCTGGCGATGAATCTGAGTTTCTTACAGCTTTCGATGACATTGAAAAGGCGTTAGAACTTAGCTATTCTGAAAGCAATCTCCGTATAAAACACTGGATCCTGGGATCAGCTATCGATTACTATCACAATAGCGGGCTTTTTCTGCCATTATTCGAGTACACGGTTGATCACACTCAGGATAGATTACTTGTTAGAGATTCTTCCCTGGATGGCAAAGATTATATCTCGAAACTGCCTTATGGGGTTTACATAACAGACCATAAAGAGAACTATCGAGCTCGTTTACATGTACTGAACGAGTTGATCCAACTGACAGGCAAACCAGAATACTATGAACAACGAGCAGTTGACCACAAGAAACAAAACGATCTACTGCTAGCTTTGGAAGATATCAGCAAGAGTATCGAGCTAGAACCTACAGCCCAAAGATATATGTTAAAGGCCGAAATCGAGATTGCTTCCAACCTTCTGGAAAATGCGCTTCTAAGCTCCGATCAGGCTTATGATCATGGCGCTAGTCAGGAAGAATGTCTGGATAGAAAACTAAGCATCTACAAGCGATTAAGTAGGTATTCTGATGCTCTGACTGTGTTGGATCAATTGCTTACTTTGGACGTTTTGTCTGAGAAGAATTTGAACGACAAATTCTTGCTGCTTTATGATCTAAAACGATATCCAGAAGCCCTCATTGTTCTAGATGACATGATTGCATTATCTCCGCCCCAATCTGTAAATCCTGATGATTTTCTTGCTCCACAAATCTCGAACTCCTATGCAAGGAAACTGGATGTAATGCTGAGAATGGAAGACTATGATGCTTACTCCAGCCTGATAAAGAGCTTTCTAGCACAGAAGTTAGATCTCTCACTGATCTACTACCTGAGTTCCCTTATCAAAAAGCATCAATACAATGTTATCTTAAACCACTTTCAGAACGAACAGAATAACTATCCAGTGATTAAGTGGTTTCTGATCTGCGCATATATCGGTTTGGATGATAAAGTCAATGCCAGCCACCTTATCCGACAGATTAACTGCGAAGAAGTTTTCATTGCTACCTCAGGTTATTACAATATCTGGAATAGGAATCAGTTGCTTGAAGTAGATCAATTACATAGAGATGACAGCATAGCATCACTATTTGAATCTCTGAATCTTAAGAAAATGAGCTTTTTGCTCTTTCTTGAACTAATATTGGCTTTAACCAATAATCATCTGAAAATCAAGAGTCAATATGTGGATCAGGGTGGTGCGGCCAATGATGATGCTCCCGCTGAAATTGATCATGCTATTGTGGCACTAGGAGACACAGATTTCGTTGACTCAAGGGATAGTTTGGGGGAGTATAGCTATGACGAATCAGCATTTCGGAATCTTCCTGATATAAATAGTATCATCTCCGAAATGAAGTCAGAACCTTCATACATAGACGGAACGGATAAATTTACGCCCGAGCTTCATGCCAAACAAAAGCTATTGAAAGGACTGGGCCAATGGGAAAAGTTCCCTACTTGTGTGGAGGAGATGCTGTGGGGCATTGAGCGGGAGTTGACCAAAATATTAGATATTCAGAGCATTCACAAGATTAACGAAGCCAAAGAAGAGGAGCGCAACCGAATCCTTGCCAACCTTTCACACAGTATCAAGAACATGCTAAAAGCAGTGATTGACCCCCTGATGAACCTTAGGGACGAGATCCCCCAAAAAGCGGTCATCATAGATAACGCCATCAAAGGCGCCAACCTGATCCGGGAGATTGTCAACGCCATTAATCTATCTTTCAAGACCACACTAGAAGAGCTCAAATGGGACGTGCTCAACCAGGGCAAGGAAAGCATGACCCTGCAGGATATGGTGTTGGACAGCCTCAGATACTCGGTGAGTAATATGTTTGATTCCCGCTATTTCCCGGCGTACTCTGAAAAGTACTTCCCCCGTTCTTTATCGAAAGACCAGTACGATAAAATCAGGTCTATGTGGAACGAAGTATCCGCGCTTGGAGTTTCAGAGATCAAGAACTTCCTCGAACAGCACATGTTCCGTTTGGAACTAGATCTGAACGAGTCACGCGACTACCACGTTGGCAATGAAAAAAGCTCCGCGATAAAGCTGCTAATCCTCTTCCAGGAGATCATCTTCAACGCTGTCAAATATGCCTCTTATGTTCCCTTCCCAGAACGCCGGGTGGAAATCACGCTAGCATCCCACGGCAACAAACTGGAACTAAAAGTAATCAACAGCTTTGATTCCAAGGTTCAAGCCAAGACCACTGGCGTCGGTAAGGTCGTTATAGAGAACTTTGCCCGGGTTCTGGGCTGCGAACCCTTGGTCAAAACTGAAGATGAGGCTTACTCGATCTCACTGGAGTTCAAAAACCTGTGGAGGAAAGATGTCGGATAAAACAATCGGCACCCCCAAGTCTAAACGTCGCCTTACCCACAAAGAGAAAGAAGCCAAAGCCCGGAGATTGTACCGGGAGGCACTCAATCTGTACAAAACCAAATCAAACAATGAAGATGCTAGGAAGAAAGGCATCAAGAAGATTTCCCAAGCTATCCTGTTATCACAGAAGTATGAATTTTTCAATCTGAAGGCCATGTTCCTTTGGTCCGGTCTCTCAATGCAATTCATGCTCGATGATGACATATTCCTCTCAATAGTGAATTATAGAAGGCACGATAGAGATCGTGACAGGATCTTGGCCCTTGTTAAAAAGGGAATTAGCATTGACAGAGATAACGCATCCGCCCACTATATCAATGCAAGAGTATTGTCTGAGATGTATGAAAATCATGCTGCTCTTGCGGAAATTGAGAAAGCATTTGCCCTCGCTCCATCCCCCAACAAAAGCTATTTTATGCTGCTTGGTGAGATATTAACAAACCTGGGCAGGGATAAAGACGCCTGGGTTGCTCTTCAGGAAGCTCACGCAAAAGATCCGGAAGACCTTAACATAATGCGCGAGATACGTAATCTTCAGCTTAAGTTGGGCAAGCCGGAAACTGCACTTGAGATCAATGATGAGATCATGGCCTCATATCAGCATCCTCATTTGAGTGACCAAGCCAAGAAGATTGAGATCCTGTGCGAATTGAGGCGTTATGACGAAGCGCTAGAGCTGATCCGGGATTATGTAAAATACGAACCCCTACATTATACTCTGGCAACTCTATATGAGAACTCACATCTCGAGTTCATTATCAGGGTTGGACAGTTGTTCAGGGACCTGTTCATTTACGGAAACTGGATCGTTTTTTGGGCTTGCGTGCGTTGCGGTGATCTCGAGGAAGCAAATTATAGGTTAAGACTGTTAGATTTCAGGAGAGGTCTTTCTACTGATTACAGCAGCGGAGGCCCAATAAGTATTGAGATGTTTGGTTATTACCATCAACAAACGGATTTGGAGATCAAGCAAGATCCAGAAAGCCTGCCCACCTACTATGACAATCCAGAGCATAGTAAGGGTTGGACGTTTGGAGTAGGCATGCTTTTCAGTTTGGATCTTCCATGGGACCAGTTGGGGCTAAATCAGTTCATTGTTCTGATGGCAAAGACTTTTGGGGGAAAAGGAGCAGTGGCTTTTTTTGAAGATAGGCTGAAAAGAATTGAAGACAAGTGGTCGGTGCATCCCGATCTGATCAAGGAGAGGAAGGCCTATGGGGAAGAATATTACAGAATCTCTTTGAAGCTTGAATTGCTGGAAGAGGCCGCGGCCGAGTCTCATAAACTAAAGCCAACTAAGAACATGATCTTTTCTTACTTGCAGGTGTCTGTGAACAAAAGTCTCGTCAGAGCGATAAACCTGATCGTGAACAGAAACAAGGAGGCCGAGCGCAACCGTATCTTGGCCAACCTTTCCCATAGCATCAAAAACATGCTGAAATCCGTGATCGATCCCCTGATAAACCTGCGGGAGGAGCTGCCCCAGAAAGCGGTCATCATCAACAATGCAATTAAAGGCGCTAACCTCATCCGAGAGATCGTCAATGCCATCAATCTCTCCTTCAAGACCACACTGGAAGAACTCAAATGGGACGTGCTCAATCCTGGCGTGGAAAGCATGACCCTACAGGACATGGTGGTCGACAGCCTGAGATATTCGGTGAGCAACATGTTCGATTCACGCTATTTCCCTGCATTTTCGGAGAAATATTTCCCTCGCTCCTTGGATAACATCCAGTATGACAAGATTGGGCAAAAGTGGAATGAAGTGTCTAGAGGTGACGTTCAGGAAATCAAAAGTTTTCTGGGTAAGCACATGTTTAGATTGGAACTAAATCTGGACGAATCGAGGGACTACCATGTGGGCAATGAGAAAAGCTCCGCCATTAAACTGTTGATCCTCTTCCAGGAGATCATTTTCAATGCAGTTAAGTACGCTTCCTACGTTCCCTATTCGGACCGCCAGGTTGTGATCATGCTCGCATCTCATGGCGATAAACTGAACTTGTCTGTCAAGAACAGCTTCAATCCCAAGGTCCAGGCCAAGACAACCGGGGTGGGCAGGGTAGTTATTGAGAACTTTGCCAGGGTGCTGGGATGCGAACCCATGATAAGTACAGATTCGAACACATACTCAATTTCATTAGAATTCATTAACATATGGAGGAATAATGCCGAAAATACTGTACATTGAAGACGAACTGACCCGCAACATTGCAACCATCAGGAAATTCTTTGAACCCGTTCTGAAGGATAAAAACATTCAGAAAGCCCTCAAAGAGCTAGAAAGCTCTGACCGTCCCTTCCCTGAAGATATTGTCGAAGCCTGCAGCCCAAGCAGCGAACTTGATATCGCTTACACTTTTCCTCGTGCTTTGGAACTTGTTATCGTTAATCACAAGTCCTATGATCTAGTGATCGTTGACCGCAATCTGAGCCTTTATCAGTATGTAGACGAATTGGAGAGGATGAAGGATATGCTCTGCGGAATAGGACAGGATTTCGACGAAGACAGAATCCTCGAGTTCCATGAACGCGAGGGCGACCTGCTATTGCAAGTCTTAGTAAAACTGGATACAACATACAAGGATAAAGTGTACTATCTGACTGCCAACACATCTGATGCTCTGCGGGGTTCGCCGCAACTGCAGACCCTGATCGATGTGGATAGTTTTAGGCAGGACCACATAATTGAGAAAGGATCGCCACGGGAGAAGATGATCAGCGACATCTTGTCTGATATCAAAGCTTTCAGGATACAGAACACATATAGGACTCAGTGCAATATCTTGAGAAAATGCCTTGATGAAGAGAGTGTAAATCAATTTATCAATGTGGTAAAACACTATGAGAAAAACAACCGCCGAGAATTTGTTTTTGATTTAAGGAATCTGTTAGAAAACATACTAAAAAAGACCGCATATTGTTTAGGCGAGCACAACGCTGATTACTGGAAGAAAATTGGCCGTAAGAGCCATCTTCAGATCAGGCCATTTATCTTAACCGGACTAAAAACATACGATGACATCTATAACATTGGCTACAATGCAGTTATCCAAAATGCATGCATGTCGATCTATTCTATTAGCAGCGAATGCGTTGTCCACTCCAACAGTAAATCCGTAGATATAGAAAGCACTAGTGCTAGCAATCTAACTGTGTTCACAATGAATACTCTCATAAACGAAATATGCGATGTAATCCTTTGGTTTGGATTTTATATGGAGAGACTTTCAACTGACGGGTAAGGTCAGAAATCACCTAGTATTCCCTTTTGGATATTTGATCCGATAGCCCAGACTCTGTCTTTCGAGATCAGCTTGTAGTCGCCATTCACTTTCTCGATTGATCCTATCGAGGCGAGAGCCTCTATATACACATACACCCACTGCCTGGATTTACTGATAGCTTTGTCGATAGTACGTCCCTCTGTGTGTTTTTATAGAGTGTAGTCTATCCAGTATGCAGTGGCGGGAGATAACCACATATATATGCTGCCTTAGGTCTACAACCTCTATCGAAGCCAGTGCCTCCAGATAGATATAGACCCACTGTCTGGATTTGCAGATTACTTGAGCAATCTCTCGAATGGACTTGTATCTGCCTTGTTCCAGGATGTCCAGCAGCCTGTGAGCATCTGCTATACTGAAAGTCCAGCCCTTGTAGTGCTGATAACCGATCCTTGCTTGGTAACGGTTGGCTCGGACGTAGATAGGAGGACAATCTTCAATCTGCTTGATTGCTTGGCTTTGGAGCAGTTCAGGTAATAGCTTTTCTGTTACTTCTATGTTTACACTGGTCAGCTTGGATATTAGTTCTGCATTGAACAGACGATCATATTGACTAATGAAGTTGAGGATCAGTTCTTTATCCGTCATCTTGTACTCAATCATCCAGATCTGCTTGGGATACTAATTCAAGATTCTTGTATCTGCCGATTTCTTCCACTGAACGGATAAGCTTCATGGCTTTGCGGACATTGCCGCAGGAGTGGAAGTGGACATAT
>ENA-UOWO01003987-UOWO01003987.1-activated-sludge-metagenome-genome-assembly--contig:-NODE-3987-length-16630-cov-14.544555_pt1 | contig 16630 bp, 14 predicted proteins | sample MGYA00238148_ERZ761564 | MGnify/ENA primary metagenome ERZ761564 (study PRJEB28885, sample SAMN05720194) | activated sludge metagenome | isolation source: Anaerobic digester | place: USA...
GAAATTGTGTGGAAAAGTCATTGATAATCAGTGTATAAGAAGTATTTCATTTTTTGCTTTGATTTTTGATTTTTAGGCATATATTTGCAGTCTTTAAGAAATTTAACCAATAAAAAAATAAACGAACAAGAATATGTATTGGACATTAGAATTAGCATCGTATCTTGAAGAAGCGCCATGGCCTGCTTCTAAAGATGAATTAATTGATTTCGCCATCAGAACCGGTGCACCGTTAGAAGTAATCGAAAACTTACAGGAACTGGATGACGATGAAGAATTATATGAAAGCATAGAAGATATCTGGCCGGAATATCCAACTAAAGAAGATTTTCTTTTTAATGAGGATGAATATTAAGGTAGCATCTTTCAGGAAATAAAAATAGCCGTCTGTTAATATCAGATGGCTTTTTTATTTTATCGGTATGCCAATATATATACTGCTGTTAGCCGTAAAATGTCCGTAGCCGTTAATGATATTGCCTTCCAGATTAATGCGCTCCAGTTGGCCATCATTCAGGTAATCATTGCCGAGCCTGATTTGTTGAGTGTTCCAATCGTAAAAATTTTTACCACATGCAGCAAGTTCCACAACAAGTAAAATTTCTTTATAGATGTTGTTGTACAGACTTTGGAAATTGACAGAAAATGATGTAAACTGTCCGTCAAAATTGGCATCCGTAAAAAACGACCAGTTGGCATTTCCCGGATTTGGAATAGTTGGCGAATAAGATGGATAACCAATATAATCATATTTATAAACGGTATCGCCTACGTTATTAATAGTTGGTTTCAAAATTCTGTAGTACGTAGCCAGAAAATAATAATTCTTAAAAAGTGCACTATCCTGAATCATAAGCATGTATTGGCCTTGCTTATTGGGTTGAGTGCTATCAGCATGCTGTAGCAATGTTACCTGTGCACTCGTTGGAATGCGCGGCATATATTCTGTGGCTTCCACAATTCCTAGTTCAGGATGTGATGAAACTATCTTATACGTTTTGCCTTGTTGTAATTTAAATGAAGATGTGTAATAGCCTAATCCGGATAACGTATCTTTCAGGATAAAAGGCAATGTTTCCATAAAAACACCATCTTCATATGCATCTACTTTGCAGTTTTGTAAAAAATTTATGGAGTTGAAATCATTGGGACTTTTACTTCGGCTAATATTCACCGTTAGTTTGGCATCCGGATAGAGATTGGCAATCACCACTTGTTTTATGGCACCAATATCTGAATTCAATGCCAAATCTTTCTGACAGGAAGTAAACATACTAAATACAACCACATAGATTATAATTGAAGCAACGATAGCCGTAATTTGTTTCAACTTTTGTTGCAGAAATGTATGTATTGGCTGTCTCATTTTTTATTTTATTTTTTCAAAACTAACCGTATATCCAATGGATGGAATCACCGGAAATAAACTCAACTGTTTATATTTTCGAAATCTGTTGCCATCTGTATCCAGATCCGATTGTCGGTACACTGAAAATACATTCAGTCGGTTGTATACATTATAGATGCTTACATTAAGTTGATGCGTAACGCGTTTTGCTTTTTTCGTGTAATTCATGCCAATATCAAGATGGTGATAAGCCGGAAGCACATAATTGTTTCGTTCATTCCAGTTGGTAATCATATTCTGATTTCCAACCAACGGTGCGTTTTCTTTGTCATAATTAAATAAGGTATTATCGCTGGCATACTGTCCGTTTGGTGTGGTCATTCTCCAGCCGGTGCCGTAGGTCCACGCAACGGAGAAATCAAAATGTTTTTTCAGTTTATATTGTAACACGATAGAAACATCATGCCTTCTGTCGTATTTGTAAAAAAATGGTTTTCCTTCATTCAATTCAGGATATTGTCTGGTGCTCCAACCCAGGTTGTATTTAAACCATGCGGTAAACTGACCTTTTGTTTTTGCAAAAAATAATTCCATACCATAAGCTTTTCCAATGCCACTGTTGAGCAATTGGTCGTCCCAGTCAATATTATCAAGAATAAAAGTAGTGCCGTATTTATATTCAGATAAATGCTGCATCGTTTTATAGTAGCCATCTATACTTGCTGTATAGCCTTTCGGATGATCATATTGAATGCCGCCGGAATATTGCCAGGAAGTTTCCGGTTCCACTTTTGAAGTTGCCGGCACCCAAACGTCATTTTGAATATCACCGGTGTTGTTGGTCAGCAAATGCAATGGCTGCACCGTGCGCAATACAGAGGCACGTAAACTCATGCCGGTCATAGGATGGTAAATGATTTCCACTCTTGGCTGCGGATAAAAAAAAGTTTTTGATTTGGCATGGTATAAAAAAAACTGCATGCCTGTTTTAATATCCAGTTTATTATTCCACGAAAATAAATAATCTGCATACGTATAAAAATCTAGCACCGGCACTTTCGGATTACTAAAAGTATCTCGGTTATAAATACTGCCTGTGCTGTCTTTTTGGGTTATATTTACTTGATTGATGGTGAAGGTGCGCTGACTTAACTTCACACCATAATTAAACTGATGCTGTTTGTTGATTGCATGTTCAATATTTGTTTGCCAGCCGTGTTCGCTGATTTTTGATAAAGTATTGTATTGTGTGTTGCTGATTTCATTAATAAATCTGGAGTAATCGCGCCAGGTAGTTTCCAGTTTTTGTTTGGCACTTAATTTATAAAAGCTGTAGTTGTAAATATTAGAAATGCTGAGTTTTTTTAACTGCGTTTTCCATTCCACGCTGTTCACCACATTCATCCAGCTTAGTTTGTTTTCATTGCCTTCTTTGTAATAATTATTAGCTCTCGGATAATCTCTTGTTTCTCCAAAGGTGTAAAAATCATTGCCGGCATACATACTCCATGATAACGTATTTTTTTCATTCACCTTATGTCGGATGGCACCATTTATATCGTAAAAAAAATATTTTAGAGTACCATCACCACCAGATGCTTTTTTAAATTGACGTTGCGATACCGGTTGCGTGAAAAATCCGGCATGGCAATCACGAATACTGAAATTCATTGACGTCTTATCTTTTTTTATCGGCCCTTCTATATGGAATTTTGAGGTGATAAAACCGATGCTGAAGCTGCCTTTCCAGTGTTGGGTATTTCCAAAATTAGGTTCTATATTAATGACAGAAGATAATCGGCCACCATATTGCACCGGAATATAGCTTTTATGAATATCCATTTTATGCAGCGACTCTGTGGTGAATACAGATAAGAAACCATAAATATGTGCCACATTATACACCGGTGCATTGTGAAACAACACCAGGTTTTGGTCCGGACTTCCACCACGCACAAAAATTCCGCGCGCACCTTCCTGCCCGCTTTGAATGCCCGGTGTCAGCAACACTGCTTTCATAATATCTTTCTCACCTAAAAATGCAGGAAGCCGCTCCACGCTGGCACTGGTTAAGGTAGTCATGCCGGAAGTGTTCATTTCTGCTGTTTTGCTCAGCTTTTCTGTGGTGACGGTTATGCCATCTAATTGTACATCTTGTTTTAGCTGAATTTGAAGGTCAGTATCTTTAAATAATTTAATTTCTTTGAAAACAGGTTGATAGCCAACGCTGGTGATTTCAAATTGATAAATACCTTCTTGTAGCGTTATTTCAAAATTTCCGGTAGAGTCAGAAGTTGCATGAATGTTATAAGTAGAATCAAACATATTGGCAAAAGGAATGCTTTCTTTAGTTTTCTGTTCTGTAATTTTTCCTTTTAGTTTAAATAGATTTTGTGCAAAAGCAGTAGTGTTTTCCGAAAAGAAAGTAAAAAACAAAACGATGGAAAGTAAACAAATTTTCACCAGTTATATTGAACTGCTAAAATACAAAGAGAAAGAGTTAATTTTTTGATTATAATTTACTATTTCCTGTAGCCTTTAGGATTATACTTATCCGTTTGCTCAACGATGGTTATAAATAATGGATTATTATCCATCGTTTGTAGGTGTTGTCTCTAATTGTCTTTCTTGGAATACAATTGCCCTTTTATAACAATGAACTTAACCAATGTAGCTGCTGCAGATTTGTATGGTGATGCTACATAACTTTTTGTAATTGCTACACTAAACAGTGCGTTTGCTACATCGTAATGGATGATTGCAACACAAGTTTTTGTAGCAACTATTGCAGCTTCTGTAGTAGCTACAGCGTTCGGTGTAGTGTCTGCAATCTGTCATGTAGCAGCTACAAGAGTTAGTTTATTTGCTACATACTATCATGTAGTAACTACAGAACACTTTGTAGTTGTTAAAATATATTAAAACAAAAGAAATTTCTTTTTTTTAAAAATTATTTTAGATAATCTTGCGTTCTTAAAAATGTGTATACAAAACATAACTAAATTACTAAACTCAAAAAAAATTAAAAATTATGGCTACAAATGGATTTTTACCAAGAACTGATTCCGAAAAAGAAACATGGCTCAAGAACTTCGCCAACAAAATTGGCACTTACAATACAAAGTATAATATAGCTGCATCTGAGGTGGCTGATGTGCAAAGTTCATTATTACACTTTAGCTATAATTTAAACTTCAAAACACAGCAGGAAGATTATACAAAAAAATTAAAAGCTTATATCTTAGAAATTAAAGATGGTTTGCCTGCCGGTGCAAGTGCCAGCGTTCCACCAGTATTCCCTGTATTTCCGGCAGCGCCACCGGTGAGCACCCCTGGTATATTTAAACGAATTATTGCACTTGGCCGAAGAATAAAAGCACATACAGCTTATACGGTTGCTGATGGGTTTGATTTAGGGATAGAAATTCCAACAAGTAAAAAAGTAAAACCTAACAGTGATTTTGTGAAACCAATTATTTCAGTGAAGTTAATAGATGGCGGTCATCCTGAAATTAACTGGAAACGAAACAGTATGGATGCTTTAGAAATATGGGTTGATAGAGATGATGATAAAGGATTTGTATTGTGTGAAGTGGATATAAAACCAAACTATACAGATGAGTATCCGCTTCCGGTTAAAGCTGCATTGTGGCGTTACAAAGCAATATATCGCTTAGACAACAAAGCAGTTGGAAAATGGAGTGATATAGTAAGTATAACCGTTGTAAAGTTATAATGCTATTTAGTTTTTCTAATATAAACAAACAGAGCGCACCTTATAAGTGCGCTCTGTTTGTTTTATAATATCGATTAAGCAGTTATTTTTTATCTGCTTTTTTATCTGCTTTTTTTACAGGTTTCTTTTCTGTTTTTTTCGCAACTTTCTTTTCAGCGTTTTTTGTAGCTGTATGCGCACGTTTTTTATCATCTGTTTTTTCTTTATCCAAATCAAACCAAACCGGCGTTTGCTCATCCGGATAGAAATTATAATTGATGGTGATTTCCGTATTTGCTTTGATAAACCGTCTTGCTTTTACTCTGAAAATATGTTTTTCATAAAACGTTTCGTACACGGCATTCGGATTGTAGGAATGGTTGTACATAGGTCCGAATCCGCAAACGACACCGGCGCTTTTTCCATCATTTCCCCATTGGAAATAGTAATGATATAAAGTGGTTTTGTCCAGATGTTTGCAATCTTTCGGCGGACAAACAATAACAGGACAAACTTCAATAACGTCGCCTTCATTTAAATCAATGGTGCAGAAAACACCTCTGCCTTTTCCTCTTACTTTTTTTAAATATAATTCCATATAATAGTGGTTAGTGATAAGTGATAAGTTGTATGTTGTTATTTATTATAAAGTGATTTAATTAAACCTCTAAGTATTTTTGATACTTCATTTGCATCATTCATTAACTTATTTTTATCTTCTATTGTAATATAATTTAATCTTTCGGCAAGATGCAGCATTGATTTTACTTCACTGCATGAACCTAAAGAAATATATAAAAATCTACAAAAATCTGCTTTAGAACTTCTGTCAAATCCTTCTGCAATATTATTTGAAATAGAAACTGATGCATCACAAATTTGATTTCTGAAGCCATAATCTTTGTTTTCAGAAAAACAAGTATATACCACAACTGCTAAATCTTGTGATTTCTGCCATGCAACTAAGTCTTCAAATTGTATTATTTTCATTCTTACTACTTACTACTTATCACTTATCACTTATCACTTATGTTTACATTCTTTCCGGTACATCAATTCCAACAATTGCAAAACTTTGTTTGATGATGTTTCCGGTTTGTTCGGTTAATAGTAATCTGAAATTTTTCTCGGCTTCTTTTTCAGCGGCTAAGATAGGACATTCATTGTAAAATTTATTATAAGTTTTAGCGACCTCGTACACATAGTCGATTAATTTTGCCGGATTCATTTCTTTGCAGCTATCTGCTAACACAATAGTGTATTTATATAGTACTTTGATAAGTTCTTTTTCTGATGGATGAAGTGAATAGTCGTGAGTCGTGAGTCGTGAGTCGTGAGTTGATATATTTTCAACTCTTCTCAAAATACTTCTTGTACGTGCATAGGTGTATTGTACAAAAGGTCCGGTATAGCCTTGCAGGTCTATGCTTTCTTTCGGGTCGAATAAAATTCTTTTTTTCGGATCCACACGCAGTAAGAAAAATTTGAGTGCACCCAATCCGATAGTTCTGAACAAGGCAGATTTTTCTTCTTCCGTGAAGTCGTCAATTTTCCCTAAGGCTTCGGTTTGTTCTTTGGCAGAAGCAATCATATCGTCAATCAGGTCATCTGCATCTACAACGGTGCCTTCACGAGATTTCATTTTGCCGCTTGGCAAATCCACCATTCCATATGAATAATGCTGAATGCCGTTGGCATAAGGTTTTCCTAATTTCTGTAAAATCAGTTTCAGTACTTTAAAATGATAATCCTGTTCGTTGCCGACTACATAGATGGATTGATCCATTTTAAAGTCATTATATTTTAAATCTGCCGTACCGATATCTTGTGTGATGTATACGGAAGTTCCGTCTGCACGCAACACTATTTTCTGGTCTAATCCTTCATCTGTCAAATCAATCCAAACACTTCCATCTTCTTTCTTGAAAAAAACATTTTTCTGCAAGCCTTCTTCCACAATATCTTTTCCCAGTAAATAAGTGTTGGATTCGTAATAAAATTTATCAAAGTCAACACCCAGATTTTTATAGGTCACTTCGAAACCTGCATATACCCAGTTGTTCATGGTTTTCCAAAGTTCGATAGTTTCTGCATCGCCGTTTTCCCATTTCAGCAACATCTCTTGTGCAGCTTTCAGAAGAGGTGCTTGTTTCTCTGCTTCTTCTTTTGATTTTCCCTGAGCAACTAATTCTTCAATTTCTACTTTATAGTGTTTGTCAAATTCCACATAATATTTACCAACCAGTTTGTCGCCTTTCAAACCAGCACTTTCCGGTGTTTCGCCATTGCCGAATTTTTGCCAGGCCAGCATACTTTTGCAAATATGAATACCACGGTCGTTGATTAAATTTGCTTTAATCACTTCATGTCCGTTGGCTTTGTAAATACCTGCCAATGCATATCCTAAAACATTATTACGAACATGACCAAGGTGTAATGGCTTGTTGGTATTAGGTGACGAGTATTCAATTAAAATTTTTTCTTTTTGTTGAATATCATCTGTTGACTGTTGTCGGTTAGTTATATAATCAATCCAGTAATTAGGGTTGATTTCTAAATTTAAAAATCCTTTGATGATATTGAAACCGGTGATATTAGTATTGTTTTCTGTCAGAAATTCACCAATTGTTTTTGCTGATTCTTCCGGATTTTTTTTGGTAAGTTTTAATAAAGGAAATACCACTAAGGTAATATCGCCGATAAATTCTTTTGGCGTTTCGTTGATGGTGATTTTATTCAACTCCACGTCACTGCCGAAAAGAGCAGGAAATGCCTGATGTACCTGTTGCTGTATTTCTTGAAATATATTCATTTACTGATAGTTAAAAGTTGTAGGTTATGCGTTTTATCTGAAGACGAAAGTATTTATAATCCAAATAACTTTTTTCTTATAACGAATAACCATTTTCAAATAAAAAAATCTCGTTCAAAGTTATTACTTTTGTTGCTTATTCTATAATTCAACAATTCATTAAATCTTTAATTAAAACATGAGAGATCGTTACATAGACTTAATTGAGCAAACCTATTATTTCCCACAAGATGGTTTTGAGGTTGTTGAAGGTAGTTTGCAATTTCACAAGATTAATTTAGAAAGTGTTATTGAACAATTTGGTGCACCTTTAAAAATTACGTATTTGCCAAAAATTGGCGAAAATATCAATCGTGCACGTCGATGGTTTCAGGAAGCGTTTGAAAGCGTTGGATATAACGGACATTATTATTACTGCTATTGTACTAAGAGCAATCACTTTTCATATGTATTGGATGAGGTCTTAAAGAATAATGCACATCTTGAAACATCCTCTGCGTACGATATAAACCTGATTCGTTCGTTGCTGGACAGCGAAAAAATCGATAAAAAAATTCGCATCATTTGCAATGGTTTCAAACCAAAAATCTATACAGATTCTATAAAAGGTTTAATTACGGATGGTTTCAACCATGTAATTCCTGTTTTAGACAACATGGAAGAATTTGAAGCCTATCAGGAATTTAAGGAAGAAATGAACATTGGTCTTCGTATTGCTGCGGAAGAATCTCCTAAATATCAGTTTTATACATCAAGGCTCGGCATTCGTCAGCGCGATGTGATTCCGTTTTATATAGAGAAAGTGAAACCGAAATCGAATATCAAATTGCGCATGCTGCATTTCTTTATCGATTCAGGTATCAAAGACAGTGCTTACTACTGGAGCGAATTGAATAAATGTCTGCAGATGTATGTGGAGCTGAAACAAGTTTGTCCGGAACTAAACAGTTTGAACATTGGTGGCGGCATGCCGATTCGCTATTCATTAGGTTCAAAATATGATTATGCTTATCTCGTAGAAGAAATTGTTACCAAGATTAAGAATTTCTGTGATGAAGCAGAAATTGAACATCCTAATATTTTTACAGAGTTTGGAAACTTTACGGTTGGTGAAAGTGGCTGTACTATTTTTGAAGTCATTGGCCAAAAGAAACAAAATGACAGCGAGTTGTGGTATATGATTAATGGTTCATTAATGACTACCATTCCGGATATCTGGGGCATGAATCAACGTTTTATTTTGTTGCCGATTAATAGTTGGAATCAGGCATACCAGCGAACCATCATTGGTGGATTGAGCTGCGATGTGAGTGATTACTATAACTCAGAAGTTGATATCAATCAGGTGTATATGCCAAAAATCATTGGCGACCAAAAGCTGTATATCGGATTTTTCCATACTGGTGCTTATCAGGATTCTTTAAGCGGCTATGGCGGAACGAAACATTGTTTAATTCCATCTCCCAAAAACGTCATTATTGACAAAGATGCAAACGGGAAACTAACCTATAAAGTTTTTGCTGAAGAGCAAAATGCAGATACTATGTTGAAGGTTTTAGGCTACTAAAATCCCATTTGTTACGAAACTATTTCATCTGTTTTATCTTAAATAGTAAAGATTGCTTTTCTAAAAGTCAACCATCATTTTAATTATTAATTAATCTGTAGTGCGCTATCTGTTTGATTTATAGCTTACTGAGGTATTTTTCGCCACTTTAAAAACATTATAGAAATAAAAATGTGATTTATTTTTCGTTAAATTACCATTAAACTATACTTTTTAGTTAAAATATTTAAAGATTATTCAATTACTTAGCAAAATAGATTTTTAACCAACTAAATTTTTCAACTATGGCAATGCGTAAAAAGTATTTACTTCCAGCACTTATCTTTCTAGGATTGGTAATTGCAGGAGCATTTAATCCGGGACAAGTTTTAACAGGCAACAGCGCCGGCGAAATCAACACAGGTGATACTGCCTGGATGATTGTTGCCTCTGCCTTGGTATTAATTATGACACCCGCCTTGGGTTTCTTTTACGGTGGTATGGCCAATCGTAAAAACATTATCTCAACAGTATTCCAAAGTGTAATTAGTTTGGGCTTAATGAGTGTTTTATGGGTCGCGTTCGGCTTCAGTTTATGTTTTGGTGATGATATAGGTGGTATCATCGGAAATCCTTTTACATTTAAAATGTTTCAAGGTGTAGGTTTAAAACCAAATGATACGTTTTCAGCATCCATTCCATTTGTGATGTTTGCAATGTTTCAGTTGAAATTTGCTATCATCACTCCGGCTTTAATTACCGGTTCATTTGCACAACGTGTAAAATTCTCCGGCTACTTATTATTCATTACTTTGTTTTTTATATTCATTTATGCTCCGGTTTGTCATATGACATGGCATCCTGATGGTTTATTATTTAAATACGGAATTTTAGATTTTGCAGGCGGAACGGTTGTTCACATGACTGCAGGTTTTGCAGCCTTGGCCGGTGCTTTATTCTTAGGACCAAGATCTGAAACAGAACGTACACATGAATTTGCAAACGTACCTTATGTAATTATCGGAACCGGTTTGCTTTGGTTCGGATGGTTTGGATTCAACGCTGGTTCTGCATTAGGTGTTAATGCAAAAGCTGCGAATGCATTTGCAACAACAAATACTGCTGCTGCTGCTGCAATGGTAGCATGGGTATTAATGGATACTATGAGAGGCCATAAAGTTTCTTCTATTGGAGCATGTATCGGTGCTGTAGTTGGTTTGGTAGCAATTACACCAGCTTGTGGTTTTGTAAATGTGGGTGAAAGTATAGCAATCGGTGCTATTGCTGCTGTTTGCAGTAATTTTGCAGTACATTTCAAAAATAAATCAACATTGGATGATACATTAGATGTGTTCCCTTGTCACGGTGTTGGCGGTATGGTAGGTATGATTCTAACCGGTGTCTTTGCTGCTGATTATGGTACAGGTATCACTGATTGGGGTTTAGCTTATGGTGAAACGAAAACATTTATTCACCACATGGTTGGTTTAGTAGGTGTTGCCGTATTTGCATTTGTTGGCTCTTATGCGCTTTATTTTATTACTAACTTAATTGATCCGATTCGTGTAACTAAAGAAGAAGAAGAATTAGGTTTAGATATCACACAACACGGTGAATCTTATCAGACATTAAGAATAGACTTGTAAATTAAATCTAGCCATTTATATAGTTTTGCAGTGTAACGACTGTGGCTCACTCGAAAGAGTGAGCTTTTTTTATTTTTGGATTTCCAGAATTTCTGCTAAAACCAACCTTGAATTAACCTGTTCTCGGTACCACAGCTATTGCAGTTAACAGGTTTGCCAGGATTTTCAGGTACAGTATTCTCATTGCCACAAGAGGTGCAATTGAAAACGGTTTTTATAGTATTCGTCTTGTGACAGTGCTCGCAGTAAACTTTATAAGAGCCTTTCGGAACATAAATAGCATGATTGCAAAACTGACAAGCTTTTTCTTCACCATTATTTTGCAACACTTCTGTATACTCTGCGGAAAAGTTGGTTAGTGTCAATAATTTTTTTTCATCATCCGAAGTAAGATAGGGTAGCCATGCCTGTACAAACATGGACAACTTCATTTTTAAATGAACTTCCGGTGGCAACAATTCATGCATAATGCTATATTGCGGATTGCCGTAAAAATCTTTGAAAGAATCTTTTGTATAACCGATGAAAAAGTCAGCCAATTTAAAGAATGCAGCACTGTTTGCATAGGTCTTTCCATCCTTACTATAAAAAGAAATTCCCTGTTGAAGTAATGTTTGTTCACCTGCTTTTTTTGACCAGGATGGATCAAATGCATATTCCATACTGGAAATGGCGCAAACTTCCAGATATAGTTTATATTTATCGTCTGTGTTTATAGATGGCGGAAGATATTCAGGATAAATCTTGTAGTATAAATCCCAGTAATCATATTGAACTTTTTGATAGTTTTCTTTGTCACCTTTGCCAAGTAATTGTGCCAATTGTTGTTCTATACTTACTTTGGCTTTTGAATATTTTTCAGTGCGCTTCGGATCTTTATTCCAGGCATCCAGGCCAACTGCAAAATCAATATCCGTAAAAGAACCACAGAAATCACAAACAATATAAGGTGATAAATAAGGATTGATTTTAGGTGCACCGCATTGATAGCAGCTGAATTTTTTAATTTTCATAAGCGTGTTTTATGGTGTTTATTGCTACTTATGTAATTTCATCAATCGTTCCACATATTTTCCAATAATATCAAATTCAATATTTACCTGATTGCCTATTTGATAATCAGAAAAAATGGTGTGTTCAAAAGTATACGGAATGATAGATACGGAAAATTTTTTTCCTGTTGATTTAACTACGGTAAGACTGGTTCCGTCTATGCAAACAGAACCTTTATTTACTAATGAAAAATGAGGTTTTGAATTAAATTCAAAATAGAAATTCCAGCTTCCGTTTTTTGATTCTATCTTGGTAACCGTAGCCGTTTGGTCAACATGTCCTTGCACCATATGGCCATCGAGACGAGCGCCGGCCTGCATGGCTCTTTCCAGGTTTATTTTGCTTCCTTTTTTGAGATGCGCTAATGTAGTAATGTCTAAGGTTTCTTTAATAGCAGTTACGGTATGGGTTGCCGCATCTTTTTTTACCACTGTTAAACACACGCCATTATGCGAAACGCTTTGGTCTATTTTTAAGGATTTTGAAAGCTTGCTTTTAACGGTAAAATGAATATTGGTTCCGTCTTTTTTGACAGCAGTAATTTCACCTATTTCTTCGATAATTCCTGTAAACATATTACTCTCTGAATAAATGAATATAACCGCTTAATGGTTTCTTTGTTTTTTGAACGCCATCAATTGTCTGGTAAAAAACATCGCAAACATAATAGTAGACACCTGTAAATAATGGCTTTCCGGTTTTATAGTCATTACCATTCCAGTTAATATCCGGATTCGTCGTTTCAAAAACTAAATTTCCCCAACGGTTGTATATTTTCATGTCTATTTTTTCTACAAAGCGATATGGAAAAATAGGTGTATATAAATCATTTTGACCGTTATTATTGGGTGTAAATGTATTGGGTAAATTATAGATTGGACAATTGTCTACACATACTTTATTAGATAAAATACCTTCATTGCCATTTTTTCGTATTGCCTGCAGTGCGTAACACGCCGCGAGACTTCTGCTATCTAATGTATGCGTGTAGTTGTTAAAGGTACTGCCTTCTATGCTGTCAATCTGCTTCAATGTATCTGCAGAAGTTTTTGCGTAAAATATTCTCACTTTTACAATATCATCTACCACACAATTTCCCGTTTGATTAAACGTCCAGGTTAAATAGTTTTTATATTCAGAAGTATCCAGTCTGCTGTCTGTACAAAAATTATTGACTGTTAAAACAGGTGTACATGGTAAAGTAGTATCACTTGGACGTGCGCAAACTTCCTGTGAAAAATTTATCAATGGTGTTTTAAGTCCGGCAATAGAGTAGCTGCCGATTGATTTTATTTTATAGCAATACAAGCTATCGTTTTCCAGATTAATATCCTGATAAGTTGTTTCAGTAACTGTTGTCAGCGAATCGAAAGTTGCTCCACCAGGTAATTTCCTGAAAATAACATAAGAACTATTCACCCATGGAACGCTGAAATTCCAGGAAAGGTTCAGGCTTTCAAATGCCGGAATTATAGACAAGTAAACAGATGAAGCTGACTCACTGCTGCCTAAGCTATCGTTCGTTCTTGCAAAAAATGCTACTCTGTAATTATATGCATTAGCAATTGTGTTTAGTCCGTTGTCTAAAAAACTGGTATCTGTGATGGCAGAGAATGTTGCAGCGTTTACCGTTTTCACCAAAGTATAATCTGTGCTGTTTAATCCGGTAGCACGGAATAATTTAATTACATAAGGTCCGGGATTAATTAGAGTATCCAGTTTGTCTGCAAACGGTCTGGACCATTCTACATAAATCTGTCCGTTGGCAGCATCCGTTGTTCTGACGTCTACATTATATATCACCGGAATATCTGCCGGAATAATTACACAAGATTCTGTGGAGGCAAGTCCGGAAAATGCATTTAAGATTAATCCTGCATTGGTGCGGTCTCCAAAATTGGCTACTACTCTGTAACTATACTGATTACCGGATCTAATGGTGTTGTCTACAAATGAATAATTATTTGTGGTTGCAATGCGTTCATAACCTAATGTAGCCAAATCAGGGTTACAAGTATCTATTGGATTATTACATCCTTTTTTTCTCCATACTGAGAAGTTTCTGAATTTAGCATTACCGGCACAAACGTATAAACTATCCCAGCGAAGTGTAACTGTCTTGTTTGCCAGATTTAAGGTGCTTGTAAAGTTTTTTGGTGGTGGAGCTAATAATTTTATAGCTAACGTTTTAGAGTCCGTCAATGGCGGTGATCTAAAATTATCAACTGCATTAAATACTACCAGATAGTCATTTTTCAATAAATGATCACAGTTGGTATTCCATCGGAACGTGCCGCTCACCGGATTGGCAGGAGCACCTGCTGTAAATGTAGCCGGACTGTTTACTATAAACGGAGCACCGTTTGCCGTTAAAGTCACTCTGTCTGCCAGATTCGGATCATTGGCTGTTGCCGTAAATAAAATAGTATCGCCAATAACTTTACAGATTTGCAGCGGCACCGTTAATCGTGGTGGCAAGTTATTTGTTGCATCAATGATGATTTGTAAATCGCGGAATACAGTGCCAATAAAAATGCCATTTCTGAACTCTCTGATGATGATGACAATATTGTAAACACCTGCAATTTGCGGTGCATCCCATTTTAGTTCTCCGGTGAATTGGTTAATTGAAATCTGATTATTTGGGCCAGGTGCAATTAAGTTTGGTGGAGAATATCCACTTACCGGTGTACCTAGATCTCGTAATGGCGATGATATATAATAGGATAAACTATCACCGTTTGGGTCAAATGCATTTGGATTATGGATAAATATCTGTCCTACATTACCATATTCTATTGGTGGATTTAATAATTGTGGTGAACTGTTGAATCCGATGATATTCGGATCTAAAATCTTGACGGTATCTTCCAGGTAAAATTCTGTGTTTACCGCATTATTAATATTGATAATTCCATCTATTCTGTTTGGATCCTGTACGCCGACGATGTAGGTAAATGGTCCGGAATAGGTGTGAATGCCAATGTATTTATTTTGTTTGATATCAGCATCTAAGAAAGTTTCTGAAATTCTGTCTAATGAATCGAAGGTGCCGTCGCCCCAGGCAATGCCTAAACGTGTACGGTCTGCATCACCGCTGACACCACTCACTTTTGTGTAGGTGGTAATGGTAAATTCATACGTGAAACCGGACACATGTTTGTAAGTGATTTCACCGGCACGGTTATGTGTGGCAAAGCCTTCGACAGTGAGCAACAAAAAGCAACAGCTTAACAGCAGATTATAAATGGACTTCATAGAAGTATAAAGATAATTGAATTTACTAACAACGTAAATATAAATAGGTTTAATGTAAAATAGCAGAAATTAACCTGATTTTCTTTGTTTTAATAGTTATGTTTTCTGTAAAATAGCATAAATTACTTATTTTACTTAGAAGCTCTATCCAATTTGTCATTGATAGTTTTTCCTATACCAGTATCCGGAAATCGTTCAGCAATAATTACATCAAGTTTATAATTATCGAGACGATGAAGAGCAGCATAGAGTTTTTTTGCAGCTTCATTTAAATCAGAACAGTCAGAAAGCACTTCCTGGTGCATTATTTCTGAACAAGGAAATGGCTTATCAAACAGTAAAAGTCCGATTCTTTTTTTTGAGTTAGAGGAAATCGCATTTTTTATATTATCGGTAAATATGGTAAGGGTAGTTGGCGAATAGTGCTTTAGTAGCATACCAGGTGCAACTGGCGAAATATTGTCTTTTGTTATTAACTGAATTGTACCAACAACAATCTCGAGCGCTTCTTGAGTGATGGCTCCAAGTCTGTAAACGACAGGTTGTCCGTTTTCAAATCCTACAATAGTAGATTCAATACCCTTATCACAGATTCCACCATCTAAAATGTAAGGAATTTTATCTCCAATCTGTTGTTGTACATGTTGTGGCATGGTTGGACTGATATAGCCAAAAGGATTTGCACTAGGTGCTGCCAATGGATACTCTAAATAGCTGAGTAATTCAAGGGTCATTGGATGATTCGGCATCCGAATGGCAACATTCGGTTTTCCGCTTGTGGTAATATCCGGAATGATATTTTTTTTTGGCAATAATAATGTTAGCGGGCCAGGCCAAAATGCTTCTATTAACTGATTTGCTTTTTTAGGAACTTCATTAGCATATTTATGAACGTCATTCTTAGCGCCAATGTGCACAATTAAAGGATTGTGTAAGGGTCTGTTTTTTACCGTGTATATTTGTCTCACAGCCTCTTCACTTAAAGCATTGCCAGCCAATCCGTAAACTGTTTCAGTCGGAATAGCCAAAGGCTTATTTTCATTCAGAAACTTTATTGCTTTATAAATATCTTTTCCTATTTCAGCCATAAATTGTATTAAGGATTGAAGTTATCTCAATACACAGAATCTTCTGTTATTTTTTCGGTGGAAATATTTCCTATGCAACAAAAGAACAATGAGAACAGCTGTAAATATAAGACAAAATTGAGTTAGTTAGAATATTGCAAAGATTGTACCTGAGTCCTTTTTTT
>ENA-UOWO01003988-UOWO01003988.1-activated-sludge-metagenome-genome-assembly--contig:-NODE-3988-length-16629-cov-5.002775_pt1 | contig 16629 bp, 14 predicted proteins | sample MGYA00238148_ERZ761564 | MGnify/ENA primary metagenome ERZ761564 (study PRJEB28885, sample SAMN05720194) | activated sludge metagenome | isolation source: Anaerobic digester | place: USA...
TCAGACATTTCCATATTTTTAATATAGATTGTTTTCTGAATATTTTCTTTGTACTTATCAAGTATTACTATTATCTCTTTATCATCACTTTGATATTGTAAAGAAATATATTCACCTACTTCACATCCAAACTCTTTTCTAGCTACCTGTAATCCCCTTAGTATTTCATTTAGCATGCCTTCTTCTTTTAACTGTATGGTAACTGATGTGTCTATGCTTACAAACACCTCACCGATTTTGGAGCTTACTATGTTTTCTCCTTTAATCTCATCTTTGCTGAAAACAACCTCTTTAACATTTAACTCTCCTTTGATAATGTCTAACATCTCTAAGTCAGAGATAGGAACATATGCTTTGGAGAGTGGTTGTCTAACCTTGAGTCTTTTTTCGTCTCTAATATTTAAACCAATAGAGCAGATGTTTCTTACTATCTCCATGTCCATATTTAATTTCTCATCTAACAACTCTTTATTAAAAACAGGATACTCTTCTAAATGTACAGACTCCTTTCCTTGAGTTTGAAGTGTTAGATATCCAGACTCGCTAATAAAGGGGGCAAATGGTGCAAGTAGTTTAGATATTTCAATTAATACATAATGTAGGGTATTTAAAGCGTCAATATCTCCGTTAACAAATCTCTCTCTAGATCTTCGTATATACCACTTAGAAAGTGCATCAATTAAATCAAATATGTATTTAACTCCATTTTGGAGTTTGTATTCATCTATGTTTTTAGAAACCCCTCTAATAGTTTGATTAAGTTTAGAGACTATCCACCTATCCATGATATGTTTAGGTTTGATATTTGTTATATCCCAAGCATCAAGATTCTCTTTGTAATTAAGGAGATATTTAATACAGTTGTAATATGGAAGTAGTACTGTAGAAGTGATCTCTTTTACAAATTTGTCACTAAATATAACCTCTTCACCATGAACAATTGGAGAACTTAAAAAGTAAAGCCTTAGGGCATCTGCACCCATTGAGTCAATCACTGTATTTACTTCGGGATAGTTACGTTTACTCTTAGACATCTTACTTCCATCAGGCGCTAGGGCCATACCATTGACAATAACATTTTGGAATGCTTTCTTACCAAAAAGCGCAACACCTAAAACATGTAAAGTATAAAACCATCCTCTTGTTTGATCCACTCCCTCTGCAATAAATTCTCCAGGATATTTACTTTCAAACAGTACTCTATTTTCAAAAGGATAGTGAAATCTTGCAAAAGGCATTGAACCAGAATCATACCATACATCAATTACATCATTAACTCGCTTCATTTCTCCTCCACAATCACATTTATAAACTATCTCATCTACAAAAGGTTTATGAGGATCTTTTAACTCTATCCCACTTTTCTGTTTAATCTCTTCAAAAGAACCTAATACTTCCTTTTTACCACATTTGTCACACACCCATACTGGTAAAGGTGTTCCCCAATATCTGTTCCTACTTAATGCCCAATCCCTAGCATCCTCTAGCCAATTTCCAAATCTTCCCTCTTTCATATGCTTCGGAATCCAATTAATATCTTCATTCTCTTTAACTAGTAAATCTCTAATCTTTGTAACTCTTACATACCAACTCTTAATTGGTTTGTATATCAATGGTGTGCCAGTTCTCCAACACATAGGCATTTGATGTTCATAGTCATAATGGTCAAACAGAAGATTTCTGTTCTCTAAATCCTCCATAATGAACCTATTTGCCTTTTTGTAAAACATACCTTTAAACTGCTCAATTTCATCTTTCATATTCCCTGCATCATCTAGGTAATCAAACATCTCAATACCCATTTCAGTCATTAATAGGAAATCTTCTTCTCCATATGGAGCCTGATGAACAAGACCAGTCCCATCATCAAGTGTTACATGATTTGCATGTACTACCCTAAATGCACCTTCACTACTTTTGTTTGAATAATATGGATACAATGGTTCATACTCCTTACCAATCAAATCACTTCCTTTCATTTCTCTTAACACCTTAAAACCCTCTTTAAAGATATTTTCAACTAACTCCTTTCCTACTATATATTTTTCATCTTTGTATTCAACTTCTACATAGGTAAAATCTTTTCCTACAGCAACTAATAGATTCCCTGGAAGAGTCCAAGGAGTAGTAGTCCATATTAAAAGATATGTATCACTTCCCTTAAGTTTTAATTTAACAATTACTGCTGGGTCAGTAATTGTTTGATAACCACCCAAGGCTACCTCTGAGTTAGAAAGAGTAGTACCAGCTCTAGTAGAATATGGAACTACCTTATATCCTTCATAGAGAAGATCTTTGTTGTAAAGTTCTTTTAAAGACCACCAAATACTCTCAATGTACTGTGGATTCATAGTGGCATACTCCTGCTCACTGTTTACCCACCTACCCATTCTTTTTGTTAAATCCTGTATTTCCCCTTGATATTTCTTAACAGATTCCCTACATAGGTTGTTAAACTTTTCAATTCCAAACTTTTCAATATCTCCCTTCTGCTCAAAACCCAATTGCTTTTCAACCTCATACTCAACAGGAATACCCTGACAATCCCATCCTAAACTTCTCTCAACTCGAAAACCTTTCATAGTCTTATACCTAGGTATACTATCTTTAATCACCATAGTTAGAACATGACCATAGTGGGGTTTGTTATTAGCTGTAATTGGACCATCATAGAAGGTAAAGGATTTTTCCTTTGGTCTTTGCTCAATACTTTTTTCTAAAATATCATTCTTCTCCCAATACTTTAATATCTTTTCTTCCATCTCTGGGAAATTAGGCATACTCTGTGTTTTAGATATCTTTAACTCTTTCATATGTTTTTTGTTTTCAAATATTAAACAAAAATCCCCTTGTAAAAGCTAATACATTGTATCAGTTCTTACAAAGGGACGCATATACGTGTTACCACCCTTTTTCATATCTACATTACTGTAGATATCTTACTAACCATATTAATTGGTTATACTCTTTCTCGGAAGTAATCCGTTGGATTCTAATAGTAGAGAACTACTTTCTTTCCACCACTCACCAGTGATGTCTGGGTCATTGTGTTGCCCCAATTATACCACATGTATAGTATAATTGGTGGATGAAAAACAATTGGAACTTAAAACTTCTCTATACAGATATTTGTGATTTACAAATAGAGATTGACATTGAAAGAAGCAAAAAAGAAGTGAATAATTTTGTTCAGAAATGGAAACAAGATAAGCAGTATCTTCAAGATCCAAAGACCCTTTCTATTGCTTTAAAAGAGTATGAAGACCTAATGGGAGAGCATGGTATATGTACAAAACCCTCCTACTATATCTTTCTATCCAGAGCCATTGATCAAGAGAATCCCATTCTTAAGTCCAAAGAAAACCTTTTACATACAACATGTTTAGAATTAGAAAACAGTATTCAATTCTTCATGTTAAATATCTCTAAAATACCAAAAGATAAACAGAAAATATTTTTAGACTCTCCATATTTAAAAAAATACAAACATTTTCTTCAAAGCAGTTTCAATGAGGCTAAATATCTACTTTCCGACAAAGAGGAAAAGATATTTAACTTGAAATCTAAAACCTCCTACGTTAACTGGGTAAATATGCTCTCAGAGTTACTTCAAAAACAAAGTTTAGAAGTAATAGATGAAGATGAGAAGAGAAAAGAAATACCATACAGTGAAGTTAGTAAGTATTTAGACAGTAGTAAAAAAAGTGTAAGGGGGTTTGCTGCAAAAGAGTTTTACAAAGTAAATAATCGGTATTTAGAGATTGCCGAATATGAGATAAATTCTATACTTGAAAACAAGAAAATCTCTGATGATTACAGAAATATACCAAGAGTAGACATACCAAGACTCCTTTCAGATGATATAGATTTGGAAACAGTTGATACACTCAGAGAAACAGTTACGAACTCATTTGATATTTCAAAACGTTTTTACAAATTAAAAGCAAAACTCTTAAAACAGGACTCTCTCGCATACTATGAAAGAAATGTTAAGGTTGGAGATTTGAATGAGGAATACAACTTTGAGGACTCCATTAATATTGTAAAAAATGTTTTCAACAAATTAGATAAAGAGTTCCTTGATATTCTAAAGATATATGACTCTCAAGGTAGATACGATGTATATCCTAAAAAGGGTAAAGAGGGAGGAGCGTTTTGCGTAGGAGTCGGAAGTAAATATCCAACATATATACTTTTAAATCATAACAACAGATTACAAGATGTATTAACAGTAGCTCATGAAAGTGGGCATGGTATCCATACTGAGTATTCAAACAAACAGAACCCCCTTAATCAAGGGTACTCTACTGCCTGTGCAGAGGTTGCCTCAACTTTTTTTGAAGAGTTTGTACTTGAAAATATTGCAAAGAATCTAACGAAGAAAGAGAAGAATCTTTTACTCATCAAATCTCTTGAAGAAGATATTTCTACAATATTTAGACAGATTGCCTGCTACAATTTTGAGTTAAGATTACATAAAGAGTTTAGAGAAAAGGGTTTTCTTCCTAAAGAATATATATCCCAGATATTTAGTGAGGAGATGTCGAAATACTTGGGAGATAGCGTATTAAAAGATAAACATATGAAATTAGGTTGGATATATTGGAGTCATATTCGTTCTTTCTTCTATACATATTCCTATGCTAGTGGTTTACTCATCTCTAAATATTTACAGAATTTAGTAAAAGAAGATGCAAAAAATATTGAATATCTAAAAGATTTCTTTAAAGCGGGGAATAGTAAATCTCCAAAAGAGATTTTTCTTGATATGGGTATAGATATTTCTAAAAAAGAATTCTGGAGAAAAGGAATTTTAGAAATTGAAAAGAAACTTGAATACTTAGAAAAAGAACTTTAGGATATACATAAATCAAATCTTTTGTTATCATTACATATATCTATATATAAATTGTGTATTTTTTTAATATGGGAGATTTTGAGAACAAACCGGATAAAGCTAAGGATATTCCTGAAAAGAGATTAGATGAAATGGCAATCGAGATGGGAACAGAAACTGGGGCTGTTGTGGTAAACGAGGGTGACGAGAAGAGATTGTTTGAGAGTTTGGGAGGTAGGACTGTTGAGATATTAAATGATGGGTCAAGAATTGATGCAGAAACAGGAGAAATTGTTATACCTGGAGATCCCAGCGAAGACTAACACTATAAACAAATCCGAATTTAAACATATCCCGAAAGAGATACTCTCTTTTGAAAATATTTTTCCACCGAAAGAATATATCTTTAGAGCATTAGAATTAACCCCGTTTGATAATATTAAGGTTGTAATACTTGGACAAGACCCATACCACGGGGAAGGACAAGCCAATGGTCTAGCCTTTTCAGTAAACAAGGGAACTAAAATACCACCCTCGCTAAGAAATATTTTTAAGGAATTAAATACTGATTTAGGAATAGACATACCAAACCATGGAGATTTAACCAATTGGGCAAAACAAGGAGTATTATTATTAAACAGTATCTTAACAGTAGAAAAGGATAAGCCTTCATCACACAGAAACATAGGATGGGAAGAGTATACAGACTCTTTAATATCAAAAATCTCTAAAGAAAAGGAACATGTTGTTTTCATTCTCTGGGGTAAATATGCTCAGAGTAAAACCCCCCTTATAAATCAAAACAAACACTTAGTAATATCTTCCGCACACCCTTCACCATTCTCTGCTAGGAAAGGATTCTTTGGAAGTAAACCCTTTAGTAGATGTAATACTTGGTTGGAAGAAAAAGGTATAAAAAAAGTCGATTGGAGTATATAATATAGGGTATGAATGAAAGTGAAAATATAGAAAAGAAAGATAACCTTTTTTTCTCAATGGAGTTAAAAAATATTACATATGAAATTCATCTTGATTCTTCTGACGAAGATAATCCCATACCATATGGAACAGCAAAAGTATTAAATGAAGGAACTGATGAGGAGGTATCTTTTAGAATTGAAGTAGAGGAAGTAATAATCAATATTGTAAAAATTTTCGGGAATAAGGGTCCCGTTTTAAAGCAAGATATAAGTTTCTTCTTAGATAGAAATAAAAGAGAAAAATTACAAATGAATTTCTTTGGTTCATGGGGAGATCTTAAAATAGATGAAGTCTCAAATCTCGAATATGTTGCTAATCAATAATATCTACCTCACCCAATATTACTGTACCTGTAATATCTAATAATGGCTGAGAGTCATTTCTCTTTTCAATATCAGTTTTCCAGTCACCTAATATACTATTAGCTTTTGATTTAATTCTACATCCTTTTGGTACCAAAAGCTTAACCTCCCCAAAAGCACAATTAATATGCAACTTAGCACCATCCTTTGAAACTTGTACCTCTCTTAAATCAAGAACCACTTCACTAAAAGCAACATTTAATTCTCCTCCTTTAAAATCTTTAGAATCTAGCTTTTTCTTTACATTACTAAATACTACCGTTTTAGAATATATATTTTTCTCTTCAACATCTACAACCTCCTCTTCCTTCTCTTTTTTTTCTTCATCTTTGAAAAGGAGTGATACCCCTATTCCAATAATTATTATTGGCCAAAGAACTTGAAAGAAATTAATTTGAAAAACAGTCTTAACAAGAAAAGAAATACCAAGTAAAATAAAGATGATCCCAGATGTAGTGTTTTTTGAAATTAAAAGATTAAGACCAAAAAAAATAAATAGTAAAGGCCATAACCTTGTAAGAATATGCCAAATGTAACTTCCAAAAGAAGGAATAATTCCCAAACCTTCAAACAGAAGAGACATACCAATAGTAATTACTAAAATACCTAACAGATATCTACCTCTATTCTCTTTCATAAATACAGAATTCCAAATTAATTACTTTCAATATTAAATGATCCTACCCCTACATTAACATATATTGTTAATTGGATATCAGAAGCAACATAATTTTCAGAGGTATATTTTCCCCTCCCTCCAGTAATTTCAGATACACTGTCTCCATTTACAGTAATATTCCCAACACCTAAATCATATTCTAAGACATATCCAACCCTGGAAGGAAGAATAAGATTCATTTTACCAGCACCTACCGTTAATTTCGTCTCTCCCTGAGGAACAGATTTAACTCCTATTTGTAAATCTAATTTACCCGCACCAACTTCAGCCCAGAAATCCTTAACAGGCGTTTCCTCTAAAATGACATTTCCATTACCAGCTCCTAATTTGATATCAAGGTCTGAGATAATATCTAAATGCCCAATAGTCATGTCATATTCAGAATTTGTATAGAAGAGTTCAAAATTCTGAGATTGTGCACCTTTAAAATCAATATCTAATACATCTAACGATTTAGAGTGTACTAAAAGAGGATCTTTAAATCCTTTGGGATACTTTGATTTTACGGCAAAGTACCTATCGCTGTCTTCTTCAGACAAATTAAATGTACAAGCGCCTGTCTCAATACTTAATACTCTTTCTAAGATATCTGAGTATTGTTCAAATGATATCTCCTCATCTTTAAGCAAAAGTTCTTTATTCAAATTGAAGATACCACTACCCCCTTTTAATACCCAATCATTGACCACAGGGGGAAGAAAGGTAATAGGTTGTTGGGTATATTGTATATATCCAACAACAAAAGAGGCAAGAGTCAATACCATGGTAAAAAACATACCTAGAAATCTTGAAAAACTAGAATTACCAAGGATAATTCGAAGACCAATTAGAACAATAAGGATGGGCCAAAATCTAAAAATATATACCCATACTCCCCAATCAACTACACCTATAGAATTGAGAAGTAACATACCTCCAACTAGAATTAAAAATACCGCCCTAGAGTAGTTCCTACTATGGATATATTTAATACTATCTCCCTCCATATTAATAAATAATAAATTTATTTTTTCTTCTCTTCTTTTTTTGAATCAAATTCGTTTACATAGAAGGGCTTTTTTGTAGAAATTGGAGAATCTTTACTCCCTTGGTTACTCTTTACCTGTGATTCACTAGGAATTATTGCCCAGAGAATAAGATAAAGGAAAAAACCGGTACCTGAGAGCAGTACAAAAGCAAATAGGACTCTAACTAATGTAGGATCAATATCAAAATATTCCCCTATTCCTCCACATATTCCTGCAATCATTTTGTCAGATTCGGATCTATATATTTTCTTTGTCATTAGATAATATAAATAATTTTAATATATACTTATATATTGTATGATAAAAGAAAGTAAATTAAAAGAGATTTGACTATGCAAAGAGGGGTATTTACATTAAAGAGAGAAGAGCTCCTAGCACTACTAACTGTATTAGATATTAACAAATTTAAAGGTTTCCCTTTTTTTAATAAACTAAATAGTGCTAAAGATTCTATTGATAATGAAATAAGTATTTCAATCTCAGAGGATGAAATAGAGAAAATTCTTGATGAAGTTGGACCAGCAATATATGGAAATCAATTGATTAACGATTTAATTACTAAACTCAATGAATTTCTTCTTAAATTAAGAATATAAATTGCCGGACCTAGATTCGAACTAGAATTAACGGTTTCAGAGACCGTCGTCCTACCATTAGACGATCCGGCAATATCATTACAATTATACTATATCTCTACAAAATATTAATATACTCCTTGATTCTACTCCGTACCCTATCCTCTCCCATTACTTGCATTACTTGATACAAATCAGGAGTTTGTTTCTTTCCAGTGAGTGCTACCCGAAGCATCATAGCAACATCCCCCACTTTACCTAAATACTTCTTAGGATTTTTCTCATACTCTTTATAATCAGTACTAAAACCATTCTTTTGGGCTATTCTTTTAACCTTATTAAACCATTCATATGAATCATCACCAAAATAGTAAGTATCTAAGAAATCAGTAAGAACTCCTTTCTGAATTTCTTTTGGCAAATCTATTGACTCTTTCTTAACTTCAACAAACATATCATCAAAAAATATCTCAAATTGATATGATATATCACTCCATTTCTCAATATCTTTCCTAATCTTTTCTCCCTCTCTTTCAATATTAAAAATATTAATACAATACTCCTTGTGATTAACCAATTTAGAATGTATTTCCTTATCATTTTCTTTTGACCAATCTAATACTAAATCGTAAACCTGCTGTGCAGTTAACCTTGAGATATACTCCTTACAAACATCTCTTAACTTAACCATATCAAAAAGTGCTCCTGCCCTATTAAACTTCTCTAACTTAAGATTAAATTCCGAGAACGGAAGTTTAGGATTTTGAATTCTCCAATCGGTAAAGTTAGAATTCATTATATTTAGGAAATATTCCAATATTGCAGTAGGGGGATAACCATTCTTAATAAAGAAATTGGCATCAGCTTCTAGATCTTTTCTTTTACTTAATTTCCTCTTATTCCCATTATCCATCTTCATTAAAGGTGAAGGGTGTGCGTATTTAATATTTTCGAACCTTAATTTATTAAAAATCTCCAAATGAAGTGGTATTGAAGGAAACCATTCATATGTTCTAATAACTAAATTAATACCCATTAAAGTATCATCAATAGGATGGGCAAAGTGATATGTAGGAAATCCATCTGATTTAAGTAAAATAGCATCCATATCATTTTCAGAGAAAGTACAATTTCCTTTGATTAAATCATCAAATCTAAACTTGTTTTCAAAATTACCAGTAGAATACAACCTAATTACAAATTTCTTACCCTCCTCTAAAGCCTTTTTAATAGATTCTAAATCTGCATCTCTCCATTTCGCCCACTTCCCATAGTATCCAGTTCGTACTCCACTTTCACTTTGTTTGTTCCTGATATCTCCCAATTCCTCCTCAGATGCAAAACAGGGATAAGCACCACCAATACTTACAAGATATTTAGCAAACACATGGTATATATCTAATCTCTCACTCTGAATGTATGGACCGTATTTTCCTCCTCTAACACTCTCATCAAACTTAATTCCAAACCCTTCTAGACCATCTATAATTAAATCTATACCATCCTGCACCTCTCTCTTTTTATCAGTATCCTCTATTCTTAATATACACACTCCATTACTCTGGTCAGCTAATTTACGTCCAATAAGGGATGTAAAAACAGAGCCTAAATGTAAAAATCCTGTAGGACTTGGTGCAAATCGAACTACTAACTGAGAAGACTCTAACTTTCTTTTAGGATACTTTTTATACATATCCTCAACACTCTCCTTAACATTAGGAAAAAGTAATTCAGAAATCTGGAGATTCTCTTGTACTGTTCTCATTCTAAAAATGTAGTATAAAATTAGGTTGATATATGTAACTTACACTGATAATATTATACCATGACATTAACAGAGGCAGCATTCTGGTTTAAAAGATTTAGTAAGATTGCGATAGGAGTGGCTTTAGTTGCCATACTAGGAATATTAATCTTATGGAAACCTCCAGAGGGTATTGTTGTTCAAAAATATATTACTCCCTCCTGTGCATGTACCACTAAAAAGGAAAATTTTTTAGAAAACGAGTTAGTAATTCCATCATATGAGATAGTCAATTCGACAGTACCCACTTATGAAGTTCAAACAGAGACCGGAAAATTAGATGACAGCTTACCAAAGATTGTAAATGTATACGAGTACACCAATTTAGGAGAACAGGTTAATGCTAAGGAACAGGCAATGATTCTAGCCAAAAAAATGGGGTTTGATCAGGATAGGGTGAAAAAAGTTGATGGGAAAGCTTACGAATGGACAAATACCAAAACTAAGAGAAAATTAACAGTTACTGCTGTTGATCTGAATTTTACCTACGAGACCATTGACAAAGATATGGTAGTAAGATTAAGAAAAACAAAGGATTTACCTAGTACAGATGAAGCGATAACTTCAGCTACCAAGGCATTAAATTCAATTGGTGTTGAAATCGGTGAATACACTGTTATTCCACCAACTACATACCGTATTAATATTGAGCCTGATGGTCAATATACAGAAGCAGAATCCCTTCTAGAAGCAGAATTAATTAGAGTAGACTTTTACAGACAGAAGTCCCTAATTACTGTTCCTATGAATATTGAGGGAGCAGAGGGTATGGTAGCATCCTTAGAAAAAAGAGCTAACATGGGGAAAGTAACTAGTTCAATACTAGTTAATGATCAACGTGTAGAGGTAACTGAATTTACTACACTGGTATTTAATGATAACCCGAATAAGTCCAATATCTCAGTATATGTTGGGGTTGAAGATAGTTCGTTAAAAATACTAAAGGATATCTATCAAATAGATTTCAAAACATGGAGTATAAGCCCACAAAGTTGTGGTACTTACCCATTAATCAGTGCCGATGTTGCTGAAGAAAAGGTCAAAAATGGTCAAGGTAGTTTAGTATTTTTAAATTACGATAAAGATCAAGTAGCACCATACGCCCCACAAGAGATTAAGAGATTTTTAATTACCTCTGTTTCCTTAATATACTATGAAGGCTCTAATGTACAACAATACCTACAACCTGTATATTTTTTTTCAGGGGTTGCAGAGTTGAAAAACAGTGACAAGGCAGACTTCCATATATACTACCCAGCAATCGATTATACAAATGTAACCGATGAGATAGAGATTCAGGAAACTCCCGTTAAGGAAAATGGAGGTCTCTTCCCATCATCTTAATAGCGGTCGTGCCAAACTTTCAATAAGGACTGTTTCCTTAAATCTGTCCCTAGAATTTATCACTATTGTCAGCAATTCATTCCCCGATGGATACACAAAATATCCTGTAAAACATTGCCCTGCTAAATCAGTTATTCCTGTTTTTAAACCCTTCATATAACTGTTACTACCCAATAATTGATTCGTTGTTAATATCTCTTTGCTTTGTACACCCTGTTGTGTACTCCAATTAACAATTTCTTTAGAAATATTGGCCATTTTTAATATCTCTGGATATTTTCTCGAGACAGAGACTAAAAGTGCTAGGTCTTTAACTGTTGAGAAGTTGTCCTCCTGATCTATGCCTGCCGGATTACTAAAACTAGAAGAGTCCATATTTAATTCCTTTGCTTTCCGATTCATAGCCTTAACAAAGCCAACATAACCCCCATAGGGATATGCATTAGCAACTATGTAAGCACAATCATTGTAAGAACTAATTAACATGGCCTTAAGAAGGTTCTCAATAGACACCTTGTCGCCTTCCTCAAGCCCTAATTGCCAATCTAAATCTTGAGGAATATTTTCCCTACTTACGCTTACTACTTCATCCAAAGAGAATGTTTCTAAAGTGATAATTGCTGACATAAGTTTAGTTAAACTAGCTATAGACAATTTCTCATTTATATTTTTTTCATACAATACTTCCCCATTTAGAGGATTAAATGCAATAGCACTCAAAGAAGAGATCTCTGGAATCATTAACTCTCTGCCTATCTCGCTTGATATATTCTCTCCTTGAATCTCTTTAAATGCATTTTCAATTCGAACCTGGTTTGAAAGGATATACTCTTCTTTAGGTTTAATAAGAGTAAGAAGAAAATATACAGTAATACAAATTAATATCCCTCCAAAAGTATATATAACTGTATTTTGTATCTTTTTTCTTGCCTTGCGTTTTCTTTCCTCTTCCTTTGCTTGTTTAGCAGCTTTTAGCGCTTTTTTAAATAGTTCTCTGTCATATCTTTTATCAATAATTTCTTTTTGTTTTTGCATATTGCCTGTCATTAATAGTATTGATATTACCAATTAGAAAATATTACATCAACCAAAATATTTTTCTTTTATTCTAAGGTAATATATAATTACTGGATAATATAAATGTAATTAATATGGAAAGAACATATATTTCTAGTCTAAAAGAGTTAGTTGGTAAAAAAGTTAGAATACGAGGGAGAGTAGATACAATTAGAGATCAAGGAAAAATTGTTTTTCTAATACTTAGAGATATCACTGGTAAGGTTCAAACTGTATCTTGGTCAGGTGGAAATATTGATGTATTTAATACAGTAAAAGGATTAATAGCAGAATCTGTTGTTGATATTACCGGTTTAGTAAAAGAAGCAAAACAGGTGGCTAGTGGGTATGAAGTAGAAATAGAAGAGATAAAGATTGATTCTGTTTCTAAAACTCCTCTCCCAATTGTAATAGAACAACCATATTCTAAAAATATTTCGAACTTAGACAAAAGATTAGATAACAGATGGATAGATTTAAGATCTCAGAGAAATAATCTCATGATGAAAGTTGCAACTGAGATGGGAAATAGGTTCAGAGAGTATTGTGTAAAAAATAACTTTGTAGAGATTCAAGGGCCCAGAATAATTAGTGCCGCTAGTGAGGGAGGAGCGAATGTATTTGAAGTTAAGTATTTTGATAGAAAAGCATATCTTGCCCAATCTCCTCAATTTCATAAACAGATGGGTATTGCTGCAGATTTGGATAGAGTATTTAATATGGGACCTGTATTTAGAGCAGAAAAATCATTCACTACTAGACACTTAACTGAATACACCAGTTTTGATGTTGAGTTAGGATATATTGATTCTTTTAAAGATGTATGTAAATTTGAACAGGAAATGATCATTTTTACTCTTAAAGGGATTAAAGAAAAATATGGTGAGGAAATAAAGAGCGTATTTGGAATTGATATTAAAATTCCTCAAGGAGATTTCCCATATATTACTGTAAAAGAAGCAAAAGACAAATTAGCTAAACTTAACATACCTAGTAAGGATGAAGGTGATTTTTCACCTGAGGAAGAAAGAGCAATATCTGAGATTATGGAAAAAGATACTGGCTGTGAATTCGTATTTATTTATGATTACCCACATAACAAAAGAGCTTTCTACCATATGAAGGACTCTCATAATCCTCAAATAGCACTTGGATATGACCTTTTCTGGAAAGGACTTGAGATAACTACAGGAGCACAGAGAGAACATAGATTAGAAAATCTTAAAGAGAATGCACTAGAAAGAGGTATTACTCTTGAGTCGCTTTCTGATTACTTTGAATATTTTGAATATGGTTGTCCTCCTCATGGTGGTTTTGGTATGGGTACAGAGAGATTTCTAATGAAGTTGCTTGAATTCCAAAGTGTATTAGAAACAACATATCTTCCAAATACACCAAACAGATTAGGAAAATTAATCAATGTAAAGAAAATTAAGTAGAGTATCTCCACTCCTTAACCTTAAATTGGATATCCTCATTTCCATTCCATGAGTTAATATCAGCACCTCCTACTACATCTATAACATCGTCAATTTTAATCTCCTCCGTATCTGTATCACAATCAAATAATATTAAGGTTATTAAATCTATACCCTCCCCTTTACATAACAGTTTCATATGATTACCAAGTTTGCCCATAATCTGTTTTTTTACAACTATTAATTTGGTCAAAGCTAGAAGTGGTTTAGAATTACCATATCCAAATGGTTTAAGCACATCCAACTGTTGTATTAATTCTCTATTTATACTCTCACTACCCAGTAACAAATCAATATGAATATCTTTTATTAACATTTTCTCATCTATCAATTCCTCTCCAATCTTATGTATGCATTTACTAAACTCATTCTCTTTATCTTTTTTTACAGTAAACCCCGCAGCTAACTCATGTCCTCCATATCTTTCTAGATACTTTTCACATTTAGATAGAGCATCGGTAATATTAAAACCAGGAATACTCCTTGCAGAACCTTTAATCACCCCATCTTTTCTAGTACCAACAAGTACCGGTCTATGATATCTTTCATTAAGTTTTCCTGCTATTAACCCTACTATTCCCTCATGCCAATCATCACTTACTACAAAAAGAATCTTTTCATTACTCTCTCCTATTATTTCTTCTGCTTTATCTAAACCACTTTGAGTCATATATTGCCTCTGCATATTAGTTTCATTAAGAATTTCTGAAATACTTGCACAGACCTCTTGCTTCTCACTAACTAAAAGTTTAACTGCATCTAGTGGAGAGCCTATTCTTCCTACAGCATTAATTCTAGGACCTAAAATATACCCTAAATGATAGCTATCAATATCTTGAGGTTGTAAACCAGAAACTTTAATTAATTCATTTAATCCAAGCCTTTTTCCTTTCCTAATCTGTTCTATTCCATATTTAACAATAACTCTATTTATATCCAATAGAGGCATTAAATCAGTTACAGAAGCTAACGCAACTAAATCTAAACCATATGTATCAGGAGTAATTTCAAAATCCATTCCTAACTCTTTTCGAATACTTTGTATGAGTAAAAAGGTCACAAAAGCACCACATATATTTACATTTGGATATTCATGATTTGGATACATTGGATGTACCAATGGATATTCTAATTTCTGGGGTAAATCCTCTGGCGGTTGATGATGATCAGTAATTACAAATTCTAAACCCTTTTGTTTCCTATACCCATTGATTAACTCCCTATCTCTTACACCACAATCAACAGAGATGAGTAACTGACCCCCCAGCTCTAAAACATCATTAATTGAAGAGCTGGTTAACCCATATCCTTGATCTACTCTACTAGGTATATATGGAATTACGTCTACTTTAATATCTAATTTCTCTGAAACCTCTTTAAAAAGAAACTCCCAAAGCAAACTTACACTACATATACCATCACTATCATAGTCTCCATGGATTACTATCTTTTTCCCCTCTCTAACACATTTAACAATCTTCTTTGCAGCTCTTTTACTATCAAACAGTTTATCAAAAGAGGGAATATCTTTTAAAGAAATCTCTAAGAAAGTTTTCTCATCTATACCCCTACTTTTAAGAATATATTTAACAATATCCTTAAATATTTTCTTTTTAGGTAATATCCAATTACTTTTACTCTTCAGGCTCATATTGTGAAAACTGTTCAATTAAATCCCACCTAAAACCCTTTCTAAACAGATATGCTATCATTTTCTGATTATTAATATCAAAAGTTTGATTCTTATATTTTTTTTCAAAAGTCTTCCTAATTAAATCTAACTCATCTGTAATATTTTCATTACACACCTCTTGTGCAATATCTTTACTTACTCCCTTAGATATTAACTCTGAAATTAATACACTCTTTCCTCTAGGTTTATTTCTTAATCTACTAGAAACAAAGCTTTTAGCGAACTCCCTGTCATCAATATATTTATACTCTTTTAACTTGTTAACAATCTCATTAAAAAGTTTCTCCCAATCAATATCTACATCCTCTTTAAACCAACTCCCTCTTTTTTTATACTTTAACTCCTTAAGATATTTAAATACCTGAAACTCTGTTTTAGGACTACGAGAAAGATACTCAGTAACTCTCATTAGAAAACGACTCTTTAAATCCCTCTCTAATATCCTATCAATAACTTCCTGCTCAATATCTAAACCCTCATAAAGATTTTCACTCGCTAGAGTGTCTAGGGATATACCACAGAAAAACTGTTCATCTATATACAGATTTACCCTATTAGGATCTTTCTTTTGATACTCAATCTTTGTTACTCTCATCTACTTCATTTTAGCACGAACCGCTTTTTCAATCTCATCTCTTAACTTCTTCTCCTCTTTAAGAAGAGTAACTGTTGCATCCCTTCCCTGTGCTAACTGTTTATCACCATACTTAAACCAAGCACCAGATTTCTCAACAATATTTAAAGAAACAGCAGCATCTAAAATACTACTCTCTTTATCAATTCCTAAAGGAT
>ENA-UOWO01003990-UOWO01003990.1-activated-sludge-metagenome-genome-assembly--contig:-NODE-3990-length-16626-cov-5.201859_pt1 | contig 16626 bp, 16 predicted proteins | sample MGYA00238148_ERZ761564 | MGnify/ENA primary metagenome ERZ761564 (study PRJEB28885, sample SAMN05720194) | activated sludge metagenome | isolation source: Anaerobic digester | place: USA...
ATGCCGACGAAGCTTCGGCCTCGGTTACGCTTTCCCTCGTTGTGCCTCAGCTTCGCCGGGTTGAAGTATTTCTCGATAATGTTAACATGGGTGGCATTGTCCCGGGCACAACCCGGACGATTCCTCTTGATTGCCGCAATATTGGCAATACAGAGTTGCCGGAGCTGCGCTGGATCAAAACAAATCTGCAGGACGGAGTAAAGGTTCTGGACGCCAGCAATGCCAGCTTTCCTCCATCAGAGCCATTTTATGTAGCCACCGGAGCCTTCTTTACTCACGACATAAGCGTTTCTGTTCCTGTTATGCAGGCCAGCGGCTCATACCTCAGTATTGCACCGCATTACTGGCTGTTCAACGATGATAATTCAAATGCTCTGAAAACAGCAGGGGAACCTGATGATACATTTACCCTCAAATGTCAGATCGGTTCAATGGTAATTGATATCATCGAGCCCACCTTGAGTTCTATCGGTGACCCTGCCCAGCCATCGACTTCAATTCAGTTTATGGTTAAAAATGTTGGCGACCTCATTGTCACCAATGCGAAGGCATCTACCAGCGCCCTTACGCCCGTGGTTGCAGGCCCGCCGGATATTGTAAGCACAGCCAATGTTGTCAGTCCGGCTCCAATCGGTGGGCTATCTATTGGCCAGACAAAAAACTGTAACTGGCATGTTCAAATTCCAGATGGCTGCTCGCCTGCTACCTACTCTGGCACCCTGACCGTATGGGAAGACCCTAACAATAACGACCTGCTCGATGCCGGCGAAATGAGTGACAGCGTTAATCTGCTGCTTACCGTCAATTCGAAGAAAGTCATCAAGGTTATTCAGGATCCGCTCAATCTTGGCTGGACCCTTGCAAATACAACTGTTCAAGGGGTTTTTGAAGTTGTAAATGTCGGCAATACCGATCTCGACCTGGCAACACCAGTAGCCTCACAGATGATAAACCTTGGTAACGTTATTCCCGCCAGCAGCATTTCATTTACAGCCCTGGGTTTTATGCCTGTTGGTACAGCAAAACTGGCGACCGTGACCCTGGTGATTGGCTTCCCAAGAGCTGATGGCACATATCGAGGTTATCAGAGAATATTCGACGACTACAGCGCCGCCAACGGCTTATATTCTGCTAATGAAGAATCGTGCCTGTTTGAACTGATCGTAAATGTCGGTTTCAAAAAACTCTCGGTTACCAACCCGGTAGCTTTCGGCAGCAGAAACCCGGGGCAAACAGTTTCCCAGACATTTTCTGTGAAAAATGAAACAACAGTGCCACTGACCAGCATAAAATGGTTGCGTGGCCCCCTGGAATCTGGCACTGATACGATTCCGGTTGCCAGTGTGACATTTGTTCCGGCAACTGCATTCGGGGTGGGTGGTGGCAATACCCGTAGTTGCACCGCCCAGCTTGTTCTGGGAGCAACCCTGCCCCCGGGCAATTACATCGGAACCCACACCGTCTGGGAAGACAATAACGCCGATGGCATCATACAATCAAGTGAGGCATCGGCAACTTTTAATACAACTCTCACCGTCAACCCTGTTTCAGGGCTTGATATTATCGACAATATGATCGATGCCGGGCAGATTGCCGCCGGCTCAACCTCCCCATGGATAGCAGTGCAATTTACCAATACCGGCAACGTCGATCTTACTGCAGCCGCACTATACTGGACCTTTAACTCCCTTGGCGATGGGCTTGGAAATTATATTGCAGCAGGCAACATAACAGGCTCCAGTACTATTTTGCCAAACCCTCTGCCCCCAGGCTCTACTGGCAGTGCTTACTTTCGTATCGGCCCGGTCGCTGGTGGTCAGGCCAGTGGTTTGTATTTCGGCAGTCTGCAAACCTTCACTGACGGTGGTTCGGCAGTTGACACCTGTGAATTTGCATGCGAAATAATAGCCGGGGGGCCCCAGAATTTTGCAAGTGGCAGCGTTTTTCAGAATATTGCCACAACCACTTTTCCGGCACCTGCCCAGAGATATTTCCTTTCTGCCTATGTTTGCCCGGCAACCGGTTCAGCAAGACTGGTCCTGATCGGTCGTGATGACGCAAATTTAAACACCACCCAGTCGCTTGGCATTGAAATAAATTCCGGTGCTGCGATCACTACCTTTGGTCCCGGAATAGTTAAAGCGGGCATTCTTGATACCATTCAGCCATCAATTTCGCATCCTTATCCGTGGTATCGAGTTTATTTTGCTTTTGATTTTGCCTATGACCCTTTAATTGCCTCACGTACCTACCTGTCGCTTGAAAATTCTTCCCCGGCTGTTGCGTCTCATGCGGTATGGTTTGACGGGGTTCAGCTGGAAAGAAGTATTTTCATAAATCAGGAATACCCGACGGCGTTTCATCATGGAAAGAAAATTGTTTCACCTAACCAGACCAGAACGATAAGCGGCCAAAGGCATTATATAGAGTGGTAAACATGCAGACTCAAAGATCATGGCGAAAAAGAGGGGCGGTATTGCTTTTGCTTATGGTAATGCTTGTTGCTGGTGGCATTTTTGCCTTAACATTGTTTCCGGAAGAAGAGCTGCTAAATAATAGATTGAAGGAAAAAAGCTTGAGTCTGGAGATAAGCCAGATCAGGGAAGCTTTTGATTTAATGCAAATCGCCTCACCAACCTGGCAGCCGTGGGAAGATAACTTTGATCCTGCTCATCCGGATGCAGCCGCTTCCATAGCCATGACTTTGCAGACACTGCATGAAAACGGTGTGCTGAGAGATGCCGGTGTCTATGACCCTGGGATAATGCCTCACTTATGGGGGACATCTACCAATCAGCTTTTCTGGAAAGCCTCTGGTAACATTGCCTCCAACTCAAGTTTTCAAATAAACATGGCGCAATGGGAATGGAATCAGACAAACACTATTGCCGCTACCGATACGGTTTTTCCCGATAGCAGCGAAATCGACGATTACCCATATCAAAATAAGCTCGGAAACCTTCTTGAAACTGACGGCGCCTCATTGAAAATAGTAAGGTAACTTTGCGGGCAATTGGCAGTGATTCTGCGCACGCGTCAGATTTCTTCTTCGGTCAGCACTTCGATGCCGTTTTTCAACAGCAGGTCGGCGGTGAAACCGTTGCCATCGACCAGTTGACCCGAAAAGGTGCCGTCATAGACCTTGCCCTTGCCGCACGAGGGTGATCTTGATTTAAGAATCGCCCGACTGCTGCCGTATTCTTTGGCCAGAGCAAGAGTGATTTCGGCGCCGCGGGTAAACTGCGCCGTCACATCGGTGCCGGCTTTGCTGAAGACTTTGTCCCCTTTGATTTCAGAGGGCAGGCGCGGCGTCGTCAGGCCGCCCAGTTGCTCCGGGCAGACAAGAATTGTCTTTTCTTTCTTAACCAGCTCTTTGATTTTTTCATAACCCTTGGCCTGCCCGTCAAAGCGACAGGGCACGCCTGCCAGGCAGGCACTTACAATAATCATGTCGCTTTTCGGCGGTTTTTGTTGCCTGTCATTCATTCTTATTTGCCTTTTCGATCATCAGCTCCGGAAAACCAGTTGCCTGGTCAAATTTTCTCGAAAACGACCATTCTGGCAGGATTACCAGGAGTATTTCGGCGGTGGTATCGATGATGCAGCCGTAGCTGACATGCGCTCCGGTCACTTTTCCTGATTCGTCTGCAACTGAAATATGCAGGTGTGCTCCGTCAGGCGCAACCGACCCCATGAGAGTCAGTATTTCAAAATTGCCCGGAAAAATTTCGGGCTGGTCATGGTCTGCCAGTCTCAGACAGGCGGGTTTGAGGCTGCCGATGCCGGCAATGACGAAAGCCGCTTTGCCGCCGATTCGGCTCAGAGCCTGTTCTACACCTTTTCGCAGATCGTCGCCCGGTAAAAGTCTTATTGGCAGTGTTTGCATTGTTCTGGTGGGGCAATGCCTGCGGCTTTTCGCAGGCATTGCCGGGAATGCTTATTTTATCAGAGCGGCGAGGCCGCTGAGGTTCATCTGAGCGATGTAGGCCTCGCAGACTTCGGGTTCGCCTGTGACGGTGACGTAGAAATGATGAATTTTTGTGGCGGCGGCCGGTTTGCGTTCAACGTAGACGGCCATGGTTTCTTCGTAGGGTTTGTTGACATACGGGCCGAAGAAGAGAACAGTTTCGGCTTTGACATCGTCGTGTTTGTCGCGGCGAATGGCAAGACTGGCACCGGCAGGGGTCGGAATCACTTTGTATGGGTGAAAATCAGAACCATTGGCATTGACAGCCACTTCGACCATCAGAGATTTTGCTTCGATATCCTGGGTTTTCTTCTGCAGTTTGTTCATGCTGCTGTTACCCTGCACGGCGGCCTGCATTTTTGCCTGCAGTTCCATGATTTTTGCCTGATCACCGGCTTCGGCGGCTTTCTGCATTTCTTCACTGAGCTTGGCAAGCTGATCGCTCATGTTTTCGATACCTTCGGCATCGTCAGCGATCATTTTGCCGGCTTCCATGCTTTCCTGCATGCTCATTTCGCCCTTGTAGCTGCATGTTACATACATCTGGATCGGAAATTTTTCAGAGCCGACGCCGACGGTATTCGGAATGCTGATCTCTTCGACCTTTTTGGCAATACCATTCTGCGCATCGGGAAGCAGCCCTGCGATCTTTTTGTGCGTTGCTTCATAGAATGCCTTTTCTTCGGCATTGATGGGGCGTTCAGCGCCGCCGTCAGCAAAAAGAACCCCGGCCAGCAGGCAGAAAACAGAAAGAAGCGTAAACAGTCGTTTCATTGGATTGTGTCCTCACAGTTGTGTATTTAAAGACCGCCGCTAATATACTGCTAACCAAGATTACATCCAAGTATTTTTCTTGTAATACAAAATATTGCCGATTTTCTGTCACGCTAGTCCTCTGTCAAAGTTGAATCTGTAGTTTTGCCGTCATTCCCGCGAAGGCGGGAATCTGACTTTAAAGAGCTTAGATCCCTGCCTTCGCAGGGATGACGTGTGAAAGTTGATTTTGCACGTTAAATACTGACCTGCCTTGTCATAAAGCGAACCGGGCAGCACCGCATTGCTGTGAGGCTGCCCGGTTATTGAAACTTTAAATCAAAAGCCGAACCGGTTCAACTTTATTTGTGCTAATCAATAATTGAATCAGGTTATTCGCCGGCGGTGATGGCCTTGAACAGTTCTTCAAGGCTGAGGTTTGAAACGCTGTGACTCTTGACCCGGTAACTGGCGAGAATTCTGGCGAGTTCTTCATCAGAAAAGTCTTTGAGCACCAGTTCGAGTTCGGTGCCGTTGGTGCGCGCCGAAAGAATCGAGGGGTGAGCAGGAACAGCTTCGGCTGCCGCTTCAAGTCTGACGACGACCTTTCTGATACGGCTGGCAAGCTCATCTCGGCTGCAGTCGACGACGAGGCGGCCGCCCGAAAGAATGAGAACGTGATCGCAGACACCGGCGATGTCATGCAGTTCATGTGACGAAAGCACTACGGTTACGCCTTTTTCTACAAGTGATTCGATAAGGCTGTTGAGAATTTCGTCGCGGGCGACCACATCGATGCCGCCGAACGGTTCGTCGAGAAGCAGCACTTCAGGCTCGGCCGCCAGGGCGAACGCCAGTTGCAGCTTGCGGCGCATGCCTTTGCTGAAGGTCGAAATCTTCTGTTCGGCATCGATTTTGAACTGAGTCAGGCAGGTGGTGTAGAGGTCGTGGTTCCAGCGCGGGTAGAGTGAACTGAAGGTGCTTTCGAGCATGCGGGCGTTCATCCAGGTGTAGAGGTGGCAGTCTTCGCTGACGAGCACGCAGCTCTGCCGCAGTCTGGCAGCATCAGCCTCGGGGTCGATGCCGAGCGTCGCCGAGCTGCCGGTGGTCGGCTGCTGCTGGCCGTTGAGAATGCTGAGAAGCGTCGATTTGCCGGCACCGTTGCGGCCGAGCAGGGCAACGACTCGCCCTTTCCCGATATTGGTGTTGAGACCCGAAAACACGGTTCTGGCACCGAATGATTTGCTGAGATTACTGATGGTGATGGTTTCCATATTATTTTACCTCCTGCTGTTCGAGCACCGAATCGAAGATGCTGCGGATCTGAACCCGGTCGAGACCCATGCTGCGGGCGATGGCGATGATTTCGCCGATGTGCTTCGCCATTTCCTGGCGCGCCTGTTTGAGCAGGTCGTCTGAAGATTTCGGCGAGACGTAGGCGCCCTGACCGCGCTTGAAGTAGATGACCCCTACGTTGGCGAGGTCCTGGTAGGCACGGGCGATGGTGTTCGGGTTGACCTTGAGCTCGACCGCCAGGTCTCTGATCGAGGGAAGCCGGCTGTCGGGGCCGAAGATGCCTGCGAGAATCTCGCGCCGCATGCCGTCAGTTATCTGCTGGTAGATCGGGATCGGAGAACTTTCGTTGATGGTAATCATAAGTCGGCCCCCCATTTCTTGAACACCTCTTCGATGCTCTGATAGGCGATTTTACGCACAACACTGACGGTTGCGGTATCGAGTTCGTAGAGGCCGCCTTCGCCGGCCGCCGTCTGGCCTTCGACCATGAAACGGTTGTCGTTCAGGGCGTAGGGGCCGTTGAAAATAGTGAACCCGTGCACATTGGGGTTATTGAAAGACTGGGCGTTGAGCTCTGTGAATTCTCTTGCGGTGCCGTCTTTGAGATTGGCGGCAAACAGCTGCCGGCGCACCGGGCTCGCGGTGACGTCGCCGTAATATATGAACGCGTGCTCACCGGTCTGTGAAATTTTCATTTTGACGCTGCCGGGGTAGGGGAAGCGCAGTATTTCACGGATGGTCATCGTTTCCGGGTCGATTTCGACGATGCTTTCGGTGCCGGGCGAGTACCAGTCGAGCTCGTCCTTGCCGGGAATTTTGGCGACAATGCGGTTGGCGGCGGTGATGCCGACGATCTTCGAATTAGAGGCAATGCCGCTGAGAGGCACAATCCGGCCGTCAAAGTAGAGAACCTGCAGGTCGCTCACCGGGCGGTCGAGTTCCTTGTTCCAGCGGCCGTTGTCGACAACCATGAAGTCTGGGCCGGCGCAGAGAATGTCAGAAGCCGGTGAGTTGGGCAATACGATTTTTTTGCCGTCTGGAACTGATATCAGCAACGTTTTGCCCTTTTCGTGGTCAGAGGCGCCGGCGATGTAGACCTTTGCCGGTTTACTGCGGTCTTTATCGGGCACGACGACGAAATCAGAGATACCGAAATCTTCGCCCGCGGTAAAGACAACCTTTTCGCCAACGCCTTTTTCGAAGAGGTTGAACTGGGTAATGATATTGTTGCCTGATTTGATTTCTTCGGCATAGATGAAGCGGCGTTCGTCGATGAGTTTGAGCCCTTTGGTGTATTCGTCGATCCCTTCCGGCAGAATTTTCAGAACGTTGCCTTCACCGTCGAGCACGCCGTATCTCTGGTAACGCAGAAATCCAAATTTTATTTCCGGAATCAGAGCGGTTACCAGGCCATTGTTATAATTTTCCTCTTTGTAGAAGTTACTGTGACGGCCTGCTACTTTTTTTGTCAGGCCTGAAGCGGTGTCATGTACAAGAATGTGGCGATTATGGGCGGGTGTTTCGAACCAGTAATCGCCATCGCCAAGAAATCGGCCATCATTGTAATAGTTTTTGATTATTCTTGGCTGGACTACATCCCAGGCCGGCGCTTTGCTGAAAACGCGCCAGAGAATGGTTTTGCCATGATTCATCGGCAGCCAGTCGGCGCCTTCTTTAACGTCGATGCGCCAGAAATGTTCGGCGGCAGAGTTGAGCGCTGACCAGCATGCCAGCGAGAGCATGATTCCCGCCAGCAGCATGGCGATACCCTTTACACCACGCCAGGGTGAACTCATGGTGCGGTCACTCAGAAATACCAGCAGGGACAGGCACAGCAGGACAGCTGTTGCCAGGCCGGTTGCCATCTCAAAATTCAGGTTGAAAAGTGTCGGCGGGGCTCTGAAGATTGCATAAAGCGTCGGAATGACGATCAGGCTGGAAATCGTTGAAAAACCTGACGGCAGCATGGTGGTGAAAAAGCCGTAAGCGACGATCGTTACCGGCACGCCGAGAACCAGGCCCGGGTTGCCTGATATCAGATGCCAGATTTCGCCGATGTCGACGCCGGCCGCAAGTGCCAGTATCAGATAGATGGCGTAGAGTGACGTGGTGTAAATGGCAGTGAAGATCAGTTTGGCCGACCACAGGCGCAGGCGGCTGACCGGCAGTGCGGTGAGAAAGCGCCAGGTGCCGTTGTTGACTTCTGAACTGATCTGGTGGTTCGCTGCCAGGTAGATGAACAGCGGGCCCTGCAGAATGAAGAGAATTACCAGAGCCACGCCCGAGTCGAGCTGGCCGAAGAACGCAGCGGTGAGCAGCGACAGAGCCGCTACCGCGAGAATGATGACGAAGTACATTCTCTGTTCGAGGTAGTCTTTCAAGAGTATCGCTTTCATATTCTGCTCCTTTATGCTATACAGAGGCATGTAGACGGTTTCGGGCCAACAGCCGACACTACGACCGTGCACTGTCTCGCGTCTCGCTGTTTTGGTGTATTGCTCTACTAATACACTAAGCTATTTCAGCAATAACGTCAAGCCCCTCGCAAAAAAAAGTTTTTTCGCGGGCTGTAATGCATGTTTGGAGCACTTTTCGGCACCTGGTCGGATCAAATGTGCCCGATTTGGCTGGTTTTGAGCTTACTTACATTCCGAAAAGCAGCTTCCACTTGTAATACGCTCTGACCATTTTTACAACCGACTTCTAAAATATTCTGACTATTTTGAAAGTCGACTTCTTAAAATAGTCAGGTAAAATTGAAAGTCAAAAACCGTGTGTTTCTTCGCTTAGCCCGAATTATAAACTAACTCCGGGGTGCAAAAGGCTTTGCTGAGGTTCTGATGTATTGTTGATTCCTGCATAAATAAAGCCGGATGTTCGAGCAGGCAGGCACGGGGAGAAGTCACGACTGATTTTTCGGAAGCCGGCATTCCCGCCCACAAAATAGAGGGGGCGCGAAGTCTTGTTGACCAGTCATGAACCTGTTATATTGTTCCTGACCGCTTTTTGCGCCGACCCGCTGATGAGCCGGCGAGGCCTTGATGTGCCGCAGGAATTTTTTATTTTGACCAATTCTCAGGCAGGTTTGTAAATTTGAACGTATATCATTGCTCCGAAACCGACGCTCTTTATCTAAGGCTATCAAACAAGAAAAGCCTGAACACCGTTGAAATAACCGGTGGGGTTCTGCTGTCTCTTGCTGCAGATGGCACAATTGTCGGGATTGAAATAAAAAATATTGGCAACAGCACTAATTTTGAAAAGCTCAGGCCATATCTGCCGATTAAAGACTTCTCAGAGCCAGAAGAAGGCTATTCGACCGGCATCGTATCAGACAGCGTTCTTGATTATGTTTCCGCCGTTGCCCAGCCGCAGGTAATCGTTATTGGTGGACCAAACGGAGCCGGAAAATCAACTTCCGCTCCAGAAGTTCTGCAGGGTGCTCTTCACGTTGATGAGTTTGTAAACGCCGACACCATCGCTCATGGTTTGTCTGCCTTCAGGCCGGAAAAAGCAGCCATAAAAGCCGGCAGAGTAATGCTTGCACGGTTGCATGAACTGGCAGCGCAAAAAATGAATTTTGCTTTCGAAACAACCCTTTCCAGTCGTTCCTTTGCCCCATGGATAAAGGAACTGAAAAAATCAGGGTATAAATTTTCCATGCTGTTCTTTTGGCTGGAATCGCCGCAGTTGGCAGTAAAGCGAGTGGCAGAGCGCGTTATGAACGGCGGGCACCATGTGCCGGAAGATGTGGTTATAAGAAGATACGAAGCCGGTTTAACTAATTTTTTCAGGTCTTATCAGCCAGCTGCAGATCACTGGAGATTTTTTGACAACTCAAATGCATTCGAGCCGCGTCTGGTGGCATATGGCGAGAAAAATTTCCCTGCGGAAATTTTGATCCCTGAGATATGGGAACCTCTAAAGGAGAAATACCTGTAATGCCTGAAGCAAAAAACAATGAAAATAGCCGCATCGAAGATATTCTGATCGAGAATGCTTTAAAACGCGCCATGCGCAAGGCGGCCATCATGCACAAGAAAATGGGCAACACCGTATACGCCTCAAAAAACGGCGTCGTCTACGCCATCGCCCCCGAAGACATCGTAATCCCCGACGCTCCACCCGAAGATCCACATAGATGAACGCAGATGTTTAATAACTGCAGGCCAGGCCACTGATGAACACAGATTACCCCCGATGTTTGTTTGAATGAATTTGTGTTTTGCCCTATTATCCGAGTGCATCCGCGTTAATCTGTGCCCTGCTGAATTCATCTGTGGCCAAAAATTTTCTCGCGTTAATCTGTGGCTGCAGTTCGGGTTTGGGTCTCGATATTGTCGAAGCGGGCCGGAACCGGGATGGTTCTGACGATTTCTTCGACGGTGGTGATGCCCTGGGCGACCTTTTCGATAGCGTAGTCATACATGCATCTGAACCCGGGGGGAAGGGGCAGCAGCGCGGCACTGCCGGTTTCGCCGAGGGTGATGATTTTGCGCAGTTTTGCGTCGATGCGCAGCAGTTCGAAAACGCCGGTCAGACCGCGGTAGCCAGAGCCGCCGCAGAGTTCGCAGCCTTTTCCGTGTCTGAACGGAATGTCTTTCGGCAGGCCGGGCAGCAGTTCGAGGGTTTCGGCGTCGGGTTGATATGATTCGATGCAGCCAATGCAGACGCGGCGCACCAGACGCTGTGAGAGCACACCGACCAGGCCGGCGGCCAGAATATTGCGCTCGACGCCGAGCGACAGCATGCGTGAGACGGCCGAAGCCGCATCGCGCGAATGTACGGTGGTGAGAACGAGGTGTCCCATCTGGGCGGCCCGCACTGCCATTACAGCGGTTTCTTCGTCGCGCACTTCGCCGATCATGACGATATCTGGGTTCTGGCGCATGAAGGCTCTTGTGTAGTCAGCAAACGACATCACCGGCGTGATCTGCTTCTGGTTGACCCGCGAAATTTCATATTCAATCGGGTCTTCGACCGTGAGAATTTTTTTACTGTCATCTTTGATGTGCTCGATAACAGCGTAAAGCGTCGTCGTCTTGCCGCTTGAGGTCGGCCCTGACACGAGAATCAGGCCGCCCGGCTCATGCAGCATCGCATGGAAAAGATTGAACTTTTCGTTCGACATGCCGAGTGATTCAAGTTTGATCGTCAGACAGGTTTCGTCGAGCACGCGCAGAACGCAGTCTTCGCCATACAGGCCCGGCAGAACCGAGACTCTGAAATCGATACGGCGCGAGCGACCATCCGGGGCGGTGTAACGCGCGACTATGTGGCCGTCCTGCGGCAGACGCCGGTCGGCGATGTTCAGTTCAGAAAGAACCTTTACATGCTGTATGACCGATTGAATGTTCTCAGGGCTCAGCGGCGAGGCAACTTTGTGCAGAACCCCGTCGATTCTGTATCTGAGGCTGACGTTGTTGCTGTAAACTTCAAGATGAATGTCTGAAGCGCGTTGTTGAACCGCAGAGGCAAGCAGGCTGCCACAGATATCGGCCGGCTTCTGGTCGCGCTCAAAAGTTATTTTCTGGTCGTGGCGCAGGGCAATCCGCTCGCGCACCGGGCCGGCATTGAGGGTGGTGTGAGCAACTTCACTTTCTTTGTAGGCAAATTCAAGAGCCTGATCGAGCTCGTAGGCATTCAGCTGCACATGCTTGAACTTAAGGCCGGTAAGATTCTCGACTTCTTTTAGCGCCTGAGCGTCGGCAGGGTCGAGCATGCCAAGAACCGCTTGATGCTCGGCGTTTGCCGGCTTTTTGCCGATCAGCACCACCTGATGTTTGCGGCAGAAATCTTCGGGCAGCGTGCGGATAAAATCGCGATGCAGGGTATAATCGGCCTGGTCAGTAAAATCACGACGGCTGGTCGGCATAAGTTTCCCCCCCCATTTATCTGTTTCCTAAAGCCTAACCCGACTCGACAAATTTCGCAAACTGTAAAAAAACTTTGCCTTCAACCGGGGGTGAAATGCTGTTATACTCGCGATGAAGCCCACAGCAGGAGAGATGGCTTGACGAGAGATATTATCGCCCTTGCCGGGCGCGAACTGAAGCAGCACAAACGCCGCACCCTCGCGGTGATCAGTGGCTATGCGCTCACTGTCGCTTTTCTGATCGTTCTCGCGGCGGTTCTGCTTTATTCGCGCGTCGTTCAGAATATCACGATCGGCGAGGCCGGCACCTATTTTGTCACCTGGCTGCCCGCCTGCGGCGACATCAGTTCACTGAGTGAAGAAGACCTGGCGAAACTTGCACGCGGCATTGTCCCTGCGGTCTGCAAATCGAAATGCGAGAACTGCACCGGCTGCAACAAAAAGCCGGTCGACATTCTCAACGAGGGCTTCGTCATCAACACCAACGGCACCCGGCTGCTGACACTCGATCTGGTCGCGAAGATCCGTGCTCTGCCTCTGATCAGAGATGCTTCGGCCTGCCTGATGTTCAGGTTCCGTAACCCGCAGACAAACACGATTTTCGCGGTCGGCGGCATCGATGTGCAGAGTTCTGCGGTTTCAACCAACTGCTGCGCCGCTTCAGATCTTATCGAGGGAAACTTTCTGAACGGCAGCTTGACCGGCCAGGTGCTCGTCGATATCGGCTTTGCCGGTAACCACGGGCTTAAATGCGGCTCGACTCTGGTTATTGCCAGTGAAACCTTTATGGTGGCCGGTATTATCAATTCAGGTGCCCGGCCGGTTAAACCCGACGTGATCATGCTGTTCGCCGATGCTGAGAGGGTTATCAACCGCCGCATTCACAACCCGCTCGAAAACGAAGCGAACCTGATTCTGATCGAAAGTCGCGATGCCACCGTGCATGGCAGGGCGCTCGAAGACGTAAAAGCACTGATGAAGGGCGACAGCCTGCTGACTACCGGTTGTTATTTTCCGGCAGCGAAGGCAATCGGGCTGAACACCAGACTGATCTGGGCCTTTATGGTTCTGGTTGCCGTCGCTGCGATGCTGTTCTCGGCCAGAATTCAGTGGGCCTCGGTAATCGAGCGACGGCGGAGCTTCGCGATTCTCAAGGCAATTGGCTGGAACAACCGGGTCATCATTCTGCAGCAGCTCGCCGAAACTCTGGCGCAGTCTGTGGCAGGCAGCCTGGCCGGCCTGATCGCCGGGCTGGCAGTTCTGCTGCTGGTGCCTGTAAACAATCTGCTCGGCATCGACGCCACGATGACCGGGGTTCTCAATCCCGGCCTTTTCGCCGCCGTCGTTGCTTTCGCCGTTACTGCCGGGGTTCTGGCCGGCCTGCTGCCGGTAATACTGGTGATCAGACAGCGGCCAGCTGAAGCTTTGCGCCGTGTATAGTTCTTTGCTAAATGTGACGGAGGACCAGGTGATTAAATAATGCCGATAAAGGCGGAATTTATCATGGGGCAGGCAGCCGGGAAGGCTTGCCGGCGTTGCGGTTAAAATTGTTGGTATATGATTAAATGATGCTGGAGAGTTCGAAGATGTCTCTGTTACAGGTCGAGAATGTTGCTAAAAGCTTTTTTCAGCGCGGTAACGAGCTGAAAATTTTCTCTGAGGTTTCTTTCGCGGTAGAACCTGGCGAGCTGCTGCTGATTTCTGGCCGCAGCGGCACCGGCAAATCGACGCTGCTTAACCTGCTTGGCGGCCTTGAACCGGTCAGTGCCGGCCGCATCGTTTTTAACGGGCGGGTGGTAACCGATCTGAGCATGTCTGAACTGGCAGAACTTCGTGCCACCGGCATCGGCATGATTTTTCAGAATTTCAATCTGATTCCTGGCTGGTCGGCCCTCGAAAATGTCGAAGCAGTGCTGATGCACCGCGGTATCAGCCAGACTGAACGACTGCAGCGCTCGACTGCGATTCTTGCAGAACTCGGGCTGGGCGAACGCCTTCACAATCTGCCGGCCGAATTGAGCGTCGGGCAGCAGCAGCGCGTTGCCATCGCCCGCACTCTTGTAAATGACCCGGCCATGATTCTGGCCGACGAGCCCACCGGCGACGTCGACCCCGAAACCGCCGACGAAATTCTGCATCTGCTGCTGCCGCGCATAAAAAGCGGCAGAACCGCAATGATTGTTGCTTCGCACGGGCTGTTCAACCCGGCACTGGCCACCAGAACCGCCATTCTTAAAGACGGAAGGCTGCATCTCTGATATGTCTGACGTTATTACCTGCGCTCTGAGAGAGCTGAAAAGACGAAAGCTGCGGACCCTCGCCGGTCTGTCAGGCTTTTTTCTCGGCTGTATGCTTATTACCGCCATGGTTCTGATGCTGCAGTATGACCTGCAGGCGAAAAACGCGCTGGTAAACTATATGGGCAACAAATTTCTTGCCTATGCGCCGATGAATCTTATCGGTGCCGGTGATGAGCCAGCCGTCAGACCGCTCGACCCTGTTAATGAGGGCTTTTTTACCGAGCCAACGGTAGTTACCCGGCTGTTGCCGGCAAACCTTGCGGCCAGCATTGCGAAGATTCCAGAAGTCGGGGTGGTGACACCTTTTCTGCTCTACCGCTTTAAAAACAGCCAGGACGGCCACGTCTTCAGTATCGGCGGCATCAGACCGGCAGATGTGCGGGCTTTGCAGGCGACCCTGATTTCTCGCCACGACATCATCAGCGGCGTCTTCTTTCAGCAGAACGACCGCAACGTTGTCATCGTCGACAAATCATACGCCGACATTTGGAACCTCAAGGTCGGGTCAGTGGTGAACATCGGCGACACGCTTTTTCCGATCATCGGCATCGCCGGTTCGCACGCCCGCACCGCCCGGGCCGATGTCTACATGAACTGGCCCGATGCCGAAGCCGCCATCAGTCGCCGCCTCAACCGGCCTTTGAACAACGAAGCCAATCTTTTTCTCGTAGAAGCCACCGGTGCCGAAACCGTCGCCGTTGCCATGCAGAAGGTGCAGACCCTGGTTGAACAGGGCATCACCAATTCGGTCGTCTGCTCGATTCCGGTTGTTAAATTCATGGGGTTGAGCCAGAACTCGGTCAGCGCCGTAATGCTGATCGTTGCCGTGCTTGCGATGCTTTTCGCCGGTAACGCCCAATGGTCAGCGGCTTCTGAACGTGCTCACGAAGTCGCTGTTCTCAAGGCGATCGGCTGGCGCGACCGCAGTATTTTTGCCCAGTTCATCGTCGAATCGCTGCTGGTTTCGTTGGCCGGCGGCATATTGGGCGCTGGTGCCGGTTATGCGATGTTCAGAACCATCGCTCGGGTAATGGGTGCACGCATCGACGCCGCCTATCAGGTTGTCGATGTGCCGGCCACGCTTGCCTTGCTGATCTTTGCCACCGCACTGGCAGGCATCATCGCCGGCCTGGTTCCGGCAGTCAGGGCTGCGGCAACCCGCCCGGCCGAGGTTTTACGCGACCTTAACTGAGATTCGTCTCAGTTCGACAGGAATTTGCAAATTGTCCGCCACAGCCTTCCGCGTGCACATTATTTTTATAAGTGCCTGAGTGAAAGAGGGTAGTGGCATTTTTTCGTATGTGGCCAGCAGATCCGGCAACCAGGATTTTTGCAACGATTGCTCTCTGGCTGGCTGATTCGATATTTGACATTTTTAGCGTTTGGTTTATACTTAGAGCTACTTAATGCGACTGGTGGTGAGAAATATAATAGCCGATTTTTTGAGTGTTCTGCAGGCCGGTGGGCCGGTTATGTACCCGCTGACTCTGGTTGGCGTGTTCATTTTCGCTCTTGGCGTATACCAGACGGTCTGGCTGACGATCTGGACCCTGTGGTCAGACCGTTATTCATGTGCCGGCGCTCCGCGCTGGGCGCGCAAGGCTATCGAAATGGCGAAAAGCCGCAAAGGGCTTGCCGGGCTTTCGCTGCTCGAGTCGATCGAACTGTGTTTCTCGCGCATGGAAGACTGCCTGACGCGGCGCGTACCCGCGATGCGCTTTCTTGCGCAGATAAGCACGCTGATGGGCTTTCTCGGAACCGTAACGGGGATGGTCAAAGTATTTAATACGGTCGCCAGGCTTGGCATGGTAACGCCTTCAGACCTCGCCGGCGGCATTCATGAAGCTCTGTTCACAACCGTTTATGGCCTGATGCTGGCGTTGATCGCCTGGGGTTTTACCTATGCGGTCGAGGCACTTGCCCGCCGGCATCTGCGTCAGCTTGAAATTCTGGTATTTCACGAGCTTGAAATCGGTGCCGATGCCACAGAAGCTGCTCCAGTCACGGTTGTCCCTGATAAAGTTCCGGCGGGTAAAAACTGATGGCCCTGCGCAGAAACAATGCGAAAGAGGGCTTTGCTCTCGATCTGACTTCGTGTTCAGATATTATTTTTACTCTGCTGTTGTTTTATATTCTGACCCAGAATTTTCTGCCGCAGACACCTCTTGAACTGCCGGCGATTTCTTCTCAGACCCAGGGCAGCACAAGTGCGCAACGGATCGAAGTTGCGCAGAATGGTCAGCTCAGTCTGAACGGCGCGGACATGGCCGCCGACGCAATTTTATTGCAGATCGGCGAAAAGTTTCGCAATGCCAGCGATACACAGATAATCATCTATGCCAGTCACCTTTCGCCTGCTGGTGTCTCTATCGAGCTGCTTGACAGGCTGCGACAGGCCGGCATTACCCGTGTTGCCTTCGCCGGTCGCCCGGAAA
>ENA-UOWO01003991-UOWO01003991.1-activated-sludge-metagenome-genome-assembly--contig:-NODE-3991-length-16626-cov-4.660672_pt1 | contig 16626 bp, 10 predicted proteins | sample MGYA00238148_ERZ761564 | MGnify/ENA primary metagenome ERZ761564 (study PRJEB28885, sample SAMN05720194) | activated sludge metagenome | isolation source: Anaerobic digester | place: USA...
AAAGGCGGGAATTGTCGGGACCGTAGTCAATAATCTGGCCGATTATATATCAGCGGCGGCGGGCGAGAGGTTTTTTGTTTTTGTTTTGATTATAGCAGCGGTCGGGTTATCGGCAGGTTTGAAGAAGGATAGCAGGGCGATTTTGTTTTTTGTGGCATTGGGCGCGGCGTATCTGGTAGCCTCCGGCATTTTTCTAGGCAATGCCGCATATATGGAGCGGCTTCTGCTCAACACTGAAATCATGTTGATAGCAATAATCGGTTTCGGAGTGAAATCGGTTGTGGAAAAGAGGCCAAAGCTGAGAGTTCCGATGATGGCGGCCGGGCTTATTCTGGCGGTTGCGTTGTCTTACGGCAGTCACGCGGACAACTTGGCTCATGACAATGATTATTTTGCGTATGGAAGAGAAATCACGAACATAATCAACTGGGTAAACGAGGAACTGCCGTCGAATTCGACGCTCATAGTGGAGGATCCGTCTCCATATCAGTTCTCGACACGAACGAACGTGATAACTCCCGGCATGGCGGCGGCATTCGCCGGCGATCTGCCGCCTGAGGCTAATGTGTATATGATAGTGGATATATCCGCGCAGGGGATTCCCGGCGATGTTTGCGGCCTGTTTGATCTGGAAATGATTAAGCGCATAGATGTTTCTCAGCCGATAAAACCGTGCGGGTTTGATTTAGGCGCGTATTTAGTGAAAGCGATAAATTCAAATCAGAAAGACCGCTCTGAAAGCAAATAAGAGATTGAGATTGATAAAGAGCAGATTTTTCAAAGCGGCGTCAAATGTCGCATTCATGGCCTTTTTGGCAGGCTCCGTTTTGTACGGCGTCAATTTGCGCGCTTCAAAATATCTTTTTGAAAATTCCCCGGGCAAAAAGAGATACGAGCTTGCGGCTGTTCTGACAAGCGGAGATCTGAAATATTTGTCATGCAGCGAATGGAGGGATAATAACCATTTCGATTTTTTCTTTCAGGATCTGGCCCCCGAACTGATAAAAGTCGTCAATCTAGGACAGGAGAACATGAACACGGTCAATCCTGTGAGATGCGTAAGGCATGAAATCAACTCCGATGGGAGTTTTGGGATGCCGGCGATACCTCCGGACAAGGGGAGCGGGGAAAAGAGGGTTGTTTTTATCGGCGACGCTTTCACCTATGGGAAATCAGTCCCAGCAGGCCTTGCGTACCCGGACGCGATAAATAATTATCTCAGACTTTTAGGAAACCCACAGGGATGGAGGGCATTCAATTTCGGGGTTGTAGGAGCGGATATTGGTGTGGCGCGGGATTTCCTGTTCAGGAAGGCGATGGAGTCGGAGCCAGATATCATAGTATACACGTGGATCCCCGACGACACTCCATACGAAGGAATCAAGCATAATACCATGGAGCGTTTCAACTTGATAATAGCCGACAATCCGGAGATGAAAGCGGAAGGTCCGGCGGCTCTCAAACTAATAAAAATGATTCTGACCGGACGTCGGCTGACAAAGCAAGCAGTTGCCGCGTATCTGGAACTCAACAGTCCGGAAAACAAAAAAGGCGTCGCGGAACTTGGCAAGGCGATTCAGGAAATGAAGGCGGAAGCTGAAAAGGCCGGAGTAGAATTCAAAGTGGCGTTGTTTCCGCTTTTGATCGGAGACTCGAATAAATATCCGCTTGAAAAAGCGCATAGTCACATTCGGGAAGTCGTAGCGGAAGCGGGAGCGGAATGCTTTGATTTGACAGGAGATATTTTAAGCGAACCTGCGAGAGAATTGTGGACGACTCCGGCAAACAGGCATCCGAATGTCCGCGCTCACAGAAAAGCCGCATCGGCGATGATGAAGCATCTGTCAATCGCAACTGAGCTTCCAATTGAGGGATACTTTGGGGAAGGGTTAGACTCGAAGCCGATCCCTCAAATAAAGAAAGAGAAAGCCGAAGGTTGTCATCAATCCGCCGAACTCGGCCCGATACTGTCCGAAGATTCGGCAAACCTGTTGAGAGATGAAATCTATACATTTCCCAAAGGCGTAAGGATTGCCACGAATTCGAGTTCGGTCTATGAGGCATTGAAAAGCCTGCCGTCGCGGGATTCGGAACGGCCTATTATGACGGACTACGAAGGCTGGCGTTCGTCCAACGGCTGCGACGCGGAGCGTTCTTGCTTGTACCTGCTTTTCATCTCCAATGCCGTGAAATCCATGATCGATATGGGGACTTTCAACGCGCCGTATTTCAGCAGGATGACGCTTTTTGAGGGAATGGTTTTGTTTCTACATCCGGCTGACGTCGACTTGTTTCCCAAGATGATTGTGAAGAGAACGGAAGACATCTGTCCCAACGCGGAAAAAGAAAAGCCCTAGACCGGATATTCGTCAGAAGAATAAGCGTCGGTTTCAACGGGTTGAAGAAGCGGAGCGGCGCTTAAGAAATCTCTCAAAAACAACTGCTTCCGGCATAAGGCCGAAGAACATTTTCTTGAGCCTGAATCTGGCTATCGGCCTGTACAGCGCGGCCAAGAAACGAAAAGCGGCGGACGAGGAATACTCTCTGCTTTTGTGGTCGCAGAACAGCGTCGCCATGTGCAATCTTTGATAGGGTACCCCGTAAGATTTGTCATCCTTCGCGTTTTCATCCCAGTCGAAAGAAATCGATCCCCAGTCAGCAATGGTTTCAGGAGCGGGGCGTCCGGCCTCGACTGAAGCCTGATATATCCTTGTTCCGGGCGAAGGAACGTGTCTGTAGAACGGGGACACCCTGAGATTCGAGTGCAGGCGAGTGGCGTTGAGAGCCATAGTCACTGATTCGCGCAGTTCGGAAACCGTCTCCGTCGGGATATCGCACATGAAGCTGCAGAAGACGATGAATCCGAACTCCTTCAACTTCGAGATAGACGCATAAACGTCGCTGTTTGAAAAGCTCTTGCCGAGAAAACGCCTCACCCTGTCGGAACCTGATTCAACTCCGATGGAAATTCTCACAAGGCCGCTTTTTTTTAGCAGCGCCAGATCCTCAGAAGTCATTTTTTTGACGCTTTGTATGTCGACGCCCTGAAGCTGCCATTCCATCCGCAAGTCCATAAGCATAGAGGCAATTTCAAGGCCTCGTTGTTTGTCGGCGAAAAAGTTGTCGTCCACGAAATAGACAGAGTTCGCGCCGAATTCGTCTTTGGCTCTAATCAGTCTTTCCCGGACTCTCTGCGGCGACTGCGCTCTCCAAGCGCCTCTATTGAAAACGGAGTTGTAGCAATAGCCGCACTTGAAGGGGCAACCTCTCGATGTTTCTATGTAAAATGTTTTTCGCCCGCCGTATGCCGGCACATATTTTTCCGGGCGCACCAACGCGTATGGTATCTCGGGCGCCGAATCAAGATCTATGAGTGGCGGCAAAGGATTTTTAACTACTACGCCGCCGCGCACGAAATAAACTCCCGGAACGCCTTCAAGCGACTCTCGAGCGGAGACCCGTTCAAGAAACGCGTCGAGAGAGCTTTCGCCCTCTCCGCAAATAACAGATTCGATTCTTTTTTCTTCGTCGTTGAAACAGGTTTCGGGGGCGATGGAAGGTAGCACTCCTCCGACGAATCTATGCGCGTTGGAAATATTAGAAGCGAATCCAAGCATGCTAAGAGCATTGGCCGTCGGAGGGCCGATAAACATTGTGGCCCCTATTGCGAAGGGGTTTTCTTTATTGATTGTGTTCGCTAAATCCCGCCGCCAGTCGCGCGACGTTCTCTGGTCGAATATTATTATCCTGAAAGAATCAGTCGTCATGGAGGAGGCGTGAAGCAACCCAAGAGGCATGGATGGAGCGGACCGCAAGGAATCCATGTAACCCAAGCCGGGTTGCAACAGCAATGCCGTTCTACGGTTTTTTTGCCCACTCATGTCAAGCCCCGGCAGATGGAGATGGTATTTGTGACATTTTTGTTTTGTTTTGCCATTTTCATCTCATAATATTATTGATTATAGCAATGTGAGTCCAGCGGCGGGGGAGCGTTTTCGAAATAATGAAAAAGAAGCTGATAATGATGAATCCTCCGTTGCGGCTTGGGCCGGTTTATATCGATTACCCGCAATACCTGACGCTGGGCGCAGTTTCGAATGCCGCCGTTTTGAGGGAGGCGGGTATGGATGTGTCTGTGGCGGACGCATTCTGCGAGAAATCGTCTGCAGCGGTGAAAGGTAAAGATTTTGCGAGCCTCGGCGCGCCGATGGAAGACTTGACGGAGAGGTTCGGGGAGTTCGCCGCAGAGGCGGTTGTCGTCGCGGTTTCGCCTTTTCTGTCTCCGCATGTGGCGAACGCGCATTGCGCGTATGTGTTCGAGGCGGCGAGGGCCGCGTGGCCCGACGCCTGTCTTATCGCTGCGGACTGTTATTTTTCTGGCATGCATTATATCGAATATGATGGCAAAGAGCTGATGCGCAGCTATCCTGAAATCGACTCAGTGGTGAAATATGAGACGGAAGCGATGATTGCGGGGGTGGCGGCCGGATGTCGCAGGGATTCGGGCGCAGCCCTCGAATGCGACGCGACCGATGTCGTTCCAGACAACCTTCCAGTCCCTGCGTGGGACTTGGTATCGTTAGAGGATTATTACCTTTTCCAAGAGCGTTACGAGAAGGTTTTTAGTTCAGGAGGGGGAGTTCCTTATCTGCGTTCTCTGCCAGTGGCGACAACGAGAGGATGTCCTTTCGGGTGCGTTTTTTGCGCGTCAAACCCCGGACAGAAAAAGCATGTTTTGAGGGCCGCTTCCCCTGAGAATGTTCAAAGGACGCTCAAGGCTTATGCCGACTCTTTCGGGGCGCAGAAAATCGTTTTCCTCGAAAGCGCCCCCAACCTAAATAAGGATAGGTTCCAGAAAGTTTTGGAGATCGTGGAATCTCTGAATCTGAAATGCGATTTTCCCAATGGCCTGAGGGCCGACTGCGTCACCAGAGAACATCTCAAAATTCTAAAAAAGATAGCGGGCAGGGTAAAAATCAGCGAGGAAAGCGGATGCGAAAAAACGCTTGAGAAGATAGGCAAAAGACTTTCCCTGAGGGATTCGGAAAAAACGCTTGAAATGATGTCCGAGGAGGGCGTCGCGTCGGAGGTCCATTATGTGATTGGATTTCCTTTTGAGACTCCCCAAGAGGCTAATCTAACTCTGGAGAGAGCGGTGGCGATGAAGGAGCGGCACGGGGCAGCTCCTCTGGTTCAATATGCGACTCCGGTTCCGGGGTCGGAGATGCACGCTCGCGCGCAGGAGCTTGGATTGCTGTCAGATTTCAATCCCGGCTTGTTGTATTCCCATTTTACTGGCGAGCCTTCGTTTGACAGGCCGGAGTTCCATGCGGAGCGACTCAAGGAAATGATGTTTTGTTTCAGAAAAAGACTCGCGGATTCACAACTAGACAAGCTTATAGTTAATCTGACATATGAATGCTCGAACGACTGCGTGTTCTGCGCTGTGGGAGACAGAAAAAGGGCGCATGGCGACACGGCGAGGATTGTGGAATATCTAAAGGAGTACCGAAGGCGAGGAGCGCGGTCTGTGGATTTCGACGGCGGCGAGCCGACGGCGCATCCGGCTTTCATGGCTCTTGTGGCGGCGGCGAGCGAGCTTGGATATGAAAACATCAATGTCACCACCAATGCTAGGAAGCTTGCGGACAGAGGCGCGGCATCCCGCTTCCTGCTCAGCGGACTGACCAGCGTTCTTGTTTCCATTCACGGTCACACTGCGGAGCTTCATGAAATCCACACAAGGCGAACGGGCAGTTTCGACGAGACAGTGGCAGGAATAAAACACATAGTCGAACTGAAGCCGAAGAGAGTGGAGTTTTCAATAAACGCCACCATCACCGAATGGAACGCGCCTTTCTTCGACGAGATGCTGGCCTTCTTCGAGTCGCTGGGGGCCGGGGCTGTAAACGCTCAGTTTATAACCCCGCATGGGAACGCGATGGGTTTTGATGGATATGACGCCCGGAAACTTGCCGAAGTCGTCGCGGCTCCGATTATTGCCCGCAAGGGACGTTTCACAGTTCGAGTCATCAACCTCGCGCATTGCATCGCGCGGGATATTTTGGGAGAAACGGAGCCGGAAACGGGGAAGTTCTCAAGAGACATGGTTTTTGCGGACAGCCCGCCGATGAATTTGGGAAAATATCTTGACCAGCGCAGGAAGAAAAAAGCTGAATGCGAGTCATGCCCGGCAGCGGTGGCATGCGCTGGTTTTTATGTTTTTGGAAAAGAAAAAACGACCGATAAATATTATGCGCGCGAACTGCCGGAGACTGAAAAAGCAACATGCGCGAGGGACAGTCGAAAGAAAGGAATTCCGGCTTGAACGGCATTGAATTGACTATATTCAGCAAGTGCAACGCTCATTGCAGATTTTGCGTTTCCGGGCAGGGCTTCTCAGGCGAAATGACATTGGAATCAGCAAAAAGGATTATGTCGGATTACTTTAAAAACGGAGTTTCAAAGGTTATTCTCGGAGGCGGAGAGCCTTCGATCCATCCCGATTTTGTTTCGATTATTGAGGCGGCGCGAGAGGCGGGTTTTTTATCTGTAGAGGTGAAAACAAACGGAATAAGATTCTGCTATCCCGAATTCGCAAAGGCGTGCGTGTCGGCGGGAGCGGATTCCTTTTCAGTTTCAATCTGGGGGCGCGACCCTCAGACGCATGACTGGATGGCAGGGCGGACTGGGGCCTTCGAAATGACTGAAATGGGCGTCAAACATCTCCTCCATTACGGCGCGAAAGTAAAAATAGATTTCTTGATGAGTTCTGTTTCGGTCGGCATGGAGGCGGGATTGATTGAAGACTTCTGCAAGGTTGGGGTAGGCAGATTCGACATGTGGCTGTATTCGATATTCGGAGCGGGCGGGCGGGGCGAAAAGATGGTTCCTACAATGACGGAAGCCGGAGTTGCGGCGGCGGGAGCGGCGGCTGCGGCGGATGTTTTCGGGGCGAAAGCGATGACTACCCACGTGCCGCCCTGCATGCTTGGCAACAGGCCGGAAATGTACTACGCCGTGGCTTCGCTGGGGCTGATGATTATTATGCCAGACGGAAGGGCGTTCAAAGCGGAGGACTCTCCATTCGAGTCGGGCCGCCATGTGGAGGCCTGCGCGCAATGCGCGTTCAATGACCGTTGTCCCGGTCCGAGGACAGAATACGTGGAGCATTTTGGAGAAAAAGAGTTTCATCCGATTTGCTGAGGTTCCCGCTGACGGCGATTTCGATTATGACTAAGAATGAAGCGAAGAAGCCGAAGCCGCGCGCGATAAAGGCGGCTCATATCCTTCCGGGGCCGATCGTCGATGCGGCAAGGCGTCTCGTGGAGGGAGATTACGAGCAGGAGATGGCCCTGATAAAAAGGCGTCTCCCGGCTGAAGAAGGACTTTTTCTCGACATCGGAGTTGGAACCGGAGAAACATTAAAGCTTTTCGAAAGAAAAAATTTCGTGGGGCTTGAGATAGACGAACGCGCGATAAGGAAAGCGTCGGCAAGGGTTTCAGGCAGATTCGTAAAGGGGCAGGCAGAGAGGCTTCCTTTCGCAGACAGCGTTTTCTCGGCTGTCTTGATGTGCAAAATCGGGCATCATCTCGACGCTGCCGCGCTAAAGAACGCCGCTTCCGAGTCGCACAGAGTTCTAAAGAAAGGGGGCAGAGTGGTTTTTCTTGACCCGGAACCGCCGTCGCCCGAAAGGACCTTCGCCCATAATTTTATCGCGGCGCTCGAGGCTGGAAATTGCCATAGGACGTTAGAGGAAACGGCTGGTTTATTTCCGGGTTTCGAGATATCTGACGCGGAGCGCTTCAGAAAAAAACGGTTTGATTTTTATATCGCAGTCTTCAAGAAAGCCTGATTCGCGTTGATTGCGCGCGCTCAAGGTTTTTTGCCGATAGACAACAGATAATTCCAAGATTGAAGCCTTGTCATATTATGCAGATAAAATCTCGCGATTTCTCCCGCAAGAGCGGCGCGGTCGATTTTTACGTCCAGCCTGCGGGCCGAGGCGAAAGGCCCCGGCAGCGCCTCCTCTATAAGAGAGCCGTCGGAGTCGTACAGCCCTTTTTCGGCTTGTTCTAAAAACTTCGCATAGTTTCCGTAAGTCGCTTGAATCGGGTGGTACTGATAAAAGCTCCGCTTGGATTCCTTGTAGAATCGTCTGTATGCCGACGACATCGCTCTTAGAAGCGCGCTTGGCGGCATTTTCGCGGGATAGTGAACGACGAAGTTGCCGGAATAAAAGCGCCAATCCCTGTGAATGAACCGATTGTCGGGAATCAGTTGCGGGATTCCTAGAGAGCTGCCTCTGGTGGGAAAATCGTACATGCTGCAGAAACCCCAGTTGTACGCGCGGTTCCTCAGGACAAGCTCCAAGCTTCTCTCAACTGTTTCCGGCGTGTCGTTGTCGGATCCGAATATGAATAACAACTGAAGCTTTACATCATGCTTAGAAAAAAGGCTAAGGCTGTTTTCTATGTCGATCACGCTCTGTCGTTTATCGAAGAAATCCAGTGCTCTCGGATCGATCGACTCCACGCCTACGCCTATGCAGGCGCGTCCGGCTCGCTCGATAGCTTCCATTAATTCGTTGTCTTCGGCTATGAATATGCGGGAAAAGAAAAACATATCCACATTGCCGCCGAAGCGTTTTTCCATGAGGCGAAAAAGTTCCAGAGCATGGTCCCGATCCAAAGTGAGGTCGTTGTCCGCAAAAAAAACGTATCTGGTCTGAAGCCTATCGAAAGAAAGCTCGATTTCTTTCATAACAAGCGCCGGGTCTTTTTTTCTGTGCTTTTGTCCTAATTCGTGTTTCACGAAACAAAACGAGCATCCGAACGGACATCCTCTCGAAGACTGAACTACAGCCATATTGAAGCGGGGAACCCCGTTTCTTAGAGTGTCAAAGAAATAAAACGGCAGCGAGCGCGCAGTGTATCCTTCGACAAGACCCGGATCAGCGACCAAGTCGATTTTCTCTATGAAAGCTCTGGATTTATTATGGACGGGAACACCGTTTTCGTTTTTGAATGAAACGCCGTCCACTCCTTCTGCCCCTAGCCCATGAGAGAGTTTTTTCATCAATTCCAAAATTGTCGCTTCGCCTTCATTCCGCACCGCGTAATCGCAGTGTTCGAGGCAGTCTTCCGGAAGACTGCTGGGGTGAGACCCGCCGAATATTATCGCCGCGCGAGGATTTTCTCTCCTTGCTTTGGCGGCGTATGCGTATCCTTTTAACGAGGAGAAAGACATAAGTGAAAAACATACGGCGTCTGATTCTCCGACCCTTTTCCAATCGACTTTGCTGCCTGAGAATTCACAATAAGTTCTTACATCGTAACCCGCGTTTGCAAGAGCGGTGGAAACCGCCAGCAAGCCGTATCTGGGCATAAAAGCGCGATAGGAAGTCACCTGCAACGGCAGACTGGTGTCGTGCGGGCAGATAAGAGTGATTTTTTTAACGCTCATGTTTTCAGCGGCGCGATCGGGACTCTTCAGATTTGACTACAAGCTTAAATATTAGAACTTTTGAAAACTCTTTTCCATTTTATATTTAATAGAGGGTCTGATAAAAGAGGCAACAGAGAACTCTGGTCGTACCTCACGCAGCCTTCGCAGCCGGCGACCGTTCTGCGCAGTTCATCCGGGTTCGACGCCATAAGCTCGCGCATCGAGCGGACATCTTTGAGTTCGCTTGGGAAATAGCAGCAAAGAGAAAAGACTCCCGATGGCGAGATGAGAGCGTGCGCCCCAGTGGCGGCTATGCACCTCTTCGGCCTTTCTCCGTTGATAAAGCTCAGGATGTCTGATAGGAACCATTTTCCTCCCGCTACGAAGCCGGGGTTCCTATCGCAGAAATAGGCCAGAGAGGCGAAGCCCTTCCGGGCTTGTTCTGGCGACGGTTGCAGCCTTTCGAGGAAATTCAACTGAAACTTCACGGAGTCGGCGCCAAGTTCGCGCATATCGCAGGCGAACTCCGCCAACCTTTCCACATTATGCCGGTTAATCACGCATGCGACGGAAATCTTAGATCTTTTTCTAGCCTGAACGAGCGCCGCCACTCCTCTTGTCGCCATTTCGTAGCTTCCGCTTCCTCTGATTATGTCATTGTCTTCGCGAACGCCGTCTATGGAAACCACGCACATGTCGAACGAGGAATCTATTTGTCGGGCGATTCTATCGTCTATAAGAGTTCCGTTAGTCAACAGAATAATGAACTGGGGCAGGGCGGCTCTGGCCAAATCGAAGATGTCCTCTCTTTCGAGGGGCTCTCCGCCGGCGAATATCAAAGCCGGCAGCTTTCTCATGGCCGGTTCAGTCACTAGCCGCATAGCTTCGGCGGAACTCATGTCGCCCTCGCCGTTCATGGGAGAACCGTTTTTTGCGAACGTTTCCATGAACGAGCAACCGTCGCATTTCAAGTTGCATTTAGAGGTCGCTAAAAAGCTACAGAGAATGGGAGCCGGCGCGCCGGCTCTGCCCCTAAGCAGAGCCTCAAGCGTGTTTTTCGCAAGTCTGTAAGAGAGCATCTTGTGGAAGCTTGCTCGTTCAGGCTCAACGCCCGGAGCCATTTCGTTTGGATTCTTCGTATTTCCCTTCGCAAAGCCAGCCGATCACTTTTTTCGCCGTTGCCCTTTCCGCGCCGCTGAATTTGCTGGCCGCGTGAGCGTCGAGGAATTTCCTGTCCGCTTTTTTCCAGTCGTAAACGCCGAGCGTGGTGGCGTGGCAGTCGAAGCAGAGTCGCTGGAACATCAATCTGGGGTCAGAAGGGGCTCGGTCGGGCAGGGCGGCTTCCGAGCCTGCCACTAGGTTCAGGTACTCGACGAGAGCCTGTTTTTCTTTTTCGTTCGCGAAAACCTTTTTTCCCTTGCGGGCAATCAGCCTGTTGCCTTTCTTCCATTTCGCTTCCCAGTATTCATGTCTTGCGGCAATGTTTTCCCAACCCTTAAGAGAGCGAGATCTGTCCAGCGTCGGCTCTTTGGGGTGGCACCACAGGCATCGTTTCCTGAAAAGCTTTTCGCCTTTCCTGACTATTTCCGCTTCGGCTTTCGCTTGTTTGGTTTTTTCCGCCGGATGCGTTTTGCTCAAGGCCTCCACGAGACCGCGTCTGTTATAGTCCCTCAACCAGAGGTCGTTTCTATCCATGTGCCAGTTGACAATATGTTTCCATTCCCTGAAAGTTCTTCTTCCGTCTATCTTCGAATGGCAGGAACCGCATTTGCGCTCTATAAGCTCGTTCGGGTCTTTGACTTTCGGAATATCGTCCACGGAATATGCGTAGGGCGTCGTGTCGATGTCGAAAGGTTTGTACATTGGGGCGGCTTTTATCGGTGGCGGCGGGCCGTGAAAAACCGAGCCTTTTTCGTTGATTACAATATTTCCCCTCGTCATCAACTCAGCCGCCGCGGTGATTCTCTTGCCGTCCCTTGTTTTTCCGTCCGCAAACAGCGACAGCAGAATAGTGTCGAACCCGCCCGGACGATTGTTGACGATGTCATAAATTTCGAGACTGGGATAAAAAACATTGGCATGAAGAGGATTGTAACGATAGGCGAAGTTCCTTCCTTCGAGATGAATCTCTCCGTCGGATATCTGAACACCCGGACTGACGAGGGTGTAGTAGAGCTTTCCTTCCGCCCATTCTTCCGGAAGCGAGCCTTTGATTTCGAGGACGTCGGTTATGTCGAATGTCGAGACTTTCGGAAGCTTCAACTCGATTTCATAAGGGCTTCCTTTTTCAACGACGTAAATGTCATACCACGAGTCGGGCTTGCCGAGAGTGCCGCCTTCATGGCCGTTCGCTTTCACGTTCACGAACACCCGGTATCGGCCCGGCTTGTCGAGGATGCGTTTTTCTTTAAAAAGGCCGAAGAGGCCCAAAGGATTTGTTTTCAACTCTTCTTCCAAGATAGTTCCGTCTGGAGCCTCAAATTTGAAATCCACATCCGTGACAATCGAAGGGAATATGAATCCCCCGCCGACTATACGGTCTCCGGTCTCGTATATGGCTCCTTGTTCGGGGGACATTCCGGCGAAAACGTAATAGTCTTTCCTGCCCACCCTAACCAGCGGCGATTTCAGAGGCTCTTCCACTCTGTTGTTCTCGTCTCTGGGGTCGCCGACTACTCCGGCTCCGTGATATATGCCATATTTGTTGACGCCTGTTTTCAGGTTTCGGTAAACCACGCCGCCGAGGAATCTATAGATATCCCCCTTGATGTCCCCGCCTTCGCCCGCGCCGAATTGTCTTCCGAAAAAGTTCGGCGTCACAATCCAGTATGAAGTGGAGTTGGTGGAGTCCGACACCGCGTATCTGCCGAGCAGGCCGGGCTTGATTGCGGATGAATAGTAATAGCTCAGAATTTCAGGATCCTCTTGAAACGAGTGAGGATGATATCCGTTTTTGCCCCGTGACATCACAGTCAGGTTGTCCGCCGATTTATGCAGAGACGCGTCCATCATATCCAGAAGCAGGGAGTCGCATGAGTCAACTGCGAAAACCCTTCCCCAGCAGTCCTCGAAGTCCTTTAAGGATTCCCCGTGTGTTTTTTTGATGTATGATTCGAAAGGAGGAAACCTTTCAAGGACTTCACGCTCTACGCTTTTGTCCGTTGTTGAAAATGAGAACAATGGAAAGATTTCCCCGACGTTCCAAAGCAAGGCGGGCGAATAAAACAACATGTCTTCCTTATTGTGCGGCAGACCCATTCTGACCTGAGTCATGGTCATGTCGTTGATTTCGGGCGTCCCCGCATATCCTCCTGCTTTAAGCTCGAATCTGGGACTGAAATCAAAAGGGGCTTCTAGATGGAATGGCCGGGACTGAACCGCCCTGATGTCTCCATGAACGAACAAGTTGCTGTCAGGCGGAGCGACTACGCCCGCAGTGGTCTGAGCCCCCATCCAGAGGGTTCCGTCCGGCTCGGCGTATGTGGCGACTACTTCGGCGATGTATTCACCCGGAGCGTCGAATTTCATCGGCTCGAAGTCGCCGCTAGGGAAGTAATATCCGAACTTGTTGGCTTTTCCTTCGTGCGTCCAGAATTTCACATCGTCTTTTGACGAGTTTCTGTAAAGAGCTGCCGAGAATTTCATATCCGCAGGGACTCCGGGATGAACTGTGACTCTAGGCGAGTACATCCCGCCAACGACATAAGGCATTCCCGGTTTGGCGCTTGTGCTCATGCTTAGCGGGTTTGCCACCCATACGTCGTATGTGCCTCCCCCGGAATATTTTATTCCGTTCACATCCTCTATTTCGCCTCTCATTTCGACAATGTGATGACCGTATTCATCGAAGGTGAAATTAAACCGGTCGTCTCCTGTCGTTGCGCCATAGTCGGACGCCTCTTTGAACGGAACTTTCCCCGTGCTTCTTTCCGCGCCGGAAGGAGCGCGCACGGCGACCTCCAGATAGCCGGTCGAATAGTCGAGTTTCACCGGGTCGAGTTGTATGTGCGACAGCACCGTGTCCAAATATCCGTAAAAAGTCGTTTTCTCGAACAATTCCTGTTTTTGGTTCTGAGTCGGGAAATCAGGCTCTATTCTATAGACTGTTTTTCCTCCCATGCGATCCTTCATGGGAATTATGACTTTGTCATATCTGAGTCCGGAGTAGTTGATTGCGAAATGTCCTTTATCCTCGTTGGCAAGAATGCCTCTCGGACCTCGCGTGACGACATGTCCGAAAAGAGTCCACGGCATACGGGGCGCGGCCGGGTCTCCCACTTTGAAGACTGGAGAATGATGCATTCTAATCTTTGTTTTTTCGGTGGCGTTTGCAGTCAGGAACTCTTTTCTTGATTTCCACTCGTTCAACATTATCGAGCCTAGATAAGGCACAAGCTCAAGTTTCACAGGTTGTCCCTTAATCCTAGCCCCGAACTCGAGCGCCATCCTATAATGCCCGTCTCTCAATTCTTCAGGAACTTTCGACTCCGCTTCGAACACCAGTCTGTTTCCCTTCAATATTTCAGAGGGCCGCCCTTTGACCACAATCTCCCATGGCGTTGAAAAGTGGTTCTTCTTAAATTTTGCCGGGAGATTTTCCTGTAACGTCTCTATCGGAAGTCCAGATGGCGTTAACAGACACGACATCTGGATATTCGTGAACTGACGGAACCATCCGTCCTCGTTGTAAAGAGGGGAGACGACCGCTATCATGTAAATTTCTTCTGATCGGCTTTTTTTGATTATCCTCTTGATGTCTTTATCCACGAGTTTGATATTCGCTGATATTTTGACAGTGTCTCCGCGTTTCAGGGCCGGCCCGCTCATCGAAACATTCCCGCGCCACATTATTCGCTCTTCCGCGGTTTCTCCCATACCCACGCCTATTATTGTGTGGTCGCCAGTCAGACTAAAACTCATTCCGTGATTCGGCAACTTCTCATTGCTTTCAACCACTCCCGATAGAGCCTCCGATTTCCAACGCTCGAAATCGGAACAACCGGAAAGAACGACTGATAAAACAAACAATGTCGCGAATAATAAAACTCTTCTTGCGATCGATTTGTCAACCGTAGTTAATATGCTCATCAATATAAGGCCCGCTTCCCTTTATCATGAATTATGACAGCATAATCGATTATATACGCGGCTTTGAGAAATGTGAATCATGAAGTTAATCAAATTTGCCGGAATAGTCGATGCGACCATATAACTTTATGTTATTGAAATGAGCAGCCCCGACAAAAAAGCTCGCAAGCCCCACTATTGCAAACATTAGAAATAGCTATTCATCGGAAATTCAATCATGCTCTACCTTGGGGATCAACTTCAAGTCCGGATAATGAATTAAATACTCCGCATAAATCCCCGGGCAAACGTCATAATATGCGCACTCCTGACAAGTCTGGCGCAGGTTGCGATTTCCCCGGTCAGGAGCGTAAAATCTATCTTCGTCCGCATACCACACCATAGAGAAACCGTGAGTGAAGAAATCATCGTTAAGAGCAAAATAATCCTCAAGAAGGCACGGTGTGAAGCCATCAAACCCAAGACTTACTCCAGCTGGAGGCTTTTTTGAAGAGAGAAGCTTGTTGACCGAGCTAGCCGCATCGTTCGGGTTTAGTGTCAGATTCATGCGCGAAAGAATGGCTCCTCTAGGCTCGGGCAACGATATTTTCCATCGTAAAGGGGCGAATTTTGAAACCACGTCAAGCATTCTTCCCAGTCTGTCACAATTAAGCCTCGTCAGCACTGTGTTCACAACAAGCGATACCGGAAGGCGCGATATCTCAGTCAATCCGGCAAGCGTTTGACTGAAAGCCGATGTCCCTACATGTAGATCGTGTGTCTCTTCATTGTCGCCGTGAAGCGACACAAGCGCGTAGTTTAAACCCGCCAGATGTAGTTTTTCACTGAAACCCTTGTAACCAAGCATTCTTCCGTTCGTTATAATCCCTGATTTAAGACCTATCGATTTTGCGTAGCGGCACAAATGGAGGATGTCTTTGCGTATTGTGGGCTCTCCTCCTGAAAAAACCACAGTTTCAGCTCCTGCTTTAGCGGCAAGAGCGATTCTTCTCTCGCATTCTTCTGTATCCAAGTCGGTTTTTTCCGCGCCGGTTCTATAGCTGTGGCAGAAGAAACAGTTGTTGTTGCAAGTGTAACCGAGCCGCAGCAACGCCTTTGTCTTTTCTCCTGTTTTTTCTTCAATTATTTCCATTGAAACCTCTTGCTCTTACAATCACTCCGTCAGCGGTGTCATCTTTCATTGCGAGACTAGTTGATTGAGAAATTATCACATCTGCAGGCCTTTTTTTCAATGCGGATTTATCGTTTGAGCTTCAAAATATTAATGAGGTTCAGAAAAAACTTCGAAAAACCAATCTAAAGATGATGTCAGGCCACGCGGTTTTTCGCGGCGCTCCGCAAACTTGTTTTCCATGCAAAAGGAGGGTTGATCAGGATTTTTTGAGAGAAAAATGCTGGATGTGGCAACTGTAAAAGCATGCTGTCATTCCACATCTTTTGTGTCATTTGAGAGATTTTAAGAATTTACATTAGTCAATGAACGAGGCCTATTCGTTCATTGCGCTTTACTAATAATCCCAATCGCATGAAAATAAATGCAGTCCAACGCACTATCATGCACAAAATTTCTTTATATAACGGCGTTATTGATTATTGATGAAAGGATATTTTTAGGTGTTAAACAATGATCGAGAAGAACTTGAATGCGAATAAACAATTAGGAGGCAAAACATAAAAATTCTAATTAATCAGAAAAACTCTTTCAAAAAAGGCGTTTCTGATCCCGGAGGGTGAATATTTAGAGCAAAAATCGTTTTCTTGAAAATTTTGATAACATGCTAAAAAAGCCAATTCTGGTGAATTCGTTTGAATTTTATTGTTTGGTGGTATAATTGGAATGTTCATATGTCTTTTTTATTTATCAACTTATTTTTGTAGGCATAAAAATTGTATGTACTAATTCAGAAACAATGTGAGGGTGGAATATGTTAAAAAAACTTATCCTATTAGTCTCAGTCGCAATTGTCGGAATGAGCACACAAGCGGCGATGGCCAATTTCGACAAAACGCTTAACTATCAAGGACGGCTTACGGACTCAAATGGAATGCCGATAGCCGACAATAACTACAGCATGACGTTCAGAATTTAT
>ENA-UOWO01003992-UOWO01003992.1-activated-sludge-metagenome-genome-assembly--contig:-NODE-3992-length-16620-cov-9.730878_pt1 | contig 16620 bp, 10 predicted proteins | sample MGYA00238148_ERZ761564 | MGnify/ENA primary metagenome ERZ761564 (study PRJEB28885, sample SAMN05720194) | activated sludge metagenome | isolation source: Anaerobic digester | place: USA...
TAATTGTCAAGCCGGTAGCCGTGTTGGACAGAGTGTAACTGCCATTCTCATTGGCGTAAGCGCTATCGGTCGTTTTGTTGGGCATGAGCTTGTCCATGGTAAGGCCGGTAAAGCTGCTGCCACCGCCTCCCATGTTGACAGGTTTGATGTAGTACTGCTGCGCCAGCGAGCCCAGAGTCATCAGGTCATTGTAAACAGCATCACGGTTGGCTGAATCAGCGGAGGTGCCGAACATGTTGATACCGACCACGACGGCGATGCCGACGATGATCACGCTCAGCACCAAAAGCAGAAGTTGTTGCTGTCCCATAATAGTGTCTCCTCACAGCTATTAAAGGGTTGACAGATTTGGGCCGGCTTAGGCCGGACCAGGTGAATTGTGGTGGAACCAAATGCAAAGTTTTTGAGCCGGGACTTCACCTCCTTTCAATTTATTATCAACAGGCCCTATTATCCATGTATCCATATAAATGGATAGTGCGGCCACGGGCCGCAGGAATTCCTGTGCCATTGAATAATAGCCGGCCGAAATACAAGCGGCATATGCCGTTGTTATCTCAGTAGCGGAATTGGATTGAAGTGAGCGAAGTAGTGAGTGCAGAGCTGAAAGAGAAAAAGACCAGGATGCTGGACAAAAAAGAAGCCGGACTATTTGCACACGTCCTCAATCACAATCTCGTGATCACCCCTACCCAAAATAGTCACCGTGCAAAAATAAGTCATATATGACGATAAATAGCCATACAGTGTAATATACAGTACCGCCTGCTCAATGTCAAGTGTATTTTTATTAAACAATAAAATATTTTGTTTTCGATAATCCGAATTTATTACGTAAGTTGTGTACAGAAATTGTACAAGCTGTTTTTAAAAACAGACCTTCATTCTGGAGAAAAAATGAGATTGACGAAGTGGCGGGGTGTCTGGGTACTGGTATCTCTTTTCGGGGCCGTACTGCAAGCGCAGGAACCGGTGGCGGAGCACGGGCTTGCCTTTGCGGTTGTGCCGAGCCTCAGTTACAGCAGCGGCGAGGGTTGGGAATACGGTGGCAAACTCTTTTTCTACCAGTTCGGCGACGGAAAGATTCAGCCCTATCGCTGGCACCTGCTCATCAATGCCGCCCGGTCGACGGAAGAGAAAGAGGACTATTACGCTTTTGTCGACATCCCCCATCTTTGGGGGCGCGGGAGCCGCCTCGACATGCGCGTCGAGTACAAGGACTTTGGGCTTGATGAGTTCTACGGCATCGGCAACCTGCCCGAATACCGGGAGGAATTTACCGAGCCCGGTGGCAGCGGATATATCGACGAAAAGTTTTACAGCTACAAGCACCGCTGGAGCGCAGGCTATCTCAATACCCAGTGGCCCCTGGGCGGGAACGGTGTCAAGCTGCTGGCCGGTGCCGCGGCCGTGCGCACCAAACTGGAGACCTACCCCCTGCCCAACCAGCTCGCGCAGCTCCCGCAGCGCGGCATGGCAGGTGGATGGACCAACTATGCCCGGGTCGGACTGGTATGGGACCGCCGCGATCAGGAGGCCGCACCAACCTCCGGCTTTTGGAGCGACCTGCTCATCGAAAAAAGCGCCTCCCTCCTGGGCAGCGATTACGATTTTGCGCGCATCACGGCGACTGACCGCCGCTACATCAGCCTCTTCCCAGGCCTTGTCTATGCCCAGCGCCTGCTGATCGAGCACATGCCGGGGCATCCCCCCTTCTACGAGATGGCGGTGATCAGCGGCTCCTACCAGCGCATCGAGGGGCTCGGCAGCAGCCGCAGCATGCGCGGCATCCCGAGGCTGCTCTTTGTCGGTCCCACCAAACTGCTCATCAATTTCGAACTGCGCCTCCGCCTCCTCGGCATGCGCATCCTCCGGCAGGATTTGACTTTTTACGGCCATCTTTTTGCCGACGGCGGCAAGGTCATGCTTCGGGGCGATAAAATGGACCTTTCGCACTACCACTGGAGTCAGGGCGCCGGCCTCCACGTGCAATGGAAAAAGGAGCTGATCGGCGCTCTGGATATCGGCCGTTCAGAATACAACGATATGGCGGTTTATCTCTCTTTCGGCAACCTTTTCTGATCCTGCACCGGCATACGTCCATAAAAAAAGCCAGGCTCCTGACGAGTCTGGCTTTTTTTATATTAATATTTTGGATGCGCTATTTGTCCGTCAATGCCGCCACCCCGGGGAGGATCTTGCCTTCCATCAGCTCAAGGCTGGCGCCACCGCCGGTGGAGACGTGGCTCATCTTTTTGGCCACGCCGGCCTTTTTCACCGCGCTGGCGGAGTCGCCGCCGCCGATCACCGTGACAGCACCGCTGTTGGCCATCGCCTCGGCGACCGCGTAGGTGCCCTTTTCGAAACCGGGGGCTTCAAAAACACCCATCGGGCCGTTCCAGACGATGGTTTTCGATTTGGCAATCTCATTGCAGAAGAGCTCGATGGTGCGGGGGCCGATATCAAGTCCCATCTGCCCAGCCGGGATGGCTTCGCCGGGAGTGACCGTAGCTTTCACCTCCTTGCCCGCTTCGGGAAATTCGGCGGCCGCAAGATGGTCGACCGGCAGCAGCAGGGTGACGCCCTTGGCTTTGGCGATGCCGAACAGCTCAGACGCCTTTGCGATGAAATCGGCTTCGACGCGCGAGGTACCGACCTCGATGCCCCTGGCTTTGAGGAAGGTATAGGCCATGGCGCCGCCGATCATCAGGCTGTCGACCTTGCTGAGCAGGTTCTCGATGACGAGGAGTTTGTCGCTGATCTTGGCGCCGCCGAGGATGGCGAGCAGCGGCCGTTCCGGAGCATCGAAAACACGTGCAAAATATTCCAGTTCCTTGCTCATCAGGTAGCCGGACGCGCCCTTGCCCAGCTTGGCGGGCAGTCCGGCCATGGTCGCGTGGGCGCGATGGGCCGTTCCAAAGGCGTCGTCGACATAGAGATCTCCCAGTTTGGCGAGAGCGTCGATGAACCACTGGCGCTCTTCCTTGGTCATCTTCTGGCCAGCTTTCTTGCCCTCTTCCTCGGGGTAAAAGCGGACGTTCTCGAGGAGGAGCACATCGCCCTCCTTCATGGCAGCGACCATCTTTTCAACTTCGGGTCCGACGCAGTCGGGGGCGAAAGCCACCGGCTTGTCGAGCAGTTTGGCAAGAGCGGCGGCCACGGGTTTGAGCGAAAATTCGCTCTTCTTTTCGCCATCCGGGCGGCCGAGATGAGACATGAGGATGGCTTTGCCGCCGTCGGCGATGACTTTTTTGATCGTGGGCAGTGCGGCGACGATGCGTTTGTCGTCCGCCACCTGCAGGTCGGCGGTGAGGGGCACATTGAAATCGACGCGCACCAGGACGCGTTTTCCCTTCATCTGCAGGTCATCGATGGTTAATTTGGCCATATTGAGCTCCACTATAAAAGGTTAAAAAATAATACACCGGTTTGAAGTCTATAATTTAGCCATTTCGGACAAAAAAACAAGCAAAATGAATGGCGGAATTTCCCGGACTCTTGTCCCCACCCAACTTGCCGCAATCTGCGCCCCGGCCCTTCATCTGGCCCCGCTCCTGCCAGCCCCCAACCACACCCTCGCTCAGCCCACCTGGCTATTTGTGGGCCAGATGGTTACGCGAATGACTTGGACAACCGCCAGCTTGTTTCTTTCCTTCATTTCCCGACCCGGATTCCGGAATTCCCCGAAATCAGCTTGACTATATTGCAGAAAATAGCTACATTTACGCCTGATTTCGCCGGGGTGGTGAAATAGGTAGACGCACTGGACTCAAAATCCAGCGTAGGCAACTACATGCGGGTTCGATTCCCGCCCCCGGCACCACATAAGTATATTAAAATAGCCAGTTAGCGTTTGCGCTTCCTGGCTATTTTCCTTTATCGGAGCAGCTCCAAGTACAATCTGATGCAACGTTTGAAAATCCGGTTCTATAAAAGTCCCCCGATTTTTTATCTGAAAAGGCGCTAATGACAGCGCCTTTTTATATCTGATTAGATTCATAATCAGTAGATTACTCTGCCTGATTTACCAATGGCTGTTTTGTCATTTTCTCAACCTGCTTCAGACAGCAAGGCGCCGTTCTGTGAGCGTAAAAATTGCCATGCTGTACACAGCTTTTACAGCCAGGAATGAAACGAAGATGGACCGATCTGATGCAGAGATTGTGCAGACATACAAAAACTTTTGAAAGACGTTGCTTTATATCGTTTGGTTTCGTAGCTTACTTTTACCTGTTGTTTGTCCTTTCGTTTTGTTGTTTTATATTTTTTAGCGAATCACTTCGTATGACGTGAAGGCGACACGGCAACAATTTTAAGATTTCAGCATGGATTCGGGTGTTCTTTTTTTTTTAAAACGGACCTGTTTTGTGCCATTAATAAATTACATGAGAGGTCAGGCTATGATAAAAGCATGCAGAGTGACTGATGTCATCTTAATCGCTGGCCTGGTGGTGACAGGCTGGTTGGGCGTCGCATGTGCGGAGAAAACGCCCGGAAACGACAGTTCATTGAAGGGTGCCGGTGAGAGAGAAGCAGCCCCGCTTGTGCTGCAGGCTCTCGACTATACGGAGAATCCTGTTGATATTCCGAATCCGGACAGGGGCGCATACAGAGGCCGCTGGCAGAATATATCACCGGATTCGGTTAATGTGACTAATTCTCCGTTTGGTATCACGCCTGAAGTAGATCACCGGGTTCCGGTTGACGCAAATTCTGTGCTCTATCATGGAAGACAGGTGCCGCCTGTGGAAGGTGATGATATCGAAGAGACTCAATTTTATAATGGTGTTAATCAAAACACTAACCCATACGTTGGCGGTACCGGGGTCTCTGCCCTTCCTGCCATCTCATTTATGTGTTTTGACTTGTGCAACTTTTCGTCGAACGCGTTCCTCTCGGCGAAAGATGCTTTTGGCTACAAGGATGATGGTTTGTTTGCAGACCCGGGCACCGGAGCCACAAGAACAGGAAAAACTCAACCCCTGACGGCGTTTGCGCTCGATTATATCAGAGGTCTGCTTCAAAAGGTGAGAGATGGCAACGGGGTAGCGTTTGTCAAATTTTCTTATGACGGTAACGGGTTTAATTATATTGAACCCCACAAGTATCCCCACCTGAATCTCACCGAAGGACTCATTCACGGCCCGGAACCAGCCTACGTTACGTCCAATAATCCATCGGCCATGTGCGATGTACCCGGTCATATGGACAAAGACTGGATCGAATATCATCTTTGGCAGCTTGTACCAATTTTCCATGAATTCGAAGACATCATCATGTGTGTAAAAACAGGCATGTTTGGTCCATGGGGCGAACAGCATTCATCACCGATGGCTCTGAGTGCGAATGCTGGCAAGAAGCTTTTAGATGCCTATCTGGACGTTGTTCCCGCTTCGCGTATTCTTTTAACAAATCAGCGCTTGTTCATGGCATGGTATAACCTCACATACGGGACCACTTATAGCGCTGCCAATATAGAGACCATGCCGGTTCCGCCCAAGGGCTCACCGGAGGCGCGTTTTGGCTTTTTCGACGATAGCTATGCGGCTAATTATGGCAACAGTGGCAGATTTCATGGCCCGCATGATCGTTTCAGATTTCTCTCCTGGATTTACAAGCGGAACACCATTATTCAGGTTGAAGGCGGGATCGGCGATAACGCTTTTGGAAATATGCCGGGCGCTATTATAGAAGCCCGTGAATTCCGGACAACTGCGTTGAATATGCGGCATGGTAATTATTCCCGGTGGAGTAATTTTATCTATAATGAAGCCAATGTCACTAAACCGGTTACATTCCCGGCCTCAAGTAAAGAGACAGTTCCTCCATTTACCGGACCAACAAAAACGGCAATTTTTGACCGGGTCTATGACGGCAGAAACGGAATGGAATATATGCGTGACAGACTCGGCTACCGGCTGGTATTGCGTGAGGCTAAAGCAAGTAAATGGGTAGAACAGAATGGCACCCTGAGGTTCGAAGGGAAAATCCAGAATGTCGGTTTTGGCAATGTGGTGAACAGGAAAAATGTATCGGTAATTCTGAAAGCCACAGATGGCTCCAACACCTACATGGCGCTTACGGACCTTGACGCAAGGGATTGGTTGACTGATCCGGACAGCAGGGCCGAAAATACAGCTGCGTGGCGTGACTTGAACTTTTCGGCTAAAATGTCCGCGTTTGGCAGCGTCCCGGCCGGGAGCTATGATATTTATTTGAAGATCAATGATCCCAAAGAACAAAGCGCTAACAAACGTTGCCTGCGGTTTGCAAATAAGGGCAATAGCTGGAATGCTGACCTTGGCGCCAACCTGATTGGTTCGACTACCATAAAGGATACGTTATGAATAGAAAAGAATTTTTAAAAACCGGCCTGCTTGCAGCCGCCGCAATGGGAGCTGCTCCGGCTCTGCTGTCCTGTAATCCCAAACCCAGGCTGTCTGTCAGTGACTCCAACCAGAATCCACCCTGGATACCCAAGGATGGCCGCACGATAGCAGAACTGAATGCGAAAGTTGAAGAGTATTATGGTGATCCTGATGATGTCAGTGCTGTCGGACGCGCCCGCAAGATGCAGGCCTTAATCATGGAGGTTGCCATCAAGGCGAAGACTCGAAATCCGGGTTTTCAGATTATTCCGCAAGACACACTGGAATATGCCCATATTGATGGAAATGCGGATAATGCATACGACTGGAATCTTCTTAACTTGCTCGATGGCTGGGGGATTGAAAACTTCAGCGCTACTACTGTTAACAGGTTGGCCAACCTGTCCAGGGTCGGCATCAAGGGTACGGCGAACACCAATGGAAGCACCGTGCCAATCGTGGCTCAGAACCAGAAAATTGCTGCCGATAATAATATTCTCTGGCACCCGCGGTTAAGTGCGGAGGTGTATCAGTCACCAGGGATAGGAAACCCCGGCTATATGCCCATCTATTCGCCTTCCTCTAACAGTTACAATATTATCCACCATCCGATACCTGCCGGCATAGCGCATACCTTGAACAGCAACAATGTTTACAAGATGAAGGATGCTAAAAACCATCTGTATATGATCAGCACCGGCAAATACACAAACTGGCCGGACTGGGAAATCAATCCCGCCAGCCGTCTCAATATTACCACCACTGCCGGCTATCTGGTTCCTTTCAAAGGCGGACGTTTTCAACCCACCGGCACGGCCGAGGTGGTTGCTAAAGCGATCGCTGACCACGGGACTGAATGGGACTTTTTCTGGGTGGCGAAAGGCTACACTCAAAATGAAGGCAGGAAGGCCTATATTGAGGAACTCGCGGCTTCAGAGTGGGATGCTTTTTATATTGATGCGCATTTTGACGGGGGTTCTCTTACCAGGGAAGAGGTTGAAATCCTTAAATGGAAACCCCAGGGCGGCAGGCGGCTGGTTATTGCATATTTGAGTATCGGCACGACAGAATTGTACCGGTGGTTTGCCGATCCGGTCATGGTTAATCCGGATCCAAGATCTTTCCTCCACGGCGCGGTTGAGGACGGCAGATTTATACCCGCCCGCGAGAGATTCTGGGATGTTGGTATCCCAAACTGGATGCTATGGTCGGCTTACTCCGGCCAATATGCCGATGAAGCCACCCCGATCTGGTGGCATCCTGAGTGGAGAGACATTATTGTACGAGGCGGCAGCCCGTATAGAAATCCCGGCTACGATCATTCCCTTTTTCCGGAGGGCAGATCCTCCATCGACAAAATTGTCGACATGGGATTTGATGGAGTTTATCTGGACAACGTAAGCAGAGCCACCTCTTCCCGTGCTAACTGGACTGCGCTGCAGGCTTACAATGATGCAAATCCCCGATGGTATTTAGAGCCCTAATCAAGGTATTTTTTAGACAAAAACCTGCAAGGCCATAAACAGGAGGTCAGGTTATGGGAAAAGTATTCAGAGTGAAAGAAATCATGTTAATCGTTGGTCTGGTGGTTACGGGAATGTTGGGTGTCGCATGTGCGGGGAAGGCTCCCGGAAATGACAATGTATTGAGAGGCGCGGATGACAGAGACGCAGCCCCGCTGGTGTTACAGGCACTCGACTATAAGGAGAATCCTGTTGATATTCCGAATCCGGACAGAGGCTTTTACAGCCCCGAATCCTATGTAATTCCAGTCGAAAGCGGAACTCCTGGTTTTCCTGACCTGGCGACCATTATCAGTGGCACCACGGTCTTTGTGAATGCTCGCATCGTTTATATGGAATTTGACCTGAAAAACTTTTCGTCGAATGCCCCCCTCAATGGAAAACCTAAAGGACCCTGGAGTGCGGATGGCGCTCCTGCGCCGGATTATGGAACAACGCAACCTTTAACACCCGCTGCGCTTGATTATGTCTGGGCAGCACTTCAAAAAGTAAGAGAGAGCGAGGCTGTTGCTATTGTGAAGTTTAATTACGACGGACGGGGCCATACCTATGTCGATAATAAAAGTTTTAACCAGATCATTCATGACTGCGAACCCGGGGCGCCGAAAGGCCGGGTTTGGTATGAAAGCGGAGTTATTGAAGATTCTGACTTGTGCGGTATTCCCGGTCATGAGGATAAAAACTGGGTACAATATCATCTTTGGCAGCTTGGAGATGTTTTCAGCGAATTCGAAGAGTGCATAATGGCTGTTAAAGGAGGCCTCTTTGGCCCATGGGGCGAAATGCACTCGTCCTCGTATGCCAGAACGCGGGAGGGGTACCACTGGCTTTTAAAAGCCCTGCTGGGCTATGTTCCCGCTTCGCGTTCAATTATGGTACATGCGGGTGGAGTGATGGCCTGGCATAACATGGAGTATGACACCGATTACAGCTTTACAAATCTGATGCCTGCTCCGGCGCGAGGAACACCGGCGCAGCGTTTCGGTATGTTCAACGATAGTTATTCGGCGGGTTCACGGGGCGCCATGCCCGATGACAATGGCTCGCTTTCCGAAGGGTTTCGATTAATTGGAACTGGCGATCCGGGTGATTATGATCGTAACGCTGTTTTAACCTGGATAAGAAATCAAAATAACTTCTATGGCGGTGAAACAGTTGGACCCGGTTCTGACGATAATATCTATCCCAGGTTTCCGAACGTTCTTTATGAAGCAGCCTATGCTCAAACAACTCATCTGAATACAAGCTACAGCCAACGCACCTATAAACTTTGGTGTGATTTTGTTTACAATAAAGAAAATGTCACCGTACCGTTTACGCCTCGACACGATGGAGTGACTCGAACGGCCATCTTTGACCCGGTATATAACGGCAGAAACGGAATGGAATATATGCGTGACAGACTGGGTTACCGGTTGGTGCTGCGTGAGGCTAAAGCAAGTGAATGGGTAAAACAGAATGGCACCCTGAGGTTCGAAGGCAAGATCCAGAACGTCGGCTTTGGCAATATTGTAAACAAGAAAAATGTGTCGATAATTCTGAAAGCCAAGAATGGCTGTGGCACTTACACAGCGCTAACGGACCTTGACGCCAGGGATTGGCGGCCTGATCCGGACAGCAGGGCGGACAATACCGCTGCCTGGCGTGATTTGAACTTTTCTATAAATATGAACATATTTGGTGAGGTGGCTCGTGGTGACTATGATATTTTCTTGAAGATTAATGATCCTAAAGAAACGATCGCTAACAGGCGTTGTATACAGTTGGCTAATTACAATATCTGGAATAGTGGCCTGGGTGCAAACTTGATTGGCTCAACAACCGTGATCCCTTAAATTCACATCAGCAAAGGCGCAGCCAAAATAGCAAAGCCGGACATGGCTGATCCTCCGCGTCAGTTCTGGCGGTGAATCCTGGCATCCGCAGTCCAGTGCTCCCATGCAAACGGAAGGAGAATCCGGAGATCTGCGCAGTTGCTGGCACACTGGACTGCTCCCCAAAATAAGGACGTGTAATAAAGGTGAAAAATGCGTACCTTATAATGTTCCGGGTGAGGAGCACAATAATGTCAGGAAAGAGGACCCGCCACGGTACTGATTCAAATGCCAGGTTTGCGCTTGAGGCGCTCAGTGTGCGGATGAGGCGAAATGCAGGTTCGATTCGTGCCGCCGGAACATTAAGACTGAACCTGCTTGTCGCTTCAGGTCCATTTTAATCTCAGTAACCCGGATTCAGGTGATGGGTATTTCTGTACCGGCATCTGTTCTTTCGGCCGCGCCCGTTCGGGATCAGCGCATCGATCTGCTTCGCGGTATCGCGCTCATCTCGATGACGCTCAATCATTTGCCCGGCCGGTATCTGCATTTCGTGCGCGACCTGTTTGGTTTCGTCAGCTTCGCAGAAGTTTTCGTCTTCCTCTCCGGGCTGGTAGTCGGCTATGTTTACAGCTTTACGCTGGTAAAGCAGGGAGTGCCAGGCTTGTGGCGCAAGATTCGCGCCCGTGCCCGGCTGATCTATTCCTACCACCTGAGCGTTTTCTTCCTTTTGTTCATGGTCAGTTACGCTGTCCCTGCGGTCAAGCCGTTCTGGTATAAGGCGATGATTCCGTTCTATGAGGAACAAATCCTGGCCCTCATTGCCGGAGTATTTTTATTCTATGCGCCGATTGGCGCCAATTTGCTCCCGCTTTATGTCGTTTTTATCCTGGGGGCTGTTCTCTTCCTGCGCGCAGCGCACGCGGGGCGGCACGTCAGAGCGCTCCTCTTCGCCCTGGCGATGTGGGGGGCAGCCCAGCTGCACCTCTTTTATCGCGCCGAGGTTCTGGTTAACCGCTTCATCCCAATGCACTGGGCGATCTTTGATCCTATGGCCTGGTGGCTGCTCTTTGCCGCCGGCCTCTATCTGGGTCTGCGGAAATACCGTGGTGTGCAGATCTCTCCCCTTTTGCAGCGCAGACTGCTTTACCTGGCGGCGCCGATGGTCGCTTTCTTGTTCTCCTGGCGGCATGGCTGGCTGGCACTGCCGCACCAGGGTCAACTCTTTAATCATCTCACCGGTCTGCAGAACCTCGGAGCCCTGCGTCTGCTCCACTTTACCATGTGGAGCATCATGATTCTCTACATCGGCAGGCACTTCTCCCTGGAAAAATGGCGCTTGCTGCGACCCTTTGGTTATATCGGCATGCACTCTCTCCAGGTTTACAGCTGGCACGTCTGCATGATCTTTTTGCTCTATTTCACTATCGACTTTTGGAATTCCGATCTCTATTGGCTTCACTATGCGGCCATTGCGCTGCTGCTCCTCTCTCTCTGGCTGCCGGCGTATCTGCATAGCCGGTATCAACGAGCCCGTGCCCGCTGACAGCCCCGTGAGGGTGATCAGAGATGGAATGGGTCCGCCAGGTCACACCGTCTCGCCGGCAGCGTGGGAGCCAGTTGTCGCCATCGGTCCGGCCGCGTGGGAACCAATTCATATCTGACACTGACAAGTGTGTACGGCATCCCGGTATCAAACCGGCAAGACGGTGAATAAAAAAGGGGCGGATCGTTTGATCCGCCCCGTAAAAAAACAGCGTTTGACTACAGTTGAGGCTAAAAAGCGTAGCCCATCCCGAAGATGATGAAATGGCGATCGGCTTCATCCTCTTCCCCGCCCATCAGGTTGGCTATGCAGTATTTCAGGGTAAAATCGACGCGGGTGGAACCAGGACCCTCCCAGACGAGATAGCCGATGCCGGGTTCAATGCCAAAGCGGGCTTTCTTGCCGCCAAAATCGCCGCATTCAGCCAGGGTAAAATAGGGCCCGCTATCCCTGCCCAGTTGCACACCGAAAAAGAGATGAAGCAGATCGAAAGAGTCGTGCATAACGTTGCCGGCACTGCTCACCTCATTGGCCTCCGGGAAGTAGAGATAGCGCGCTCCCGTGGTCAGGCTTAAAATCGGAAACGAGGTTGCGATCTTGCCGGTGACTCCGAGTCCGATGCCTAATTTACTGTAAATCTCGGGCACATCTTTGGTTTGGCAGGCGTAATCGAAGTGGAACGCGACTGTGCTCTGCTGCTGACCGAAAAGTACGGCTGCCAGACCCAGCACGAGAATGATGGAGAGCATTAATTTCCTCATAGTTCCGACTCCTTCGGTTAGCTGAACGCTGCGAGAGGTATCAAACGCCAGAATAATCGCTTCTGCTGCTTATTCTGAATTCCGGCATAACTGCGAAAGCCGTTTTGCCGGCGGGATTCAGATCTTTAATTTAGAAAAAATAGTCATTCCCGCAGCCAAAATCAAGTAAAAAGCGGCAAAACGCGCATAGCGAAATGCCGGCCGGGCTGATCAGGATCAGCGAGGAATAATTCCGGCAAGCGCTTTATGCGTCAGGCGGCGGCAAGGGAATTTTATCCATTACTCTGTTTAATACGGGACCAGAAAGGAGTACTGTTGTGACCAGGCTTGGTGAAAAGCTCACCCATGCAGGCTGGGGCAAGCCTGATTATCCCCCCGGCGAAGAGATTGTCAACAGCATCACCCACGGACTGGGTGTTTTACTCTCCCTCTCCGCGCTGGTCATCCTGGTCGCCCGCGCCGCCCGGCTGGGGACCACCTGGCACATTGTCAGCTTTGCTGTCTTCGGCATCACCCTGATCATCCTCTACCTCTTTTCAACCCTCTACCATTCGATGACCCACCGGGCGACCAAAAGCGTCTTTGCGCGCATGGACCATGCAGCGATTTTTGTACTCATCGCGGGCACCTACACCCCCATCATGCTCACAGTGCTGCGCGGACCCTGGGGCTGGACCTATTTCGGCATCATCTGGGGAATGGCCATTCTGGGCGTGGTCATCCGCTCGATCTATCTGAGCCGTTTCAGGGTGCTCTCGACCGTGATGTACGCCGTGATGGGCTGGTCCTTTCTCATCGCCTACGATCAGATCATCCTCCGAGTGCCGCCGCTCAGCACCCGTTTTCTCCTTTACGGAGGCATCGCGTACACTGTGGGCATACTCTTTTACATGTGGAAGCGGCAGCCCTACGCCCATTCGATCTGGCATCTCTTCGTCATCGCCGGCAGCGTCCTCCATTTTTTCGCGATCTATCACCTCCTCTAAACAACAAGGGCCTGGTTCCGGATGGAACACAGGCCCTTATTGCAAGGAGGGTGAAGAATGGAAAGGTAGTGCTGTTATTTTTCTAACGTGCACACCCTGGCAAAGGTTCCCTATTTTCTTCCCGCCTTTCTCTTTTTTTTACAACTTTCACATATTCCGGCGGGCGGCGAGGATCTTTTTGACCATACGGCCGATCTCCGCCGGGCTCGAGCATACCGCAGCACCGGCATCTGCGAGAGCGGCCATTTTTTCGGCGGCGGTGCCTTTGCCACCGGCGATGATGGCCCCGGCATGGCCCATGCGACGTCCCGGCGGCGCCGTCTGCCCGGAAATAAAGCTCACCACCGGTTTGGTCATTTTCTCCTCGATGTAGCGGGCCGCCTCCTCTTCAGCGGTGCCGCCGATCTCGCCGATCATCACCACCGCATCGGTCTTTTTATCCGCTTCGAAGAGCTGCAGGGCGTCGAGAAAGGTGGTGCCGATGACAGGATCGCCGCCGATGCCGATGCAGGTGCTCTGGCCCAACCCAAGACTGGTAAGCTGTCCGACCGCCTCATAGGTGAGCGTCCCACTGCGCGAGACCACCCCCACCCTGCCCGGTTTGTGGATAAACCCCGGCATGATGCCCAGCTTGCAACCGCCGGGCGTGATAATGCCGGGGCAGTTGGGGCCGATCAGGCGCGTCGTCCTGCCGGCCAGATACTCCGTGACGCGGAGCATGTCCACGACGGGGATGCCTTCGGTGATGCAGACCACCAGGCCGACACCGGCGTCAGCAGCCTCCATCACCGCATCCGCAGCGAAGGGGGCGGGGACGAAAACGATCGAGGCGTCGGCCTTTTGCTCCCGGACAGCTTCGGCGAGGGTATCATAGATGGGCACCCTGTTTTCGAAGAGCTGCCCGCCCTTGCCCGGTGTGACGCCGGCGACCACCTGCGTGCCATATTCGATCATCTGTGCCGCATGGAACGAGCCTTCGCCTCCGGTGATGCCCTGCACGACCACGCGCGTTTTCTTGTCAACCAGTATGCTCATAAGGGCTCCCGTTTTCAGTTTGGCTTGTTCAGTGCGGCGACCACAAGTTCCGCGGCCTGGGCCAGGTCGCTGGCGACGCCGAAATTCATCCCCGACTGCTGCAGCAGGAGCGCCGCCTCTTCGGCGTTGGTGCCGGCGAGGCGAACGACGACCGGGATGGGGATGCCGACTTTTTTCGAGGCTTCGATGACTCCGCGGGCGACACGGTCGCAGCGGACGATGCCGCCGAAGATGTTGATGAGCACGGCGCGGACATTCCTGTCTGAGAGGATGATGCGAAATCCGTTTTCGACTGTTTCTGCGGAGGCCCCGCCGCCGACGTCGAGAAAATTGGCCGGTTCGGCCCCGGCCAGCTTGATGATGTCCATGGTCGCCATGGCCAGTCCCGCGCCGTTGACCATACAGCCGACATTGCCGTCGAGTTTGATGTAATTCAAACTCGATTTGGAGGCCTCAACCTCGAGGGGATCCTCCTCGCCGATGTCGCGCATGGCCAGAATATCGGGATGGCGAAAAAGGGCGTTGTCATCAATATTGAGCTTGACGTCAAGAGCGAGAAGTTTCTGATCAGGTGTGACCACGAGTGGATTGATCTCGAGCAGGCTGGCATCGCACTGAATACAGGCTTCATAAAGAGCGACAAAGAGTTTGACCGCATCGCGAAAGAGAGGGCCGGTCAGGCCGAGGGCAAAAGCCATGCGCCGGGCCTGGAAGGGCTGCAGGCCGGCAGCGCGATCGACATACTCCTTGATGATCTTTTCCGGGCTCTCTTCGGCCACCTTTTCGATCTCGACGCCGCCGGCCTGGCTGGCCATGAAAACTAGCTGCCGCCTGGCACGGTCGAGGACGATGCCGGCATAGAGTTCGCGTTCGATTTCAGCCGCCTCTGTGACCAGGATCCTGCGCACGATCTTGCCTTCCGCGCCGGTCTGCGGGGTCACCAGCTTCATGCCGAACATCTTGCCGGCCGCCTCTTCAGCCTCAGCCGCCGAATGAACCAGCTTGATGCCGCCCGCCTTGCCGCGTCCGCCGGCGTGGACCTGCGCCTTGAGCACGATCAGAGGCAGGGCCATTTTTTCGGCGATCCGGCGCACCTCCCTGGGTTTGAAGGCGACCGCTCCCTTCTGAACGGGAATCCCGTACCGCGCCAGCAGTTCCTTGGCCTGATATTCGTGGATCTTCATCGAGCCTCCGGGCAAAGTGAATGGAGAGGGGAAATTAAGTCAACTGCAGACAATTTACAAATCCAGGGGCAAGAAGCAAAGAAAATATTGGTCTTTATCGGGCGCCCCGGCCGCTTTGCAGCAGCTGCCGCGCCGGGCAAATAGTGCTTGTTTCAAAGCCAAAAAATGAGTAAATATAGCGTCAAAATTCATTAGAGCAGGGTCCCGGCCGCAGACAACCGTACTGACGCCCTGCCCGCCGCGCGACGGCGAAAGGTATGTATTATATGAATCAGCCCCTGGAGAAACGACATGGAGCTTGAGAGCAAGAGCCCTGCAGCAGAGCGAAAAAAGGGCGCGGAACGCGCAGTTCGCTTCCGTATGGATTTCAACCAGTATTTTCTCCTCTTTTCTCTGCTGGCGGTGCTGGTCCTCTTTTTTCTGATGATCAAGATCTTCGTGGTCCCCATCGTTGTGGCGGCCGTCTTTGCCACGCTCTTCAATCCGCTCTATCAGCGTCTGATTCGCTGGACCAAAGGCCGGCCCGCTCTGAGTGCCCTCCTCACCTGTGTGATCCTGCTGCTGGTTTTGCTGATCCCCCTTTATGTCCTGGTCAACATCGTCATCAACCAGGCCATATCTCTCTATGACTCTATCGGCCCGATGTTGGAAGAGTTCTACACCAGCGGTGATCTCAATCTCGAAAGCCTGACCAGCCATCCCATCCTGGGCAAACTCAAGCTCAACGAGATCGACTGGCAGGCAACTATCAAGGAAGGGATCACGACCATCTCCACCTATGCGGGCAAGGTGATCAATGCCACCTCGCGCAGCACTTTCTCGTTTCTCACCAATCTGGTCATGATCCTCTTCACGATGTTCTACTTTTTCAAGGATGGGGAACGGATCGTCGCCCAGATCATGAATTTCATCCCCCTCGAGGACAGCTACAAGCAGCAAATCGTCACCCGCTTCAGCGCGATTTCGCGGGCGACCATCAAGGGAAGCGCGATTCTAGGGCTCATCCAGGGCACCCTTGGGGCTCTGACGATGTGGATATTCGGCTTCAAGGCGGTAGTGCTCTGGGGCATGGTGATGGTGATCCTTTCACTGCTGCCCATGGTGGGCGCCTATATGGTTCTCATCCCCGCCGCTATCTACAAACTCGCCATGGGGGAGGTCGCCGGCGGCATCGCCATCATCGTGATCAGCGTGCTGGTGATCTCGAATGTGGACAATCTGCTGCGGCCGCGGCTGGTCGGCCGTGATGCGGGTATGCACGATCTCATGGTCTTCTTTTCGACCCTCGGAGGCATCGGCTTTTTCGGCATCATGGGTTTCATCATCGGCCCGGTGGTCGCCTCGCTGGTCATCACCCTGCTGGACATTTACAGCACCGAATTCAAGCGCCAGATCAGACGGCA
>ENA-UOWO01003994-UOWO01003994.1-activated-sludge-metagenome-genome-assembly--contig:-NODE-3994-length-16618-cov-6.383505_pt1 | contig 16618 bp, 13 predicted proteins | sample MGYA00238148_ERZ761564 | MGnify/ENA primary metagenome ERZ761564 (study PRJEB28885, sample SAMN05720194) | activated sludge metagenome | isolation source: Anaerobic digester | place: USA...
TTTGCCCAAGGCTGACAGCAATAAAACTAAAAAAATTCAAGTCAGAGGATTCTAGAAATAACATTTTGATTTTATGTCTTTTTAAAGGCTTTTGATAATACAAAAGTCTTTATTTTTTTATTGGGTTTCCAAATTACAAATACCCAATGACAAATTTTTGAGCTTTGGATTTTGGTATTGATTTGTCATTAGAAATTTGAATTTTGTCATTTAAAAAACAATAAAGACTTTTTATACCCTCCCCCTAAAGCAACTCTTAAAAACTATATTGCCTTTAAGCTACTTTTCAGCTATTCTTACTCTATGAAACAATTCTACTGTTTTATTTTGGCATTTTTTTTCTTCTCTCTTTTGGGGGCTAATTTTTGCTTAGCTGAAAGTCCCGCAAAATCGAATGATATTTCCCTTAAAATAGACACCTACACCCAGACACTTTCACAAAAAGAAATTGAAAATATCGTCCAAGAAAAAACTGATCTTTTTTATTCTCCAAAATATTTATCCGAGATAGAAAACATTAACTTCTGCCAATACAAAAAATCAATTGTTTGCAACCTTCTTTTTAGCTCTCGAGACAGTTATCATATTAAAAAAAATACAACAAGAACGATAGATGAAAAAAAACTAACTGATTTTCTGGCGGATCTTGAAAGAAAAGCCAATAGGGATCCGGAAAATGCAAAATTGAAATTTGATGTTGACAGAATTTCCACTTTTTCAGCTGGTTCTGATGGTCTCAAGCTGGACAAAGAAAAAAGTTTTCAAATTTTGAAAAAATTTTTGGAACAAGCAGGATCAAATGAAAATGTTGCTTTGGCTTTTGATAAAATTAAACCAGAAATATCTCTGGATTCAATTGACAATATGGGCATCACTTCTCTAATTGGAGAGGGTCGCTCCAATTTCAAGGGATCTCCCAAAAACAGAATTTTTAATATAAAAGTTGCTATTGAAAAATTCAATGGAGTATTAATCAAGCCTGGAGAAGAATTTTCTTTTGTTAAGACCCTAGGCGATGTTGATGGAGAACATGGCTATTTACCAGAATTGGTCATTAAAAAGGATAAAACCGAACCAGAATTTGGTGGTGGTATCTGCCAAGTCTCAACTACGGCTTTCAGAGCCGCAATCTATTCAGGATTGGAAATTACCGCCAGACGCAATCATGCCTATCCGGTAGCCTATTACAACCCACAGGGCATGGATTCAACTGTCTATATTCCTCGCCCAGATCTTAGGTTTATAAACAACACATCTGGATATATCTTAATTCAAGCAAAAATAGAAGGTACCGAACTTATCTTTGATTTTTACGGAAAAGATGATGGTCGAAAAATTAATGTGATTGGTCCGAAAATAACCGAAAAAAATCCAGATGGTTCAATGAAAGCAACTTTCACGCAGCAGGTATATGACAAAGATGAAAAAATACTCATTGAAGATGTCTTCAATAGCAGCTATGATTCCCCCAGCAAATATCCCCATCCGGGAGAGGTTCTGACAAAAAAACCTGACGATTGGTCAAACAAACAATGGGAAACTTATAAGAAAAACAGTAAACCCTAGCCATTCATTGACTAAATGATTCTATTTTGATATCATTCGTTTTGTTATTTAAATTACAAAAATATGCGCCCATAGCTCAGTTGGTAGAGCAGTTGCCTCTTAAGCAAACGGTCCCAGGTTCGAGTCCTGGTGGGCGCACAAGATACATTATTATGCGCTGGTAGCTTCCGCCCTAGGCGGATCAGCCTTGGGCTGACAGTGGATAGATCCGCCGGCTGGCGGACTTCTAAGCTATTAGTGTAAAAAAATATTATTTATGCGCTGGTAGCTCAGTGGATAGAGCAGTAGCCTTCTAAGCTATTGGTCGCAGGTCCGATTCCTGCCCAGCGCACAAGCAATTTATGGCGGCTATAGTTTAGTGGTAAAACACGAGTTTGTGGCACTTGGGTCGAGAGTTCGATTCTCTCTAGCCGCCCATTGAAAAAACTACTCTGCACCCCTGGTCCCGATGTTAAATCGGGATCCCGACAAAATCGTCGAGACTCAGCGAAATCTACAAAGAAAAAAAATTAACCATACTAACATGCACCCGTAGCTCAATGGATAGAGTACTTGGCTTCGGACCAAGGGGTTGCAGGTTCGAGTCCTGCCGGGCGCACATTTAAAAAACCTCTGCTTGGCAGAGGTTTTGTTTTTTTAATATTACAAATTGGCTATTCTATACCAAAGATGTCTCTCGGGACTTCGGCTGTGTTTTGATATTCGGCTTTGCGTTTTTCTGTTTTTGAAATAACTTCTTCAAATTTAGTTCTATTGAAAAAAATCTCTTCGTTTGTTTTTGATTTTATATATTCCTGCTTTTTATTTTCATTCCAAGAATAATTGTAGACAGCTGCATACCAAAGATAACCAGAATAGGCCAGAACCAAAACAAGCACAAGAAATAGTAATAATTTCCTTCTTTTCGTGAGCATTTGAAAAAATCCATTTTTCAAATTATCGATTTTTGTTTTGTTGAAAATATTTTTCATCTTATTTTTCTGTGTTGGGTTTTATATAGACTATAAAATTCACTTGGCTCTTTAGCACAAACTTGGGTTCAGCTACGGGTGTAAGCGAAGATTGGTTGCTCCTGCTTAGTCCAACAAAAGGATTGCTCATAACTTTTTCTTTAACTGACTTATCTTCTTCTACACTGATGCTAATTGAAACGATATTTACATAATACTCAAAACTCTCCAATCTTTTTATAAAATTATATAAACTCGAATAATTCCCAGCCAGATTTGCTTGCAAGGAAATATAATTACTCTCTGGTAATTTTATATTTGGCTCAGTTTTGTTTTTTGTCTTAGTGCTGACTTTATCTTTTTCCTTCTGACCATCATCAATAATTTTTAAATCAATTTTATTCTTGGTTTCTTCCGCCAGGGTGTCTATTTTTTTGATAAAATCAACCTCGTCCTCTTCCTTCAAAATGCCTGTCAATTTTTTGTCATTTTCTACTAATTCTCCAGATGTCTTTTGTATCTGAGGAATTTTTGCAAGTTTTTTCTCATTTATTTCAGAATCAATTATTTTTCTTTGCATTTCATCTGCATTGAACTTAATATCTTTTATTAGACGGCAGATTCCCCAATAAAAAAAATTTCCGACCAAAACAACACAGATCCCAGTGACTATATATATTTTATATTTTTTGAAAAAATCTTTCATTATATTTCCCTGATACATTCCAATTTAATCCCAAATTCTATTTGAAAATCAATGTTATTCTTAGAAACCAAATTAGACAAAGGCAACTTAACATCCTGAAAACATATTTCTTTTTCCAGATCATTTTTCAATGAAACAAGCGCTTCTCTTGTTTTAGCTTTACCTACAATGAATGCCACGGTGTCATTATTAGAAAAATCACTTAAGATTATGTCTGAATTCAAAATATTATTTAACTTCAAAAACAATTTTGACCAATAAATTTGTTCCTTTTGAATATTTTCAATTTCTGAAAGCTTGGAGTTTATTTGTTTTGTTGCCAAATTATATCTCTCAATTTCAGTGTATTTTGACTCAAGACCTTTTTTTTCATAACGGCTGTCCATTGAATTGAGATTATTCTTCAAAATATAACCTATATTCAGAAGGAGAAGAAAAAATATCAAAAGAACCCCGAGAACTCCTGCCCCCCATTTCAAAATTGCCATCAATGTTTTTGATTCCCTTATCGCTTCTTTTCTGTGTATGGAAAGTAGATTTAATTTAATCTTCATAATAATAAAAACCTCTCAAGGCAAGTCCTATTGCCGTTGAAAATTTTATAGAATCTTCCCGATTAATTATTGGCAAATCATTACCCAATCTCAGGTTTATCCAAGGATCTCCCATTTCCACGTCCCTTCTCAATCTTTTTGTTAAATACGGGATAATACCCTTGAGATTAGCGCCCGTACCAGATAAAATTATTCGGTCTACAGACTTCGCTTTTTGCAGAGAATTTGAATAAAAATCTGCAGTATTTTCCAACTCTTTGGCTAAATTTTCCAAAACTGATTTTACTGAACTAGGAATTGGATTATTTTTTAAAGGATTTTCTAGGCCGTAATCATTTTTTATTTTTTCCGTCTGAGCTTCATTAATATTAAGTCCCTTGGAGATAGCATCGCTAATAACTTCAGAAGAGAAGGGAATACTCGATGTAAAGCAAGGGACACCATCTTCCACAATAATGAAGCTTGTTCTAGTTTTTCCCAAATCAACAATCAAATCAAGTGACTCACTCTGGTCATCTTCTGGAATCAAGCTTCTGGCCGTAGCAACGGATTCCACCTCGAAAACATATGGCTCCAGTCCCGCCTCTTCCAAAACCTCTAACAAAGTATCCACGATTTCCTTATGAACGGCCACAGTTAAAACTTTTTGCTTGTTTTTGACTTCGCTATCAATAAATTGCCAGTCGAAATAAACACAATCAATAGCCAGCGGTATATTAGCCTCCATCTCCCACTTAACAGCTTCGTAAGCCTCCCCTTCATCCATTTTCGGAATATTAATAAGCCGCAAAAACACCTTGGATTCAGGTAGAGAGCAAATGACTTTTTTTGTATTAATTTTTTTGGGACCAGCCTTTTTTAGGGCCTCCTTTATGGAAAACACTACTTCTTCTTTTTTTATTATTTTTCCATTTTCGATACTGCCTTTTTTAATTACAGCACAAGCGAAACTTCTTATTTTATCTTTTTTATCATCCTTTTCCAATTGAAAAACTTTGACATAGGCGTCATTTATGTCCATACCAAAGAATATTGGTTCCAAATTTATTATATTTTTGTTTAGAAAACTCATTTTTTGTTTCTATTTTTTTTCAGTTTATCACAATTCTTCCCAAAGATCCATAGCATAACCAACTCCGGTTGGAAAAAATGGAGGCGGATAATAAAGCAGATCGTTATCAAAATTAAGATAGGCATGTTGGTAGCCAAGATCTAGCCACCAGATGACCCCTTTACCAACATTAAATTTTCCATTAGTTACAATTGATCCAAAAAATGTAATTGAGTTAGGGAAATCTAATAAATAGGTATCCCTACCTACTCTTCCATTTTTAGCCATCAAGGCTCCGTTAATTGTCAGATTGTTTTGACTATCTCTCATTACCTCAATATTATTTTGAGCCAAGAGACCCAGCATATCTTCACCATTATTGCTGGAATAAGTTATATTATTTCTACCAATAAATATATTCTTACCGGGACTTTGCGACATATCTGCCGCTATGGCCGTTACCCTCTTGTGATTCGAAGAGCTTCCCAAAATTCCTTCAATCCAAATATTATCTTCAACATAGATTGCTCCGTTATTGGGAATTGCATAGGTACTAGCACATTCCCCAGAGCAAGAACTACAGGTTCCAATTCCAGAATTTTTTAAGTAAGTTTTTATTGAATATTTTTTATAGTAAAAGAAGTCCCATCCTCTAGCACAAAAATTGCTTGTGCAATATGAATCGGCAGTGCAGACTGTCATATTATCGCCGCTTAAAATTATGTGCCTGCCTTCACCAGAATTATTAAAATAGCAACCATTAGCATCGCAAGGCGTGGTTGGTGGGTTTATGCCCTTTAATGATTCTGCTTTGGCAAAATTAATATATGGATCAATTGATGGAAAGTCCCAATGTACAGCTCCGGCATCAGTTCCGATTTGCTTTCCAGCCCGAAAAACATTTGAGTTCAAAGTGCTATTGTACTCACTCGGCCACTTAGTCCAGACTCCGGGTTTAGTACCTGAATTAATACCAAGCAATTCCCCCGGGTAATAATAAGTCTCTTGTTCGCTTGAAACAACATTATAAGCAACCCCATTAAAGTGAATCCCTTCATTGGAATGCAATCTTCCATGAGCTACCGTTTCATCATTCAAAACAAACTGTTGATTTCCAACAATCATATATTCACTGAAAGATGGCCTTCTGAAACGTGCCTGGATAGTTCTTTTGACTTCTGGTTTTTTATTGGTCCAGCCAGAAACTTTAACTGTAAAAATAGTTGACCATTCATCGGGCGGGGTAACTTCTATACAATATTTTCCGCTTACTTCTCCGGCTTCATAATCAACAATATAGGCCTCTGCCTCTTCGCAAGTGTACTCTGTACCTATTGTATTGCCATTGGACCAAAAATCCTGAATATCTTGAGGTGTAGTTCTTGTTTCCATTTCTTTAGCCAAGTACCATTTGTAAAAATTTATTCCTGCTTCGGCAATTTGAAAGGATTCCTCCTTAGAGTAATTAAAAGATCCATATTTAACCTGAGAAGAAATATATTGAAGAATAGAAACAAGCAGAATAGATGTAACTGACATAATAACCAAAACGTAGGCTAAAACAGAACCTTTTTTTTGTTTAATATTGATTTTGTTTTGATACTTCATATTTTTCTAAATATTTCGAAGCTTTGCAAATGACTCAATGTTTATAAAATCTGGCGATGTATATGGACGAATATCAATCCAGACATTAATTTTTATCATTTTAATATTTATTATCTCCGAAGAATTTACAGGAGCAGAAAATGGAGTCGGATCAGCCAAATAATTATTACTAAAATAACTGAATATTGGCGTAGTTGCATCATTCAAAACATGCCTAGACAAAATACTTACTGAATCGTCACCAGAGGAATATGTTGGAGGATTGCTAGCCGAAGGCTCCGAAATTCCAATCCTAAACTCATCAGTATCCTGATCAAGAAAATAATGAACTTTTTCGGCATCATTATCATTATCAATATCCATGTAAACAACCAGATCAAATTCAGAAGCTGAATAAATTGGATAGTCTCCGTTGTCTGCCGATCTTATTCTTCTCAAATTATCCACAGTTGTATTAACAAGTCTGGAAGCAATAAAAGAATCTTGCCCAGTTTCATATATATATGCATTCGTTTTCCAGCTTCTTATAAAAAAAATTGACATACCAGTGCTAACCATAGCCATTATGGCTATAGCTATTATCATTTCCACAAGAGTTAAGCCGGAACAATTTTTTCTATTTTTTTTTATATCATTCTGCATCCATTTTTAATTCACTCTTAGTATATTTATTGATAACGACTGACTCGTTTTTATCTTGATACCCACTGGCTTTTGCTTCCATACTATACGTTTCAGAAATAAGTTCCGGCAGAGAAACTGGGAAAAAAGCCAAGCCAAAGTCGTCTGTCATCAAAGTAACATCATAAGGCTCAGATAATGAAAGATTATGCAAGCGAACTGAAGCATTTTTTATAGGTAAAAAATTAGTACTATCCAAAACAGTAACCAAAAGAGAATTTATGTTTTTGTCTGCAAAAATAGCCTTCTCTTCAACACTTGTTCCCGGTTCTATATTAAATTTTGCCTTATCATTCAGGGGAGCATCAAAAGGAAGTACCTTAATGAACTCATAATTACTGCTTGGGTCAGAAAAGGAAAAAACATAATTACCATAGCCCAAATCTTCTATCTTGTTTTCACCGCCTGAACCAGAATTTAAATTTTCACTGTAATAATAATTCGGAACAGGAGGGGAATCTATTGAATTGCTTTTTATTATTCCTCCTGTGAGATTATAGGCTATGCCTTGAACGGTGTTTCCAAAAGAATCCTTCGTTTGCAAAGTTAAATCAGAAGTTCGATCTGTAACAATTGAATAAATATTTTTTTCTCCATCTGTAATTGAAGCATGTTCATAAACTGGATTAAACGTAGAATCCGGATAAGGCGGCAACGTACTGATACTAAAATAATCCGTCTTTGAAACTGAAATTTGATAGTCCTTTCCATCTGCCGGAATTCCTGGCAAAGAAACACCCCCATTAGAATTAGTAATAAAATTTTCGTTAATACCCAGGGCACTATTGGACACGTTCACGCTGGCACCAGCGATTCCTTCAGAATCTCTATTGAGAACTTTTATTACTAGCGTTCCGCCACTTATATTTTCTTCAACTCCGGGAGGAGCAAAGTCAGAAGCAAAAAAAACTGCCTTCTTTGTGTTTATATCATTTTCCCAAGCTACCTTGATGGCTACTCTTTTAAAATCGGCTGGTCTATCATCATCTGGGTCCTCGCCTTCGGAACCATCATATGGATTATCCACATAGCTTACTGAAGAGAAGATGAAAAAAGTTTTTCCACTTAAGTTTTTTTCCTCAAAACTAGGAATGTCTCCGTCGATGTATCCGCTATCAACAATGCCCACCTGAGAATAATCCAAACTTCTAATAATTTCCATCTTTTCATTGGCTAATGAGGTAGCTTTTAGCTTGTTTTTTGCTTCAATTATAAGACTCGTCCCAGAGGAAAAAATAGAATAAAATGTAGTCGCTATCAAAGAAAAAATAAACAAAACAACCAAAGCTTCAATCAGCGTGAAGCCTGTAGCAAACTTTATTTTTTCTTTTTTCCCAAAAGATGCGTGCAATCTCCTTATCATGTAATTTATTTTTTGTACCAAATCTATTGTATATTTTCCATTACACTATACATCGGTTGCAGAATGGAAATAGCAAAAAATCCGACAGCCGTTCCAATAAAAATCATCAGAATTGGCTCAATTATAGAAGACAAATTTTTCGTGATTTGATCAACTTCTTGTTCGTAAAAATCAGCCAACTTGGCGAGAACCTCTTCCGTTTTTCCGGTTTCTTCTCCTACTTCAATCATTTGCGGTACCAGAACTGGAAAAACTTTTTTTTCTTCGTAAATAATGCTGCTGAGATTTTCACCTTTTTGTACATTCTCCGCAGCCCTAACAAGAATCTTCTTGTAACGAAAATTTCCCAATGTTCTTGAAAGAATTTTGAGAGCCTCGACTACGGGTACTCCACTGCCAAGCAAAGAGCTGTATATTCTGCAAAATCTAGCACAGTTAAGTTTAATAACCAGATTACTCACACCGGGCAGATTGATGGAAATAAATCCTATTGTTCTTTTGCCGGCTGCCGTTTTTAAAAAGACAATGACGATTATAATGAAGATGATCACTCCTGATAGCATAAGTGCCCAATGACTTTCAAATAGATTACTCAAAAAAATTATGAACTTAGTGGACATTGGCAGCTCAGAATCAAATTCATCAAACATCGCAGTTAGCTGAGGAATAACAAAAATCATCATCAAAAAACCAATACCAACCATGGCTACTAGAATAACCGCCGGATAAACCAAAGCACCTTTAGTTTTTCGCATGATGTCATGATCCTTTTCCATTTGCAGAGCTAGAATGCTCAAGACCTGTTCCAAATTACCACCTACCTCGCCTACTCTAATCATATTCACAAACAAATCATTGAAAACTCCAGGGAATTTAGCCATGCCATCAGAAAGCTGATTACCGGCTTGCACATCTTCTTGAATATTTTTAAGGATAGCTTGGAATTTTTTATTTTTTGTTTGAATGGCTAAATTTTTAAGAGATTTGGATACAGGTAAACCTGAAGCCACCATCACACTCAGGTTTCGAGTAAACATCAATTTTTCCTTGAGGGGTATCGTTGAAAAACGATCCCAAAAACTGATTGTGTTTCCATTTTCTTTTTCTGTCTCTAATTTTTCAAAGGAGGTCAGGACATAACTTTCAGATCGCAAAATTCTGGCCAGATCTTTTTCATCCTTAACCTCAATTTCACCACTCCTTACTTCTCCGGAATAATTTTTAGCTGTGTATTTTACTTTCATAAAAAAATATTTTTTAAGGTTGAACTTTTTTTCTAAGGTTGAACCTTGGAAAATCTTGGATCATTCAGTTGTTACTCTGAGTATTTCCTCTACCGAAGTAAGCCCGCTAGCCGCTTTAATAAAGCCATCTTCTACCATATTTAACATACCTTCGGATTGACAATATTTTTCCATCTCCTCTTCTGGTGCTTTATGAGAAATCATTTTTTTCATTTCATCGTCTACTTCCAAAACTTCGAATATCCCCAACCTACCCTTATATCCCTCCCTATTGCATTGTTCGCAACCACTGGGACGATAGAATTTAATACTCTTCCACCTATCCTTATCTCCTGAATTTTCTTTAATTTTTACCACACCGCTATTTTTTATTATTTCAAATATCCTATTCATATTATAATTTTTTTCCAGATTCTTTATGTCATCCTTGTCCAAAACGTATTCTTTTCGACAATTAGTACAAAGTTTTCGGACCAGACGCTGAGCAATAATGGCATTGATGGTTGAAGCCAAAAGAAAGGGTTCAGCACCCATATCAATCAACCGCGGAATTGTTCCGACTGCGCTATTTGTATGCAAAGTTGAAAGAACAAGATGTCCTGTCATAGCCGAGTGAATAGCCATTTCCATAGTTTCCTTATCTCGAATTTCTCCAACCATAATAACATCTGGGTCTTGACGCAAAAGTGAGCGTAATCCAGCAGCAAAAGTTAGTCCGACTTTTGGGTTAATTTGCGTTTGATTGATTCTTATCATCCGATATTCAACTGGATCTTCAACTGTACTAATATTTAATTCTGGAGTATTAAGAATATCCATTATGGTATAGAGCGTAGTTGTCTTTCCCGAGCCAGTTGGTCCAGTTACTAAAATCATGCCATTGGGCTTTTTAATATGACGATGAACAATTTCCAGACCTTTGCCGGAAAATCCCACATCCTCAAGCGTGAGTCCCTTGGAAGTTTCATTCAAAAGACGCATAACGATCTTTTCTCCATCAAAAATAGGCAGAATACTCACACGAAAAGAAATCTTCAAGTCATCTTTTTCGATTTTAAATCTTCCGTCTTGTGGAGTTCGATGTTCATCTAGCTTTAAATTAGAAAGTACTTTTATTCTGGCAATTATTCCTTGCATTACCTGCTTTGGCAAAGTCATGGCATCATGCAAAACACCATCAATGCGGTATCTCACTCGAACTTCTTTTTCATCCGGCTCGATATGGACATCACTCGCATCCTGCAAAATAGCATGCTTAATCAACGTGTCCACTATCCTGATTATGGGTAATCCTTGAGCTACTTTTTCCAAATCTTCTTCCTTGCCATCTTCCTCAATTTCTTCCGAGCTACCCGTAATCATGTCCCCGAATTCAGCCTTAAGGCTCTTTTCGTAATATTTCAAAACGTTATCAATGCTTTCCTCTGTCGTTAAACAAGCAACAACTTTCAGTTCTGACTTTTTTCTGATAAAATCAATGGTTTGAATATCTTCAGGATTAATCATAGCTACCTTCAATTCCTTTCCTGTTTTATTAAAAGCCACTATTTTATATTTTTTCGCAATCGGTTCAGGAATCATCTGCAAAACATCTTGAGGAATAATTTCTTTGGTCAAATCAACAAAAGGAACGCCCAGAATGTAAGCATAGAGTTTTCGCAAATTAACTTCATCGATAAGCCCTTCTTTCAAAAGTATTTCCCCTAATTTTGTTTTTTCCTCTTCGGCCTTTAGATAGGCCTTTTCCAGATCATCGGATTTTATTATATCAGAATCAGTTATAAATTCTTTTAATTGTTTGTTTTTTATTTGCATTTTTTAAAAATTGATTGGGACATCTTACCCAATGCCCAGATTTTCCTTTATTTTTTTAACTATATCTTCTAATGTATAGCTTGATTTTATTAAATAGGTTGTGACTCCGAGATCAAAAGCTCTGTTAACATCTTCGGCACTTTCGAGATTCGTTAACAAAATAACCGGTATTTTTTCTGTTTTTTTATTTTTCTTGATTTCTTCTAAAACTTCAAAACCGTTTTTCTTGGGCAAAATTATATCCAAAAGGATCAGGTCGGGCTTTTCTTTTTCGACCAAGGCTATTCCATCGTCTCCATTAAGTGCACTGACTGTCTCAAAATTTTCCATAGATAAAAATTCCCTAAGAGATTCCTGAAGCGATGCTTCATCTTCAACTATTAATATTTTATATTTTTTCATATGTTTTAGAATAAATTAAAATATGCCTTTCTTAAAAAATCTTAAGCTACTGGTAATGAAAAATAAAAAATAGACCCAATGCCCTCTTTTGATTTAAACCAAACTTTCCCGCCAGATTCTTTAATGATATTTTTTACGATATACAAACCAAGCCCAGTCCCTTCGGCTTGATAGCGCGACACATTGTAGCTGCGAAAGAACTTGCTGAAAACTTGCTTATGTTGGCTGTTTGGGATACCTATTCCGTTATCTTTTATACTAAAAACCCAAAAACCATTATTTTTTTTAAGCAGAATTTCAATTTTTCCGTATTTTCTGGAATATTTTATTGAATTGCTTACAAGATTTTCTACGGCTAATTTTATTTTTTCCAAGTCTCCCAAAACCATAGCCTCATTTTTGCGACCGCTTACATTTAATTTTAAAACTATTCCATTATTTTTTAACGAAGCCCTCAGATTACTTTTGGTTTCATCGATAATCTGCACTAGATCAATTTTTTCTTTTTTCAGGTTTAATCTTTTTTGGTCAATCTTAGCTACATCCAAAAGATCTCCCACCAATCTGGCCATGTGTTTTGTTGAGATTTCTATGTTTTCAATTCCCTGCAACTGTCTTTTGGTTAGACCTTTTTTAAATTTAGATTTCAAAATTTCAATTTCCCAATTAATAGCCGCTAGTGGCGTTCTAAGCTGATGTGAAGCTATAGCAATAAATTCACTTTTGGCCCGATTAAGTCTGGCTATCTGCTCAACTCCATTAACGATCATGCCGCCAAAAAAGAAAATCACCCCCGTTACAATACATTCAGATAAAACCAAAATCCTAGGATCATCATAATTTCTAGCAATAATAAAGGTTGTCGTCATAGCTATAATATTAATGACACCCATGACGATAAAGAGAAATGATGGGGTTTGCCAAATGCTCACTCCCAATTCACTAGCTTGTCTTTTCAGGTTTAAATCATTTGTTATTTTCATTTTTGTTTTCCAGGCCAAGATTGGTTTACCCAATCCATAGCCTCCTTTCAAATTGATATTGTGAATAAATTATAACACAAAAAATGAATATAAAAAAACCACTTTCCCAAAAAGTGGCATCCTGATTTCAATTTATACATACTTATTTAACAATTGACCCCAGGAGAGATAGGTCATTGAGTTTTCTTTGAAATTTTTCAAAAATTTTTGCTCCCTGTGGTTCTGGTAAAAAAACCAGCATCCTTTCATTAGCAATAATAACACTTCCGCTTTGATGAGTTCGCGGATCCCTAGAGATTCTTTCTATTTGCCATTTTTTCAGCAATTTTTCCACAAAATCGGCCTGCAAAAGCTTTTCACCGATTTTTCTTATAATTTTGGCTGGTAAAATGTCCTTTACAAATTTCATATTGGAACTTTCAAAAACCGTGTAATTCATTTTATATTTTTTTATCCAAACATTTTGTTCCCTAAACCTTTGAAATGTTTTCGAACCAAAAAGTGGAAATAAGAAGCTATACTCAGAAGCGGAAAAAAAATATTCGGAAGTGCCAAAATCATTTTCAAGGTTTATTTTTAAATATTTCTTGTTCAGAAAGTGATTAAGACAGACTCTGTCCTCTATTTTTGTTCCATATCTTCTTTTACCTAAAAGATGAACAAGGAGAGTTACCAAAAGTCTCCCTGTAAATATTTTTCTATTTTTAAGTGCAATCAAAAAATCCAAATCACTCTTTTTTTCTGTATTTTTCATAGCCAATCTGCCGGTCACCGCTACCATGCGAACATACGGCACAAAACGTAAGAACTTGGCTATTTTTATGGCTATTTTAAGCTTTTTTTCGGCTATCTTATTTCTTTCAATCCTTTGTTGAACCAAAGATTCTCTGCCTCGTAAAAAATAAAAACCCTGAAAAACACAGACAACTCTTTTCAATTTATCTTCTTCTAGTTCTTTTACAATTTCGGCTAGTGTTATTTTTTTTTCATCCTCAACCTCCTTGGAATCTATGCGAGTAAGATTTTTCCAAATTTCAAAAGCCGTCATTGGATAATCCAAGGCATCATAGTAAGCAAGGGTGGTTAGTATATATTTAGAAAGATTTGTGTTCATAAATTCAAATGACTAATGACAAATCAATGTCAAAATCCAAAGCTCAAAAATTTGTCATTGAGAATTTGTCATTTGTCATTCCTATAGATATTTTCCTGTCCAGCTTTTTTTAACTCTATTGAGCTTGTCTGGCGTACCAGTATAAACAATCTCTCCTCCCCGATCTCCGCCATCCGGACCCAAATCAATGACCCAATCGGAATTCCTGACCACATCAATATTGTGTTCCACGACAATAACAGTGTTGCCCTTATCCACCAGTGCATCCAATACTCCCAGTAGTCGTTTTACATCTTCAAAGTGAAGTCCGATAGTTGGTTCATCCAGGATATAGAGTGTTTGTCCTGTTGATTTTCGCGCCAATTCCGTCGCCAATTTTATTCTTTGCGCCTCTCCGCCAGAAAGACTAGTGGCACTTTGCCCAAGCTTGAGATATCCCAAGCCCACATCTTCCAGCGTTTTTAATTTTTCAAAAATTAAAGGTGATTTTTTGAAAAATTTTAAAGCGTAGGAAACACTCATATCCAGAACTTCAGCAATATTAGCTCCTTGGTATTCAATGTCCAAGGTTTTTCGATTATATCTGGTGCCATTGCAAGATTCACATTTTACATACATATCCGGCAGAAGATACATTTCAATCTTTTTTATGCCCTCACCTTGGCAAGCCTCACATCGGCCGCCTTTCATATTAAAACTAAACCGACTGGCTGTGTAGCCTCTTTTTTCGGCCTCTGGAGTCAAAGCAAACAGATCCCTGATAAGAGAAAATACTCCAGTATAGGTAGCTGCATTTGACCTGGGCGTACGTCCAATTGGCGATTGATTAATGTTAATGACTTTATCGATATTTTTTATACCATCAATTTTTTTGTATTTTCCAGGAACATCCTTGGCTCGATAAAAATACTTAGCCAAATATTTAGCCAGAATATCTGAAACCAAAGTTGACTTGCCTGATCCGGAAACACCCGTAATTGAGACGAATTTACCTAATGGAATTTCAATATCAATATTTTTTAAATTATGTTCTGTAGCTCCAACAATTTTTATGAATTTTTTGTTACCTTTTCGATATGCTTTTTTCTCAACCACCTTCTTTCGACCAATGATATAATCTGCAGTTGCCGTTTTTGATTTCAAGAGTTTTTGAAAATCTCCCTGAAAAATAACTTCCCCGCCATCTTCTCCGGCTCCAGGACCCATATCAATAATCCAATCGGCCTTACGAATAATATCCTCATCGTGTTCCACGACTATTAGAGAATTTCCGCCTTCCCTAAGTGATTGCATCGTGCTAATAAGTTTTTCCGTATCACGATTATGCAAACCAATGGATGGCTCGTCTAAAATATAGGTAATGCCTGTAAGTTCAGCTCCGATTTGAGTCGCCAAACGAATTCTCTGCGCTTCTCCGCCAGAAATTGAATCCGCTCGACGAGAAAGAGAAAGATAATCCAATCCTACATTAATCAAGGCTTCAGTTTTTATTACCATTTCTTTAACAATGCCTCCAGCAATTTCTTTTTTATCTGAGCTAATATGAGAAAATTTTATGTTGTCCAAAAAAACCATCAGTTTTTTCAAATCCAGATTAACCACATCATCAATCGATTTTTCATCAATCATCACCGCCAAATATTCCTTTTTCAAGCGCTTGCCTTCACAGGCTGGACAAACTTTTTCCAGCATATATTTTTCCAGGTCGTTGCGGACATAGTCAGACGAAGATTCTTCATATTTTTTCTTAAGAATAGCCGCTACACCTTCAAAAGGAACTTCGATTTGTTTGAGTCCTCCCATATCATTTCTCTGTTCAACCCTAATTTCTTTTTTGTCTGGTCCATAAAAAATAATTTCCAAGGCTTTTGGAGAAAGCTTCTTGATTGGCTCGTCCACAGAAAAAGAATACTCTTTAGCCAAAGCTCTTAAAATATTCAAATAATTACTTTGTCCGCCCAATCTTCCATTGGACTTACTCCAAGGCAAAATAGCACCTTCTAATAAGGTCAGATTTTTATTTGGAATAACCAGATCTAAATCTACTTCTTTAGTGATCCCTAGGCCAGCGCAATAGCCACAGGCTCCTTCTGGATTATTGAAAGAAAAATGTCGAGGAGTGATCTCATTTATTCTGGTTTGACAGGTATGGCAAACAAAATCACGATTAAAAATCAAATCGCCTTCTTCTTCGGAAAAAACAATAATTGAACCGTTGCCGACTTTCATCGCCGTTTCGATTGAATCCAAGAGTCTTTCTTCGTCAAGCTTATTATCTTTTATGTTTATTCTATCGACCACCACTTCAACAGCTGAATTGAATTTATCACTCACAATCAGCAAAGCTTCATTGGTGAGCATTATTTTTCCATCAAATCTCACTCTGGCATAACCCAGATGGCCGATGCTTCTGAGAACTTCCCGAGAACTCTTTCCTTCTTCTTTAATTTTAGCCATAATGACTATCTGAGAATTTTTGGGAAATTCCAAAATTCTTTCCAAGATTTCTTGGTTGGTTTTTTTACTCATTAATTCTCCGCAAACCGGACAATACGGCATGCCGATTTTGGAAAAAAGAATT
>ENA-UOWO01003996-UOWO01003996.1-activated-sludge-metagenome-genome-assembly--contig:-NODE-3996-length-16617-cov-10.425130_pt1 | contig 16617 bp, 14 predicted proteins | sample MGYA00238148_ERZ761564 | MGnify/ENA primary metagenome ERZ761564 (study PRJEB28885, sample SAMN05720194) | activated sludge metagenome | isolation source: Anaerobic digester | place: USA...
CGGAATCAGCACCCATCTGCCCAAAAACCAACCAGGACACTAATGCGATTGCAGCTATCGAAGCAGCTGCCCACCAATAACGAGGAACCAGCCTGCGTACCGGAGTGGCTTCGACTTCAAGTGGAGCCGAATGGATCCGGTTTTTAAATTTTTGCCAGTTGGCATCTACATCCGGCTCAAACGCTTTTTCTTTATATTTCCCAGCGCTGTCCCAAATTTTCTTGACATCTTTTTCCAATGCAGCAGCATCCGCACCCGCCCCACTATCGGGCAATTTGGTTTGCGGATCTATTTCTTCTCCCTTCCACTGTCGAACTAAAAATCGAATCATCTTCTCCATTGGTCAAAAAATTGTATGGGGCCTTGGCGTAACTTTCTCCTTAGACACAAAGTAAACTACATCCCCCTATACCTTGCCCTGGTTTTCTCTTCTCTTTTCTGCCATTTAGCTGACAAAATTGGTGAAGAGTTTACCAATTTGTACAAATATGGGGCGTAAATGCAAAAATTCCAGCTAAATCCCCAACCACAAAATCATTAAAAACAAGCCGTCTTTCAAAAAAGGCTGAAGTCGTTCTCGCAGGTATTTCAATGCTTTTGAGACCTGGTTTTCCACTGTTTTTTCAGCGATACCCAGTTCAGTGGCGATGTCCCGATAAGAAAGTTCCTCGTAACGACTTAGTACAAATACCATTCTGCATCTTTCGGGAAGTTCATCAATCGCAGCATCCACCCTTTTTTGCAGTTCTTCCGCGCGCAAGTTTTCGGTAGGATCAAATTCCTGATCGGCCAACTCAGGCATTCGTTCCTCTGTCGACCACTTTCGATTGTCACGCAGGTGGTTCAAGGTTCGATTCAACACTGCACGTTTGAGGTATGCCCGCAAAGAGGTGGAGATGTTCAATTGATCACGCTTGCGCCACAACTCATACAACACCTCTTGTACCAGGTCTTGAGCAAGGTGCTCATCAGGAGTAACACGATACACCACCTGGCACAATTCCGTAAAGTACCTGCGGAACAACCATTCAAAGGCCTTTTCGGCATTTGTGGACAACAAATCGAAAAATTCTTGGTCGTTCAGCTTGGTCTGCAAACAATCCCCTGTTTATAAGATGAATAATGACTGTGCGGAAGATAAAAAAATTATGCTTTAAGAACTAATTTTTGCTCGATTTGATTCAACAATTGATAGGCAATCGCCCCTAAAGTTACACCCAGTAAGGCCCCAGTATACACGTCCTTAAAAAAATGCTGTACCAGATACATCCGAGATATCCCCACCAGCAGGGCTGCGACAATACAAGTCAGGCTGAGCCAGGGTTTGCGGGGAAAACAAAAAGCGAGAAAAGAAAACAATGCAAAAGCCGCCATGGTATGCCCGGAAGGAAAGCTGGTGAGGCCTTTGTGCATTTCTATACCGGGGATGAAATCAAGCTGAGCCAACAAACCCTGCTGTTCGAAGTACCGATAGGGCCGCGGTTGGTGAAACAAGGCCTTGGTTGCCCCGGCCACCAAGGAAACACCGATGCCCAACAAAGGTACACCCCAGGCGGCCCGACGTTTGTACACCAGAAGAATCAAAAAAACCACGGCATAACCATAACCCTCTCCAACCCTGGTGAACAACCGGAAAAATTGATCTGCAAAAGCGGTGCGGTGGTCGTTCAAGCGGATCAGCAGGTCGCCTTGCGGATAAGTCAAAAGGCCAATGCCTATCAGTAAAAAAACAGCAAATACCCCGAAAAACCAGGGATTATCCTTGAACAGTTTTTGCATTCCTAAGTCTTTTTACAAGGCTTTGAAAGAAATAACGTACCCCTTCAAACAAGTTTAAGGGCTGATCATTCATCGCTTTATAGGTTAGCCAAATACCCAATGGCATTAAAATAAGGCAGGGCAACCACGCCGCCAAATATGCAGAGACTACAAAGGTTTCGGCAATTTTTCGACAGAAAATGGTCAAGATCACAAACAACATAAAAAACACAATGGCGACCAATAAAGGATAACCAAAACCTCCTTTGCGCACAATGGCTCCCATAGGTGCTCCAATGAACATAAAAATGAAACACACGACCGCAATGCTGTATTTCATTTGCCAGTCGTAAATGAATTTAACCCGGTTCTCCATGGTTGTAGACAGTGAAGTAGTCGTGCTCACGGTCTGGTTTTGGACCCCACGTGCCGCCGATTCAGCCCTCCCGCGCAAGGTGGTCTTATCCGCATCGCTAAAGGTATCGGCGAAATGAGAAACCACCGAAATTGGCTTGGCTCGTTTGAGGATGGTTGACCTCAATACATTGAAACCCAGGCTGACACTATGGGCAGAGTCAAAAGTAGACTCCGCCGGGGCAGAAACCGAAATGGGGGTTGGCCCTGATCCCCTGTTTTGTTCCGTAGATTTAGCCTTGACCTCTTCCTTCAGGTAGGTGCTGTCCACTTTGAAGATGGAGACATAGTTCGCCACGTAATTCCCCGCAATGACCGTACGTTTGTGGATGTCAAGCGCCATCGAATCTGCGGCTGCTTTTAAGGCCCTGGAATCCATGGTTTGGCGGCTTTGTTTGAACAATTCTTCATTGGTGCGGCTGAGCGAAAACTCGGTCAAGTCAAAAACCTTGGTGAATTGTTTGAAGCCGGTGCGGATAAATGGATACTTACTCTGGTTACTGGCTTGATACCCCCTCGATTCGATGCATTGATAGCCATTGCGCAAACGCATCACAAAAATATTGCCGTCTGGGGAGGTGAACATTTCTCCATCTTTGGCCGTGATGACGGTATACTTTCCAGAATTGGATTCGGTATGGTCGTAGATGATGACGTCTTTAATCGTGCGCCCGTCGCTCATTTTTTTGCCAATGTGGATCGTGAACCCCTGAAAATCGTCGTTGAATACCCCTACATCCAAGCGCAGTGCTGGTTTGGTTTGTTGAATATCCCACATCCGGGAACCAAATTTGAGGTTCGCCGCCGGAATCAAATAATCCGAACAATACCAGGAAAATGCCACCGTGAACAGTGAAAAAATCAACATGGGCTGCATGATGCGCACCAAGGACATTCCTGCCGATTTCATACTGGACAATTCGTAATGCTCTGCAAAATTGCCCATCAGCATGACGGAAGACAACAAGATGCCCAAAGGCAAGGCCATCGGTACAAAACTCACCGCCCGGTAGGACAACAATTCAATGACCGTGAAAAAACCCAGCCCTTTGCCGGCCAGGTCATCGATGTAAATCCAGAGCATCTGCATCAACAACACAAACAAGGAAACCGAAAAAGCCACAATAAACGGAGGGATAAAGCTGGTGATCACCAACTCATCGATCCTTTTTAACACGGGTAATTTTTTAAAAATATTCATCCGCTACACGTTTCAGCGCTTATTCACATGAAATATGATGCAATTTGAAGGAATTTAGCTGTACATCCAAATGCTTTTTTTGCCGCTTTTTTAAAATTTTTAAAAAAAAATGCTTTTGCTGTAACTTTCTCCACGCTGTACCGTCTTCCAATTGTTTACGCCAGGATACTATGAACCCGACTGAATTCAAACAAACCGTACTGCCACTCAAGGACAAGATGTTTCGCTTGGCCCTGCGCATGTTGAACAAGCGCGAGGAAGCGGAAGATCTTGTACAAGAGGCCTTGATCAAACTCTGGCAGCAGCACGAACGCTTGGGTGAAGTACAAAACCTGGAGGCCTGGGTCATTCGTTTGACCAAAAACCAGTGTATCGACAAACTGCGGGGCACAAAAAATGGCCACAAAGAATGGAAAGATGGCCTGGATCAGGCGGATTCAAGTCCATTACCCGATGCCAAAACCGAATCAGCAGACACCATGCATAAATTGCAAAAACTAATGGAGCGTTTGCCCGAAAACCAACGGCTGGTCATGCACCTGCGGGACATAGAAGGCATGAGTTATCAGGAAGTTGCCGATTCATTGGATCTCCCCCTGGCTCAAGTCAAGATCAATTTGTTCAGAGCCAGACAAGCCATGAAAAATATATTAAGTTTCGTAACCCCACAAGCATAAACGAGTACCATGAAACAAGAACTGATGCAATCCCTGTTGGACAAATACTTTGCTGGCGAAAGCAGCCTGCAAGAAGAAGCCCAATTGAAACAATTGTTACAAGACAAGCAAGGCTCTGCCGCTCAACAACAATACCAGGCCTGGTTTCAGTTTCTTGACCAAGAAGCGGAAATCCAGTTGGATGATGATTTTGATGCTAAAATTATGCAGAAAATCGAAGCATCATTTGCCCCTGCTCCAGTGGTTCGAAAACTACAAACCGCTTGGATACTGCGCATTGCTGCCGTTTTTGCCCTACTTGTTGCCGGCCTATGGTGGATGATGCGTTCAACCCCACTTGATCATCCCTTAGTGGCCGAAGCCAAGGTCATCGACTGGTCGAAATACGAACCCAAAACGGCTGAAGAAGCTTACCAAATTACCCGCAATGCCTTCCGCCGGGTCGCTACCGAACTAAACGAAGGCACCGAAATTGCCAGCGAAAGTGTGGGCAAAATGGAGGAAATGGGTAGAATGTTTAAGTAAGTTGATAAGGGTTGATAAGGGTTGATAGGGGTTGATGAACGTATCGCCTAATATCAACCCCCATCAACCATAATCAACCTTTCATCAACCCTCAAATCGACATCGTTTCAAACAAATCAATATGAAAATCAAGCATTTTTTCACCCTGGCCATCATCGCGTTGGCCGCAGTGCAAGGCATGGCCCAAAACAGCGCCGCCAGTGCCATCGACAAGTATTTTGCCAGCTACGTGGAAGACAAAAGATTCAGCGTAGTGTACATCAGCCCCAAGCTGTTCCAGATGATTGGCAAAATTGACACCAAAATTTTGGACATGGAAAACGATGCCGAAGCCAAAGCGGTGTTGGAAATGGCCAAAGACCTGCAAGGTTTGCGCATCCTGACCACCGACGAAACGCCAGAGGCTTTTTACAAAGAAGCCAAAGCCAAAATCAACACCAAAGAGTACGAAGTATTGATGACCGTGCGGGACAAAGATGGCGACAATGTGGAATTCCTCATCAAGGAAACCAACAACGTCATCAGTGAATTACTCTTGTTGTCCAGTGGTGACGATGAATTTGTGTTGCTGAGTTTCATGGGTACTTTAGACCTGAACAAAATCACCCGGTTGGCCAAAGAAATTGAGAAGAAATGAGCATGCGTATCCTCCTCCTCGCACTTGGTTTTTTCGTTTTGAATAACAAAGTAGTTGCTCAAAATTCGGTGGCTGAATTTTACCAAAAATTCAAAAAGCAAGACCAGGTAACCAATTTTAAACTACCCGGTTGGCTGGTTTGGATTGGCACAGGTTTGGTGTACAACAGCATTCGCGACGAAGAAACCCTTACTTGGCTGCGTCTGGCTCGAAAAATGGGCAAAATCCGTTTGTTGCAAAGTGAAAACAGCAACAGCATCACTCCTACTGATCTGTCCAATTTTGTAAACAGCCTCAAGTCCAACAATGCTTACAGCGATCTCATTTACGTGCGGGACGAAGACTCTGACCTCAACATCATGATTCGTGAAGGTTCCAGCGGACGGCTGAAAGAGTTGTTGATTGTGGGCAGTACCGACGGCGAAACCATCATGGTGAGCAGTAAAACCCGCCTGCGCATGAAAGACCTCAGTGAGGTACTCGATCATTACCTCAAAGAACTGAACTGGAAAGAAAAGCCTAAATCCAAAAAACTACCCCAGGCTTAAATTAAGCAATCACCTTTAACATCCCTTTCGTCATGAAAAAAATCATTTTCTGCCTGGCATTGCTGGGCCTTGGCTGCGCTTTGCCTGCCCAAAACCAGGTAGTACGGGATTTCATGCGCAAGTTTGGTCGCCACGAACAAGCTACGCACCTGAACATCGGCGGTTTGTTCCTCAAGATTGCTGCTAAAAACAGCGACGACGATGAAGCCAACCGCATCATGCGCAGCATCTCCAGCCTGCACCTCTTGAACTTTGACGAAAACAACCCCGTTGAAGCGCAAGACATCAGCAAATTGATGCAGCAACTCCACGATGACAAATTTGAAGATTTGGCTTATTTCAAAGATGGCGATTCCCACATTCGTTTCCTGGTCAAGGAAGACCGTGATGTCATCACCGATGTCATCATGGTCATCAGAGGGGAGAACAACTTTTTGCTCCTCAACCTGGAAGGCCGCTTGCGCTACTCCGATTTGAATGACCTGAACATGGAGGTCAATGGCAGTAAGGAGTTCAAAAGATTGCCGGAGGATCGGAAGACCTTGCCGAAGAAGGCATGATCAAACACATTTATTATAAATACAAGTAAGCACAAGGGACACAAGGAGAAGTACACCTGTCTGTGGCCTTTCTGCTTTCCTTTGTGTTCCTTGTGTTAAACCGTGTCGCTTTGAGAAATGTCCTAAATCTTAATAAAAATCCGTTTCCGGCACATCCAATCCAGCACCAAAAACTGCATCGCCAGAATCACCGTTCCGCTCACCAAAGTCCGGTACCCCTCTCCAAAAATTAAATCGTATTCTTGGCTGACATGGATGCGAAAAGACGAATCGATGAACCCAATCACCGTATGCGCCAACACATACGCCGCAATGGAATTCATGCCCAAAACCTTGAGCACATAAAACCAGCGCCCCTGCTGCAACACATCCACGAGGTAATAAAAACCAGCCAAGAGTAGGAAGCACCAACCTCCGCTGAACAGGGTCCAGGTAGGCGTCCAGATGCGTTTGACATTCGGGCAAATCCCCAACAGATTGAAGAGAAAACCAACAGCCAGCAAAATCAGGCCAGTAAGCACCAATTTGCGCAGCAAGTCCAGGGCTACCTGCGCCGATTTCAACCATTGTCCGGCAATCAGACCCAAAATCATCGTACCCAAGGTCGGAATAAAACTCATGGTAGAATAACCTCCTCCATTGAAGCGAAACGCCTCCTCCCGAGGGAACAGGTTCATAAACCAGCGGTCAAAAGCCCAGGCGGCGTTGGTGTTTTTGTTCCAATGCGCGGCAAAACCCTGGAGGTGATGCTGCCAATCTGCGGCTACTCCCGCTTCCGCCCAGTTAAAATCTGCACCGGGCAGTGGATAAAGGGCAAACCAGGCCCAATAACCCAGTAAAACAATGGCCAACGCCACCCATTGCCGCCGCAGTGAAACCTTCCCCAATGCAAACAAAAAAACGTACCCCAAACCGATTTGGGTCAGGGTATCCTCAAAAGTAAAATTGGTTTGTTTGTCGTACATCGACCTCAGGAAGATGCCCAATAAAATCAGGATCAGTGCCCGCCGAAATGTATGCCCCCAAATTTGCCAATTGGATTGCCCCTGGCTCATCCGGCTGGCCAGGGAATAAGGCAGCGCTACTCCTACCAGAAAAGAAAACGAGGGTTGAATCAAATCGTGCAAAGAACAACCCACCCAGGGTACATGACTCTGATGAAAATGCAAAAAAGCCCAAAATCCACTGTCGGGAAAGGCTTTGGCTACGTGCCCAAACTCTAAAACTTCAGCCATCATCAAAAACATGACCAAACCACGGTAGACATCCACAGATCCTAAGCGGGCGGGCGGGGGAACACTTGACATATGCGATCTTTTTTTGGTTGAGGAGGTTGAGGAAGTTGAGAAGTTGAGGCTACCGCGAGCGACAATGCCAAAGCGACATGATTAATTTTTTATTTGTGGATGCGAAAAAACTCAAATTTTTTCCCTTAGTTGCTCGCGGTAGCCTCAACCTCCTTAACTTCTCAACCTCCTCAACTTTTTCTCAACCAAAAATAGCTTTTTTCAGCAGCAAACATTACAGGTAGCACAAATAAGCTATCTTAGGACCGATCAAAATTAACATATGCCCATTTTACAAGACCCGCTTGCCATTTTTGCCCTGCTGATGCTGAACATTGTCATCTCCGAACAATTGGCAAAACTCCCCTATCTCCGTTCATTCGGCAGTGCCTTAATCGTCATCATCCTCACGGCCATTACGGCCAATTTGGGCATCATTCCCTCTTCAACCAATGCACCTCCGCTGTACGACGGGATTTTCACCTATCTGGCGCCGGTTTCTATTTTTTATTTGCTGCTCACGGTCAATTTGCGCGGTTTGAAAAAAGCGGGAGCCCCCATGATCCTGAATTTTTTATTGGGAACGGCAGGTACGATGTTGGGCACATTGGTCGCCATGTACTTGATTGCTGGCCCTGAAAGTTTTGGTGAATCATTTTATGCCCTGGCGGGAATGTTCACGGGTACCTACATCGGAGGCAGCAGCAATTTTAATGCCCTGGCCCTGCACTACGAGGTCAACAAACAAGGCAATGTGTACGCAGCAGCCATTGCTGCCGACAACATCATCACCGCCATTTGGATGGTGGTTACGCTCCTGCTTCCTCCCATATTAAACCGTTATTTTCCGAGGCAAAACCGCGAAAACCTTTCGACAAGCGATCAGCAACGGCTATCGGATGAAGCCGACGCGCACATCAATGACCGAGAGACCATGAACCCGCAGGAACTGGGAATATTGTTGGGTCTGGGCGCGCTTTCGCTGTACCTCTCCCAGTTGGCCAGCAATTTGTTTCCGGCCATCCCCAAGATCATTTTCCTCACCAGCATTGCCCTGGTTTTGGCCCAATTTCCCTCCATACAACGTTTGCGTGGGGTGCGCTTGATTGGTATGTTTTGCATCTACCTCTTTTTGGCGGTCATCGGTGCGTATTGTGATTTGGCAGCATTGCTGCACGACGGAAACCTGGCCATCGCCATGATGGGCTTTGTCACCATCCTGGTTTTGGTACATGGCCTGGTGGTTTTTGGCATAGGTGGTTTTTTCAAACAAGACTGGGATATCCTCTCCATTGCTTCACAAGCCAACGTGGGTGGATCAGCCTCTGCGCTGGCTTTGTCCAAGGGGCTCAAGCGCCCGGATTTGTATTTGCCCGGAATTTTAGCTGGCGCATTGGGCAACGCCATCGGGACGTATTGTGGCTTGCTGATTGCAGAGTATTTAAAAAATTGGGGATAAAAAATATCCGATAATTTTATTTTCAAAACTATTTATTTAAATTTGACAACAAACACCTTTTTTCAACCAAAAAAAACGAAAAACATGGCTCTTAACTTTGTCGTCATTCTATTGACTGCTTTGGTTCCTCTACTTACCGGGTTCATCTGGTTCAACCCCAAAGTTTTTGGAACGGCCTGGATGAAAGCGGCAGGTCTTACTCCTGAGTCGGGCAAAGGTTCAAACATGGCGCTGGTTTTTGGACTAACCTATCTGTTTGGTTTGATGCTTTCAACGATCCTCTACTCGGTTGTTGTTCACCAAACCCATATTTACTCTATTCTGCTCGATACGCCCGGATTTGGAAAAGAAGGCTCCGAAGTCATGAACTACATCGAAGACTTCATGGGCAAATACGGCGACAATTACCGTACCTTCAAACACGGTGCCTTACATGGTACCATCGCAGGTATATTTTTGGTCATGCCCTGTATTGCCGTCAATGCCCTTTTTGAAATGAAAGGCTTCAAATACATCGCCATCAACAGTGGATTCTGGATTGTGAACTTACTGATTATGGGTGGGATTATTTGTCAGTTTGGGTAAAACCTAATGACGAAGTACGAATGTTGAGTGACGAATAAAGCCCTGATCTGGTGATTATTCGTCATTCAACATTCGTACTTTGTCATTTGTCTTTATCTTGCCAATCGATATCATTCACCCAACAATAATTCACACATGATACCAAAGGAACTGTCTGAACTGAGTGTAGACGAGCTCAAAACCAAAGAAAAAGGCCTTAAAGTCGTTGTAGGTATATATATCGGAATCCTGACCTTTATGTCCGCTTGCAGTGTTTATTTGACCTTTCAACAGGGATTCAATGTCTTTACTGTTTTGCCGATTGCTTTCCTGCCCATTTTTGTTGGCTTCCTGAGTAATTTGAAAAAAGTCAAAAATGAGCTGGCGCAGAGAAGCAGTTGATGCAAACCGTAACCACTTTTCTTTACCTGATAAATTCTAAATGATTTACACCAATAACTAATCAATTACCCCTATCTTCGCGGCTTAAACCTTTACCGTAGACCATGAATTCCAAGCCGCTCCTTTGTATTCTCTTGAGCGTCATCGCCTTGACCGCTTTCGCCCAAAAAACCAAAACCACAAGCAAGGCAAATCCGCCGGCCATCGTTGCACCTGCAGTACCCAGCCCTGCCACTTTAACTACTGCCCAATTGCAGGGTTTGAAGTACCGCTTTGTGGGCCCCAGCCGTGGGGGTAGATCCACTGCTGTGGATGGCGTTCGCCAGGAACCCAATACCTTTTACATGGGTGCTACCGGAGGTGGGGTCTGGAAAACGACCGACGCGGGACTGACCTGGAGCAACATTTCCGACCAGGACATCAAAACGGCTTCCGTTGGTGCAATAGCCGTTGCCCCCTCCGACCCCAATGTGGTGTACGTAGGGATGGGTTCAGCTGATCCGCGTGGCAACGTCATTCCTGGTGATGGCTTATACCGCAGTACCGATGCAGGGGCGCATTGGAAGCCGATCGGTTTGGAAAAAGCCGGACAAATCGGCAAAATCGTCGTTCATCCACAAAACCCCGATTGGCTCACCGTAGCTGTATTGGGCAACGTCTTTGGCCCCAGTGAACAACGCGGCATTTTTCGCAGCAAAGACGGGGGCAAAACCTGGGAAAAAATCCTCTACGTCAGCAATAAAACCGGAGCCATCGAACTGGTGGCTGACCCTGGCAATCCACGCATCCTTTACGCCGGTTTTTGGACTGCTGAACGCAAATCCTGGACCTTCATCGACGGCAGCGCCGAAGGAGGCGTCTGGAAAAGCCTCGATGGCGGCGACACCTGGGAAAAACTCGGAGGAGGACTCCCCACTGGCGTCGTTGGCCGAGTAGGCATCGCCGTTTCTCCCGCCAAAACTTCCCGCGTTTGGGTGCAAATTGAAGCCCTCGAAGAAACCAGGGGCGGCTTGTACCGCTCCGACGACGGGGGTAAAACCTTTACTAGGGTTTGTCGCGACCACAGCATCCGCCAACGCGCCTGGTACTACTCGCGCATTTATGCCGACCCCAAAGACGAAAACACGGTCTACAACCTCAATGTCAGCTTCATGAAGTCCATCGATGGGGGCAAAACTTTCACCCGCATCAGTGTGCCTCATGGCGATACCCACGTGCTCTGGATCAACCCCGACAATCCCAACCTCATGGTACAGGGCAACGACGGCGGCGCCTGTGTCACCCTCAACGGAGGCCGTACCTGGAGCAGCCAACTCAATCAGCCTACCACCGAATTTTACCGCCTTACGCTAGACAACCAGTTTCCCTACCGCCTCTACAGCGCCCAACAAGACAACTCGACCATTTCCATTCCAAGCCGTTTTGATCCTGCCCTAAGCCCGCAGGAACAATGGCGCGAAGTGGGCGGTGGCGAAAGTGGCCACATTGCCGTTGACCCCCGCAATCCAAACATCGTTTATGCGGGCAACTACATCGGCCAAATCACCAAAACAGACCTGAGCAAGGGTCACCGCCGCGACGTGGTCGCCTACCCCCAAATGCACGATGGTACCGCCCCCCGCGACATCCGCTACCGCTTTCAGTGGAATGCCCCCATTCGGGTATCACCGCACAATCCGGATGTAGTGTACCACTGCTCGCAGTACGTACACCGTTCTCCTGATGCCGGGCGTACCTGGGAAGTCATCAGTCCAGACCTGACCACCAACAACGACAAATACCACGACATCCCCGGTGGCCCCATCCAGCACGACCATACGGGCGTAGAATTGTACACCACCATTTTTGCCTTCGAAGAATCGCCACAAACGGCGGGTGAACTCTGGGCAGGCTCGGATGATGGCCGCGTACACCTCTCCCGCGACAATGGTAAAACCTGGCAAAACATCACCCCTGGCAATATCCCGGTTGACGGTACGGTCAACATGATTGAGCTCTCCGCACACGCAGCAGGGCGCGCCCTCATCGCTGTGCACAAGTACCGCGAGAACGATTTTAAACCCTACATTTTCCTGACCAACAATTACGGCCAAAGCTGGACTTTGTTGACCGACGGCAAAAACGGCATTCCCGCCGACCATTACGTAAAAGTGGTGCGGGAAGATCCTTCCCGCAAGGGCCTCTTGTACGCCGGTACTGAATACGGTGTATGGGTATCTTTTGATGAGGGCAAAAACTGGCAGCCTTTTCAATTCAATTTGCCTCCCGTATCCATCGCAGATATGGCCGTCAAAGAAAAAGACCTGGTGTTGGCTACCCATGGCCGTGGATTCTGGATTTTGGACGATGTTTCGCCCTTGCACAGCATTCCAACCACGGTACAAGCTGAAGTGACGCTGTTTAAACCCCGCGATGCCTACCGCAACCAGTTTAGTGGATTTAGAGGAGCAGGAGCACCTGATCGGGCACCCAATGGAGCCATTTTTCATTATTTCATCAAAAACAAAATCGCTGATACTGCTGCGGTAAAATTGTCGATCATTGACCCACAAGGGAAAGTGCGCAAGGTTTATTCATCGAAGCCCAAAGACGGGGAGGAAGCACTTCGCACCCAGGTTGGCCTCAACCGTCTGGAGTGGGATCTGACGTATGAAGGGCCAGAGGCACTAAGCGGCGCACAATTCTCACTAGCGGATATGGGTGCAGTTAAGGCCATGCCCGGACAGCACAAGCTCGTCCTCGAATACCGGGGCAACAAACAAGAGCAAGCCTTGCTGGTTAAAAAAGACCCGCGCTGGACGCAAACCGACGCCGACCTCCAGGCGCAATACGATTTGACCATGCAGGTGAAAGAACTGTTCAATACCTGTCATGCCACCATAGCTGACATCCGTTCCTGGCGCAGCCAAATCAAGGACGTGATGGAACGCAGCGACAAGTACAAAAGTAATGTCGCCAAAGCCATCAAAACCGCCGGTGATCCACTGGTGAAAACCTTGACCGAATGGGAAGAAAAATTGATCCAAACCAAAAGTGAAGTAGGCCAAGATCCCATCAACTACCCTTCCCAAATTGACGACCAAATGGCGTATTTGTACTCAATTGTCAACAACCAGGACGATCGCCCCAACGCAGGCTGTTACGAACGACTTGAGGATTTGAAAAAAGCTTTTTTGCCGTTGCAAAACCAGTTGAAAGCATTTAAATCGACCGAAATCGCAGCATTCAACAAGGTGTTACAGCAACAAGGCCTACAATTGATCATGACTAAGGAACGATGAAGAAACATCGTTCCTAGAGAAAGATAAGCACTTATGTCTTTTCCCATTAAGGAATTAGAACGATACATCCATCCCACCATTTTGGAGCGGGGAAAAATGTTGTTTTTAGAAGATGCAGTGCAAGAACTAGCCCCTGCAAGCCCCAACCAATGGCAGGCTCTGGTGCGTGGAGACAGCGACAAGTACCGGGTAGAGATACACATGGAAGACGACAAGGTTGTCGAACATGATTGTACTTGCCCCTACTACGCTGGCCCCATTTGCAAACACCGGGTGGCGGTACTGATGGAACTGCGCGAAAAATGGGACAAAGACCCCGTTTTTATCCATACCCTCACGGCAAAAAGAACCCCGGAACAACTTTACCAGGAGTTTCGGGCGCTTTCGCCCGACAACAAACTGGTGTTGCGCATCCTAGCGGTGGCTTACGAAGGGGTCAACATCAACAAGTTTACCTACATCATCACCGATGCGCGCTTTAAGGTGGAATTCAGCCAGGCCACATTGCGCAACAACCTGAACAAATTGGTACAAACGGGTTTTTTGACCCGTGAAAAAGCCGACCGCTACCTCATTGACCCCGATTTTGCCGATTACCTGCTCGACCAGGAGTTCCAAACGGAAAAGGACATCCTGAAGGCTATTCCTTCGGTGAAACGTTTTTCCGATTCGGAATGGTGGTTGACCAATTCGCCCGACAAAGCCCGCCGCGCCTTCCGCAATGCCCGCTTGGCCTATTACCAGGACGATTTGGCTACTTTTACCAAAGAAATTCAAACCGCGGATACCCATTCTCCCAAATCCGGAGAACCAGTTTGGCGGGCTTTTTTACCCAATGATTTTGATCAAAAAAAACTGGAAAAAGCCCCCATTAGTATTCGGTATCAGTTGTTGATCAGCCATTTGTCGCTGATGCTGTTGCACCTGAAGCCCCTGGATGGGTATTTTCATTTTCTACTCGAAAAAGACCATCTGCCCAGCAATACCGAAACGCGCAATACCATCCTGCGGCTCATGGCACAATTGGCCATTTTTCAGGGTGATTGGAATTTGGTCACCAAATTGTCCAAACATTTTGACGAACTCAATCAGTTGAGTTTTGCTGCCCAACTGCAGTTAAGCAAAGGAAAATACCGCGAAGCTACTGTCGGTTTTGAATTGGCGCAAAAAGCCTACCGCAAGCAAAGCCGCAACAACAAGTCTTTGCTACCCGGCCTCAACGGTATTTTTCACCTGCTGGCCCGCTGCAAAGACCTGGACATGGGCGCCTCCACGCCGCTACAAGATGAACTCCGCCGTCAAATCAAACTCGGGGGCAATTACCTCGATGTGTTTACCTATCTCGACGCGGTCATCAGCATGTATACCGGGGGCTTGAGCCAGGCCAAAGCCGTGATTGCCATACGCTCCTGGCACAGTATTGGCCAATTTTTTCAAACCCTGGCCACCTACTGGGTCGACGAAACCATGATCGATGTGTTGGCTACCGCTGCGCTGGCCGAGAACCTGCAAATCAAACGCTACCGCTGGTTGGCCTGGCAATTGTGGGCCATTTTAGCTCAAATTGATCCGCACAAGCCAGCCTGGGCACAAGCCATGCAAGCCCTCGAGCAGGATGGCGACGATTGGGTGCCGCTGATCAAAATTTTCCCCAAAGTAGAAGTGTGGGAAAGTGCCCTCAACGCCCTGCTCAACCTGAGCAGCAAGGTCAAACCCTCCACCGAAGAAGGGGCCACCCGGGTGGTGTGGCTGGTCGATTTTGAAAACCTGGAAGCCGTCGCCAAAGAGCAAACTTTTGGCAAAAAAGGCTGGACCTCTGGGCGCAACATCTCGATCAATCGCCTGGTCAACCGCGAAGTCAAAGGTATGACCGAACAGGATGCCACCGCAGTAAAAAAAGGGGTGATTCGTGCGGGTTACGACCAATATGAACTGAACGCCGAAGCAGTTTTTCCCAGCCTGGTGGGCCATCCCTTCTTGTTTTTGATGAAATCGCCAGAAATCGCGGTGCAATTATTGCAGGAAAAACCCATCTTGCAAACCCGCGAAGTGGAAGGAGGTTACGAGATCTTTTTTTCCCGCGAAATCAACGAAGTGGGTTACGAAATCGTCAAAGAATCGCCCACGCGGTACAAATTGATCCAATACACCGAAGAGCATTATAAAGTAGCCAAAGCGCTGCAAAAACAACGTTTGTTTGTGCCCCTGGAAGCGCAAAGCCGCCTCAAGGAAGCCCTGGCGGGTTTGATGAGTCTGGTCGACGTTGAATCCACCGCCGTAAGTGTCGACGCCGACGCCCGCGAAGTGGAAGCCGATGCCCGGCCCTGCGTACACCTTTTGCCCGTTGGCGATGGTTTTCACGTGGAATTGTACATCAAACCCTTTACCGATAATCCACCATACCTCCAGGCTGGTGAAGGGGAAGTCAATATCGCCGCCAAGATTGACGATGAATGGGTGCGCACCCAACGCGACCTCGAAGTCGAAATGGCCAATCAAGAAAAGCTGCTGGAGTCCGTTGCCGTTCTGCGAGAGTACATCCCCCACAACAACATCTGGGAGCTGGAAGACGCCGACGTCTGCCTAGAACTGCTGCTGCAATTGCAACCCTTCATCGATCGCCAAGAGATCATTCTGGAATGGCCCAAAGGGGAAAAATTCCGCATCACCCGCGTGGCTGGACTCGGCCAGTTCAGCATGAACATCAACAGTCGACAGGATTGGTTTGAGGTAAAAGGAGAACTGCGGGTGGATGAAAACATGGTGTTGAACATGCGCCAACTGATCGAACTGTCGCAGCAAAAACGTAATGGGTTCGTCGAAATTGGCCCCGGCCAGTTTTTGGCCCTGACCGAAGAATTTCGCCGTCGACTGCAAGAGATCAACGCCCTGATGGCGCCCAATAAGGACGGCACGTACCAGTTGCACCCTCTGGCCGCCCCGGCGATGGAAAGTTTCACCTCCTTACTCGACCAGGTAGAAGCCGACAAACGCTTCAAAGAGTCGATCGAGCGCATGAAGCAGGCCTTTACGCGCCGCTATACTCCTCCTGCGGCGTTCAAAGCGACCCTGCGCGAATACCAAACCGAAGGTTTTGAGTGGCTCTGCCGCCTGGCCGATTGGGGTGTAGGCGCTTGCTTGGCCGACGACATGGGTTTGGGTAAAACCGTGCAAGCCCTGGCGCTGCTGCAATTGCGGGCCGAACAGGGCCCCGCGCTGGTGGTGGCCCCCGCTTCGGTATGCCGCAACTGGGTGGCAGAAATCGGCAAATTCACCCCCGAGCTCACCCCGGTGTTGTTTGGTGA
>ENA-UOWO01003999-UOWO01003999.1-activated-sludge-metagenome-genome-assembly--contig:-NODE-3999-length-16608-cov-6.852655_pt1 | contig 16608 bp, 9 predicted proteins | sample MGYA00238148_ERZ761564 | MGnify/ENA primary metagenome ERZ761564 (study PRJEB28885, sample SAMN05720194) | activated sludge metagenome | isolation source: Anaerobic digester | place: USA...
TCGATTTAAAAGGTCGTTTAGAAAATCATGATATACGCCAAGGGAGTGTCGATGCGTTAGCATCGCGATTTCACGTCAATATGGAAAAAGCTAAGGCGGTAGCCGCAACCGCACTCAACCTTTTGGAACAAGTCGCTGATGATTGGGATCTCAATCACAACGAGGCCAGTAAGTTGTTAGCGTGGTCGGCCCGTTTATATTCAGTGGGCTTGGATATTGCTCACAACGATTATCATAAGCACAGTGCCTATGTTGTCCAGAATGTAGATTTAGCGGGCTGTTCGCGCGTTGAGCAAACCCATCTAGCAGCATTAGTTTTGGCGCATCGCAAGCGTTTTCCACTTAAACAATTTCCGTCTGGCAATGATGATTTAATTCACTTGGCTATGTTATTGCGGCTCGCGGTTATTTTTCATCGCGGTAAAAAGCGTGAAGGCCTACCTGTCATTCAATTGATGGTATCGAAGAAAACAATAAAGTTAAAAATTTCTACAGTTTGGTTGGATCAACATCCATTGACCCATGCTGATTTAGAAACGGAAATGCGCCACTTAGATGATATTGGTTATAGTTTAGAGTTGATTTAAAAACGTAAATAGAATAATAAAAAGGCCAATCATTGATTGGCCTTTTTTGTCTCTACTTTTTGAATCAGTAACGCGATGTCCAACGCTCCAACAAAATACCTTGAGCATCAATTTCTATTTCATCGCCGGTTGGTTTCAATAGCGTGTAAGCGCCATCAGCATTTAAAATCCAAGCATGCGTGTTATCAGAAAGATAAAGATTTAAATCTTCAATCATGCGGTCACGAATGCGTTTGTGTTTAATAGGAAAACAAGTTTCAACGCGGTGAAACATATTGCGGGTCATCCAATCCGCGCTAGAGCACAACAACTCAGTGTTACCACCATTTTCAAAATAAAACACACGATGATGCTCTAAAAATCTACCAATTATAGAGCGCACTTTTATATTTTCTGAAAGCCCTGAGATGCCTGGACGTAGCTGACATACACCGCGCACAATCAAATCGATTTGTACACCCGCTTTTGATGCTGCATAAAGCTCATTCACCAATTCCTCATCATAAAGTGAATTCATTTTTGCAATGATACGCGCGGGTTTACCGTGTTCAGCATTTTCTTTTTCGGTGCGAATCCGGCGAACAATTCCTTTATGCAAAGTGAATGGCGCATAAAGTAGAGCATCCATCTTAGACGCCTTGCCCATACTGCTCAGCTGTAAGAAAATGCGATAAACATCGTCGCCTATTTCTTTGTCGGAAGTCATCAAGCCGTAATCGGTATAGAGCTTGCTGGTTTTGGGGTGATAGTTGCCGGTGCCCATGTGCACGTAGTAACGCAATTTACCTTCTTCACGACGGGCTATTAACAACATCTTAGCGTGAGTTTTAAACCCTACTACACCGTAAATAACGTGAATACCAAACCGCTGTAAGCGTTCAGCAAGTGCAACGTTTTGCTCTTCATCGAAACGCGCGCGTAATTCAACAATAGCAGTAACTTCTTTACCTGCTTTTGCTGCCGTTACTAGCGCATCTACAATCGGTGAGTTGGAACCAGTGCGATATAGAGTTTGCTTTATCGCGAGCACATGAGGGTCGGTGGCAGCTTCACGCAAAAAATCGACCACGCCCTGAAACGAATCAAAGGGGTGGTGCAGTAAAATATCTTGCTTTTGTAAAACTTCGAAATAGCTATTGGTACGCTTTGGCAATTTTGGCATTGCTTGCACAAAAGGCTGAAAAAATAATTCAGGCTTCTTTATTAAATCGAATAAGTCGCTGTAACGATTTAAATTTACGGGGCCGTTAATGTTATATAGATCGCGCTCTTTAATTTCACAGCGTTGCAGTAGAAAGTCTATGAGCTCCGTAGGGCAAGTATCAGAAATCTCTAAACGAACTTCATCGCCGTATTGTCGCTGAGCCAATTCACCTTGTACTGCACGTAATAAGTCTTCTGTTTCCTCTTCATCCAGAAAAATATCGGAGTTACGCGTTAAACGGAATTGATAACTATCAATAACTGTCATACCCACGAAAATCTCGGCCATAAAGAAATGAATGATGGATGAGATAAATACAAATTCACGACATTGAGTTGTGAGCTCCATCGGCAATTCAATGATATGCGATAGTGAGCGGGGTACTTGTACAATGGCGCGCCCAGAGTTGCGGCCAAAAGCGTCTTTTCCGTCGAGTTTTACAATAAAATTTAAACTTTTATTTAAAATGCGTGGAAAGGGGTGCGCAGGGTCTAAACCTATAGGGCTGAGAACGGGCAGAACATCAGAAATAAAATAATTCTTTAAATATTGAATTTGCTCTTGGGTCCACTCATCGCGGCGTAGCACTCGAATTCCGGCATCGCGCAATTGCGGCAAAATTTCGCTGTTAAGAATCTTGTATTGTTCTTCTACTAAAAGGTGTGCGCGCTCTGAAATCTGTTCCAGAGTTTGGATTTCGGTGAGACCATCGGGGCCGAGTGGGCTTTTCGTGGGCAGCTCAAGTCGTTCGACTAAGCCACCGACGCGAACCTCAAAAAATTCATCCAGATTGGTTGAGAAAATACACAGGAAACGCAGCCGCTCCATGAGCGGCAAAGACTTGTTGTAAGCCTGATAGAGCACACGTTTGTTGAATTCAAGTAAGCTAAGTTCGCGATTGAAGTAAGCGCTGGACACAGTAAACCTCAGTGTTTAAAGCAAATGAGCAGCAGAATATGGCACAAATATGACAGCAAAAGGACAATGCCTAATTAACCTTAGCAAACAAAACCATGATCGCACAATTTCAGCGTGTTGAATAAGGTGCCAGCGATTCAGATTGAACGACTGGCGAACACATTATTTTTTACTGCATTTGTAGACGTTAAAACTCTGACGACCATTTTCGATACCTGAGCTTGGCACCACTGTATCGCCACCGTCATTTGCGGCTTCATTACGCGCCATGCTCGCAAGTTCAGTGGCTACTTTGTCGGCGTCACGCATAACAAAGCCTACTTTGTTGGGCACACTGACGTTCACTTCGCTGATGTGTTTGCAGCCGCGCACATTAGCGGCATTAGCAACGGCGACACTGCCCGCTTGCTCGGAAACTTTTACCCAGGTACAGCTGCTGGTTACAGCGGTTATGGCAATGAGCATAAGTGATAATTTTTTCATGGCGTGATCCTTAAGCAAATGAATGATGTGACAAGCTAGGGAGATGTTGATTAGCCGCCAAATAAAAAACAATAGCAGCTACACTAATCGGATGAATCTTTAGATGCAACCAATCTGCTGAGTTTTGCGTGGTTTCCCCCCGTATTAGCCTAATCCTTTAGTCTGCAATAAAAGTGGCGCCAATAATTACCGTAATCCCAGTAAAACGAGCTGAAAGTCTGGTTTGCATAGGCTCAGCTGGTTATTATGCGGAACAACCGCAAGGTTTACTCAGTGGCCGATATAACCAGCCTACATGGAAGTGAGTTACGCACACATACTTTTAATAAAAATCAGTGCTATCAATTAACAAATTTTTTGCAAACGGGAATTTCTCAGGAGTCCACCATGTTTATTACTAATGCTTTTGGCAATTTATCGCAATTCATTCGCCGCAACCGTCGTCCCCTTATTAAACTCGCCCTGTTTCTTTTCATTATCGTGATGTTGATTTTTGCGGCGGGTAAAATTTATCAGAGTTGGGATGATGATCCGGATCGCGGTGCTGTGGCTATTAGCAATAGCCCCACCGGTGAAAACTATGCGATACCGAAATACCTCGATCAAGGTTGGAGTGAATCTGAAAGCTTGTGGTTCTATAACACCACCCAAGGCTCAGGTTTAATTCCTTACGATTTCTTTTTAGTGTTAGAGCAAGCGGAATCAACCGAGCCTTTACGCGGTAACACAGTTATGGATAACTTCCGCTACCTACCTCAAAAGCCTACATTTTTTAACCCGGATGGCCTCGCGGTTGGCTTCGTGAAAGAAAGCTATCAAGGAAAAGACTATGTGGGTTACACCTGCGCGGCTTGTCATACAGGTCAAGTTAACTACAAAGGTCAGGCGCTGCGCATTGATGGTGGCCCAGCCATGGCGGATATGGTCGGGTTTCTTACCGCGCTTGAGAAATCGATGAAAGCGACTCAAAGCGATCCACAGAAACGTGAACGTTTTGTGCAGGCTGTATTGGCGCAAGATAATAATTATTCGACCGCTGAGCAAATCACCCAAGATCTGGCCAAATGGACCAACACCATTATTTTGTACAACACCGTCAACCACAGCCATTTGGATTATGGTTATGCGCGCTTGGATGCCTTTGGCCGTATTTACAACCGCGTTTTACAACATGTGATAAATAAAGACCAATTAAAACTCGCACTCTTGGGCGTGACTAGCCCAGACGAAAGCCGCCTGCTCACCGTGCCGCAAGTAGATGCTGTTTTGAAAAATATCGATGACACCATTATCGGCGATGCTCAATTTGCGCTTATCACTCAGCGCTTGATGAGCAAAGACGGCAACTTGCCAGGCTTGGGGCAGCGCGATTTATTGCGCGTCCGCAATGCCATTTTCAACGAGCCCAGCGCACCGGTAAGCTACCCCTTCTTGTGGGACATTTCGCATTCTGATTATGTGCAATGGAATGGCCTAGCGGCAAACGCAGGTGTGGGCCCATTGGGTCGTAATACCGGCGAAGTGATTGGTGTGTTTGGGATATTAGATTGGTCTACGCGCGACAAGGGTTTTAGTTTATCCGCATATTTAACAGGCGAGAAAAATAAGAAGAAAACCATCGACTTTAAATCTTCGATTGACCTCACCAACCTGTCGCGCTTGGAGTCGCATCTTAAGGGCTTAAAATCGCCACAATGGCCAGAAGCGGTTTTAGGTAAGATTGATCAGGAAAAAGCGAGTCGTGGGCAATTGGTCTACAACGAATATTGCGGTTCTTGCCATCAAGTTATTGATCGCAATGCGTGGGATCGCCTAGTTGTTGCGAATATGACCGGTCTCAATACCTTGGGTACAGATCCAACCATGGCGCTGAATAGTGTGAACTACACGGGTTATGCAGGTAATTTTGAGTCGGTCTATCAATCAACGGATGTTGGTGATGTAGTCATTCAAAAACGTGCGCCGGTGGTACAAGTTTTAACCGCAGCTACCAAGGGCGCAGTGGCAACTCCCGATGCCGATAAGTGGGCCGTACGTCGCTTCGCCGATTGGGCTTACATGTTGGGTAAATCCTTCTTTGATAATGAGATCAAGCCCAGTGTAAAATCCGGTAATTATCAACCCGATACCACCGCGAATCCCTATAACTCGTTATTAGCCTACAAAGCGCGCTCATTGAATGGAATTTGGGCTACAGCACCTTATCTGCACAATGGCTCTGTGCCAGATCTGTGGAGTTTGATTTCACCCGTTGAAGAGCGCCCCACCGAGTTCTGTGTGGGTAACCGCGAATTCAACCCAGTGAGTGTAGGTTTTAATACGGATGGTTGTGATAAATCCGACCCCAATGATAAGCGTCGGTTTATAGTGGAGCCTGTAGGTAACCACAATACTGGGCACGAATACGGTACAGGTAAAGATGGTAAGGATAAACTGACAGAGCAGGAGCGTTGGGATTTAATTGAGTATATTAAAACGCTGTAAGCTTTAATGATGTTTAGGCTGCATGTTTGTTCTATCACTGTGAACAAACATGCAGCCTAAATTTTTGCGAATTTTATTTAGCGTTCTTTGCCAGTAGTTGTGTAGAAGATGGTTGTGCATAAGACGTTATGAAAATATTGAAAGAAAGTTTTACTAAAAGAAATAAGTTAACATTCCTATCACTGCTAAATATTCCTCTAGTGGTTTTAAGCCTGTGCGTGTTGCTGCCAGCACTTAAGGTTCAGGCGCAAGAAAAACAAATTTCTTATCCGGTTGCTGTTCCTATCGAACGCACTACTGTCAGCAGTGCACCTGCGGTAAAGGCCTCTGAGGTGAAAGCGCCTACTTTAACAGCACCTTCACCTGTTATTCGATCTGTTGAAGAGGCTTCAACACCGCCAGTGCGAGCCAAAGCACCGGTTAAAAAATCCACCAGCGCACAGCCTGTTGCAAAATCTTCCAAAAACTCTGCGGTAAAAAAGACCACCACAAAAACAACATCGGCTACCGCCAAGAAAAAAACGTCTGCCGCCCAAAATACAAAAAAGACAACGGCTAAAGCGACACCGAAAAAATCTACGCAGAAGAGTAAAGCCGCGTTAGCCAAAAAGCCGGCACCCAAAAAATTGGCCAGTACCAAACCGGCAGCTCCCGCTACAAAATTGCCCGCTCGCCAGAATACAACTGAGCAATTAGTACCTGAGCCCTCCAGCAACAAAGTGGTAACTACGCCAGTCACAAATCCTGCGCCAACACATTTACAAATAGCGCCCGATAAAAATTCAGCGAGCCCTTTGGTTGTACCTATTATTGCGGGCGCAGCCTTGGCGAGTGCCGCTGTCAGCGCAGAAGAAGAACAAGAGCTTGCGCGAAGCCTGGCGGAGGATGGCGAGTATTTAACTGAGCCAGATGTTCCCGAAACGGTTATCGCCAAACCAACTACGCCAGCAGTGGTTCCTGCAGCAGCGCCGAGCCTTGCCGCAAAAACAGCTTTGCCTATGAGCAATCAACGCGAAGCTTTTGTAACGGAATTTAAACATTTTGTAGAAACAAAAATTGTTCCCAAAACACCCGGTCTCGCACTGGCTATTATTTCAGATGGCAAAGTTAAAGTATTAGAAACCTACGGTGTTAAAAAAGCAGGTAGTAATGGTTTGATTAACGCGGATACTGCATTTCGCCTGGCATCAGTATCAAAAAGTTTTGCGGCAACGGCTGCCGCCATGATGGTCAATGATGGTTTAATTCGCTGGGATACTAAAGTCACCGACGTTTTGCCCAACGTAGAATTCAGTAACCCGCGCTATGGCGATCAACTCACTGTTCAACATATTTTGTCGCAATCGACAGGTTTACCTACGCATTCGGGCGATAACTTGATTGAAGATGGTTTGTCTTTCGATGAAGTGGTGCGTCGGCTGCGCTATGTGAATTTTGTGTGCCCGCCGGGTAAGTGTTACAACTACCAAAATGTTCCTTACAGTTTAATCAGTAATATTGTGCTCAAAAAAACCGGCATCACCTATGAACAATATTTAGAAAAGAAAGTACTTCGCCCGTTGGGTATGCGCACGGCGACTGTCGGCTATACAGATTACACCGCGAATAATAATTATGCAGTGCCGCATCTTCCAACGCGCAAAGGCTGGGTTCCCACCACCGTGACTCAACATTATTATCGTATTAACCCGGCGGCCGGTGTAAACGCCAGCATTACTGATATGTCGCGCTGGCTATTAGCGCACATGGGGCAGAACCCTGCGGTTTTGTCACCTGCCCTGTTGGACACAGTGCACGCAAAAGTGACTCGAAATCTAAATCATTACGGCAGCCGCGAAGGTGTTACCAACAGTCACTATGGTTTAGGTTGGCGAGTGTTTGATTATCGCGGCGATAAAAATTTTATTCACCACGGTGGCGGTGTAAAAGGTTTTCGTTCTGAGATGGTACTCAACCCGGAGTTAAAAATTGGAATGGTCATCTTAACCAACGGCCCCCGCTTGTCGGGCAGCGTAATTTTTGAATTTTTAGATGCGTACGAAGATGAAAAACGCGGCGAAAAAAAACGAGAAGCTGCTGCGCCAGTGAAGAAGAAAAAGAGATAAAAACAGGGTAACCAATGAAATATCTTGTAACCATTTTAGTATTGCTCGCGTTATCCACTTGTGTGTTTGCACAAACACCTTCATTGACTGTGATGAGCTACAACATCCGTTGTGGCTTGTGCGAACCGCAGGACAATCCTCACAACTGGAAGAAACGCAAATATTTCGTTGCGCATTTAATCAAAACTCACAACCCCGATGTGATCGGTCTACAAGAGGCTGAGCTTTTTCAGGTGGAGGATTTGGTTGAAATGTTGGATGACTATTCGTGGATGGGCGTAGGTCGTGATGACGGCAAGAGTAAAGGAGAAACCACGGCTATTTTATTTCGTACAGCACGCCTTTCTCTGCATGAGAAGCAAACACTTTGGTTGTCCCCAACGCCACTGAAGCCATCGCGTGGATGGGATGCTGCTTACAGTCGCACACTGAGTTTTGCCAAATTGTTAGATACAGTATCTAGTCAATTTTTATATGTATTCAATACCCATCTGGATAATGAGGGCGAGATTGCGCGGCAGCAAGGTGCAAAATTGCTGATGGCTGAGATCGCAAAAGTAGATGCCACAACACCTGTTGTCGTGACGGGCGATTTTAATTTTACCGTGCCAGCTAAAGCCTACGATTTGATTACCGAGGTCTTAGCAGATGCGGAAAAAGCATCCGTCACGCCTGCTCAAGGTGGTGGAAAAACCTTTAATGGTTTTGGCAAAAATAACGAACTGGATAATAAAATTGATTTTGTCTTTGTAAGAAAATCCATGAAAGTGCAAAGCCATCAAGTGGATACCACTACCTATAACAATCTCTATCCGTCGGATCATTATCCGATCATAGTAAAGATGGATGCTCCAACAGCTGCGGTGGAGACATCCAGTCAGAGTAGAGAATAATAGAATTCGATTTGTAGATATAAAAAAACGCCGAGCATTTGCTCGGCGTTTTTTATTTTCACTGAAGTGTTCGGTTTAGTTAATGGCTTTCGTCAAATAAATCACGTGTCACAGTGCCGGTTACCATCACCTGCAAAATCCGACGGCCTTCCATTTGCGTGATTTCAAATTCAAAGCCAGAAATATTAAGTGTTTCGCCAACAACGGGTACGTGTTGTAGCTGCTCTAATAACAAACCTGCGAGCGTAAAATAATCGCCTTCTTCGCGTTCAAGTTTTATGTTTAACAACTCCTCCAACTGTTCCAGCGATAAACTCGCATCTAACAGCCAGCCATTTTCCTGTTCAACAATTAACGGCGTTTCGTTGGCGTCGGCTAATTCACCAGCGATGGCAGCGAGCAAATCGCTGGTGGTGACTACGCCTTTAATACTGCCATATTCATCAATCACAATCGCTAGAGGCACTGCTTGCTGGCGCAACATTTCCAATACATTTAACGCACTGGTGCCCTCGGGAACGGCAAGTGGTTCAACGGCAAGTGCAGCTAAGTCGAGCGGCTGATTGCTGAGCGCGGCAGTGAGTAAATCGCGGCTTTGTACTACGCCGTGCAAATTGTCCAACTCGTCGCGCGCCACCAGTAAGCGGGTTTGCGGCGTGGTTTTTAAAACATTAAGCAATTCTTCTGGCGTGGCATTTACATCCACCCAAATAATATCCGGGCGCGGAGTCATGAGTGATTGCACTGGGCGATCTGACAGCTGAAGTACGGAGCGAATCATTTGGCGCTCGCTATTTTCAAACACTAGCTCTTCGCCTTTAGGGTCGGCCATGGCGACTATGTCGTGGCCTACTTCATCGGAGTCAGATTTGCCGCCCAATAATTTCAATACTGCTTCTGCAGTGCGGTCGCGCAGCGGACGCTCACCGATAATATGGCGGGTACGATTAGAGCGCGCCAATTGGTTGAAAAACTCAATCAAGACCGAGAAGGCGATAGCACCATAGAGGTAACCTTTCGGAATATGCACGCCTGCGCCTTCGGCCACTAAGCTGAAGCCAATCATCAACAAAAAGCCTAAACACAACATCACTACGGTGGGGTGTTTGTTGACGAAGTCGGTGAGACTTTTACTTGCAATAATCATCACGCCCATAGCGATAATGACGGCGAGCATCATTACGGAGAGGTGCGAAACCATACCCACGGCAGTGATTTTTTCTTTCAAGCAGAAGACGGCATACGAGATGACAATTTGAGTTATAACCGCCCAAAAAGCTGCGTGTGTGCGAGTACTGCGGTGTGTATTCACCTTACCTTCAAGACGTTCATGGAGCTCAATGGTGGCTTTAAATAACAGGAATATACCGCCAAAGAGCAGTATCAAATCGCGCCCTGAGAGCGGGTGATCGAACACGCTGAAGAGGGGATCTGTGAGTGTTACTAGCCAAGAAATTCCCGCGAGTAAGCCTAATCTTAAAAGTAAGGCTAAACCCAAACCTATTTTTCGCGCGAGGTCACGTTGGTGTTTGGGCAGTTTGTTGGCGAGTACGGCAATAAAAATAAGGTTGTCTATGCCGAGTACAATTTCCAGCACAACCAATGTTAATAGGCCAAGCCAGGCCGTGGGATCGAGCATCCATTCCACCGCTAGTACCTCAACTCAAATAGGTTAAGGGCAGGGCAAACAGACTTAAAAAAACGGTGATGCTGAGATTCAGGGTCGGGTTCTGCGGTTGGCATTGAAAATCCAAGGTTACCAAAGGAAGGGCGATTCTACTGCACAGAGCCTCCCAATGACCAGCATTGGCTTGCTGAGTGTCTGTTTCAGTAACACCAACCAAGGTTGAGGCGGGTTTGTGGATGTTAATAAGGAGTGTCACAATCCGGACATGACGACTCAGCTTAACCTTAGATTTATAACCAGCCTTCAAGGCATATCTGCCACAGAGTGGAACGCCCTATGTTGCCAAGACTACCCCTTTGCACGCTATGAATTTTTAGCGGCGCTGGAGCAGAGTGGTAGTGTGAGCCAAGGCACCGGCTGGCAGCCGCAGCATCTTGTGGTTTATGAGGGCGATGAGCTTATTGCCGCCATGCCGCTTTACAGCAAAACGCATTCCTATGGCGAATACGTTTTCGATTGGAGCTGGGCCGATGCCTACAAACGCTACGGTTTTAATTATTACCCCAAATTAATTAATGCGATTCCCTTTACGCCTTGTTCAGGTTCGCGTTTGCTGCTGCAAGATTCATCACGTTTAGCAGAATTACTGCCGCTGATTTTGGATGCCATTAAACATCATGCGCAAACCCTCAATGCCTCTAGCTGGCATTGTTTATTTCCCAGCGCAGAGCTTTCCGCGTGCCTGAGTGCTGCGGATATATCGCAGCGTGTTGGCACGCAGTTTCACTGGTACAACCGTGACTATAAAAGTTGGGATGATTTTGTCGGCGCTATGAATTCGCGCAAGCGCAAAAACATCAACAAAGAACGTCGCGCCGTGGCAGAGCAGGCTATTCGTTTTGAAACCAAAGCGGCGCAGAATATAACTGCAGAAGATTGGCAGTTGTTTTATCAACTCTATTGCAATACCTATTTAAAACGCAGCGGTCACACAGGCTATTTAACAGAAGCTTTTTTTACCTTGTTGGGCGAATATTTTGCGCAGCACTGTTTGCTGGTAATTGCCTACCAACAAGAGCACGCGATTGCAGCGGCCTTATTTTTTACCGACAGCAAAACGATTTATGGTCGTTATTGGGGCTGTCTAGAAGAACACGAATTTTTGCATTTTGAAACTTGCTATTACCAAGGCATTGAATATGCAATTAAACATGGTTTGCAACGTTTTGATGGTGGCGCCCAAGGCGAGCATAAAATTGCGCGCGGGTTTGAACCCGTAATGACCTTTTCAAATCATTGGCTAGCTCGCCCGGATTTTCAGCAGGCGATCGATAATTTTCTGGATGCAGAAAAATTATCGATTGAAAATTATATGGAAGAAGCGAAAGGCTGTTTGCCGTTTAAATAAACTTAAAGTGATAGTGATAAGTAGGGAATCGTCATCCCCGCTGCGCGAGGATGACGAGGGATTATTAAAGAAGATCTAACTCCAGTTTGTAAATTTGATAAAAATATAAGAGAACAGCAATGCTCGCAAAACTCCACCCCAAAAATATTCTCACTGCGCTCGATGACATCGATGCACTAGCTCCTTCGTACAGCTTGAGCAAACCTCAAGCACTGCGCCGTGTCTTTGCGGTGCTCGCCTGTGTGTCAGTGTGTTTGTTGTTTATGCATTACGCGAAATTTTCCGCCAACTTACAAGGCTTGCTGCAGCTGCTCGCAGGCTGGCAAGACTTGCCCGTGAATCATTATGTTGAACAATTAGCGCGTGCCGGTATTTGGGAATTATGTGGTTATGTGTGGTGGACGAGTGTTCAGGTGATCGGGTACGTGTTGCTGCCTGCACTCATAATTCGCTACGGCTTTAAAGCGCGCGTGCGCGATTTTGGTTGGCAACTGAATCAAACGCAGGAGCATTGGCGCGGTTATTTATTATTGCTTAGCCCCATTTTGGTGTTTATTTATATTGTCAGCCGCGGCGAAGATTTCGTTAATCACTACCCGTTTTATTCGTTGGCGAGCCGCAGCTGGTTTGATTTGTTGGCGTGGGAGTTTTTATATCTCTCCCAATTTGTGTGTTTGGAATTTTTCTTTCGCGGATTTTTTCTCAATGCCCTGCGTCCTGCATTGGGCGCTAATGCTATTTGGGTGATGTGTGTCCCCTATTTGATGATTAATTTTTCCCAAGTTGTGGTTGGAAGCTACGGGAGCGATTTTGTTTGGTCTGTTTTTAGGGATTCTCGCCCTGCGTTCGCGTTCTATTTGGGGTGGGGTTTTGGTGCATGCGGGGGTGGCGGTCACTATGGATATTACGGCGATATTGCGTAAGCACTCCTTGCCTGAAATTTGGTGGCCGTTTTAGAGGCGGTTAAATCCTAGAATCTCTGCGTTTACCCACTTTTTCTTAAAGTAACTGTCATGTCACCCTTTGGGTATTTAAGTAGCTTAAAGCGCTGTGCCGCTGCGCAATTTTAAAAGTGAAACCTCCCACGTTGTCCTTAAACCTCAATCTGGGACGATACGCTATTGCCTCCAGATTAGTCTCGCCTGGTAACTTTCAGTGCTTAGGTCAATGTAGCTATGTGGGGATGAAGTCTTAACAGGGGATTAGAGCGCTGAGTGTTCGTCATCTAACAATAACGAGGACACTCTCAAATGATAAAGATAAAAACGGTTTTACTCTTGCTGGGCTCGCTCAGCATCTCGCAACTCAGTAGTGCAGCCCTAACAACCTATGGTGCTGGCAATATCAGCGATCGTGCCAATCCAGCGGGTTACAAGTGCGCGGTTGATCATGGCAATTGGATTTTCAGCGCCGGTGTTGTACAGCCCGGTGTGAGCAGCTGTAATCCCATAGGCACGCCAACACCTATTTACCCTCAAAAGGTAGCGCCAGCCACTGGCAAACCCACTATGACGCACCGTTGGTGGGGCTCAATTTCATTTGTGGGTGAAATGAAAGTGGGCGATAGCGCGGGCGCGGCTTACATCACCCCAGACCCAATGACCGCGCGCATTAGCGATCGCGGCGCGCGTATTCTTGGTATCCCCGGTGGCCTGCGTAGCAGCGCTACCCAAACCGCGTATTCAATCCCCGATCCGTTTAGCGAAGTCTTCGATGGCTTGGCAATTGGCAATACGGCTTACAGCAATATGGAAGCCTATCTCAAAGATTACAGCGATGGCTCAGTGACTGTGCAATGGAACAGCGGCAGTACGCCGGTGATGGAAGCGACTTTTGTACACGGTTCTCCCTACGCTTACTTCACGGCCTTCCAAGGTAACATCGTCATTCGCACCAAAGCGGCAGATAGCGGCGAAAAAGGTGTCTTCTACCAAAGTGGCAATAGCTTGGGTGTGTGGACCGAGGTTGCGGGCAATCGCAATAACTTCCTGATTACCGGCCATGACACCACCACCTTCAGCAATGTGAATAGCGCTGCAATTGGTGTGGCCAATGGCACCAAGCGCGTGACCGTTACCTTGTTGCCACAAGTGGCGGGTACACCGGCAACGGCCATGACCCAAGCCTTTGCGCAATATGCCACTCAGCGTGTGGACAAGGTAAACATTAATTACGCGGTGGATAGAAACACCAACAAAGTGACGGTTAGCCACCAATACCAATATGCAGGTTCAGCGGTAACGACCATGGTCGGCATGCTGCCTTTGCACTGGAAAAACTCCACTCAGGCGGTTACCAGCTACAAAATCCGTAGCGCGCGCGGCGTGACAAAATTCGCTGCTACTAACGGTTTTAGCTACACCATTCCTTATGTAGGTGTATTGCCAACCCTGCCAGCCGGTATTGGCGATTACAACCTTACCCAGCTGAAAGCGCTGGTAACTGAGTTTGTTAATCAAGGTTCGGCTAACTGGAACAGCGCAACCGATACTTATTGGGCCGGTAAAAACTACGGCAAGGTAGCAGAGCTGGCGGCAATCGCCCGAGCGATTGGGATGACCACTGAGGCGAATCAGATGGTCAATTGGCTGAAAGCTGAATTGCAGGATTGGTTCCGTGCCAACACCAACGGCGGTTCTGATACTACCAAATACTTCGCTTACGACAGCAACTGGAACACATTGCTAGGGTTTGATGAATCCTTTGGCGCGCAACAACAGTTGAACGATCACCACTTCCATTACGGCTACTTTGTGCGAGCGGCTGCGGAAATTTGCCGTATTGATGCCAACTGGTGCGGTGCTAGCCAATACGGCCCCATGGTGGAATTGCTGATTCGCGATTACGCGGCTGGCCGCGACGACGCCATGTTCCCCTATGTGCGCTTCTTTGACCCGGCTTACGGTTTCTCTTGGGCATCGGGCCACGCTAACTTCGTATTGGGTAACAACAACGAATCCACCTCAGAAGCGGCTAACGCCTACGGCGCCATTATTCTCTACGGTCAAATTACCGGTAATACAGCCTTGACTGAACGCGGCATGTATCTGCATGCGTCTTCAACGGCTGCTTATTGGGAGTATTGGAATAACCTTGATCGCTATCGCGGCTTGACCGGCGACTACGATAACTTTGATAGCGCTTACCCTAAAATGACCACCTCGATTATCTGGGGTAATGGTCATGTATTCGGCACTTGGTTCAGCGGCGCCTACGCCCACATATTGGGTATTCAAGGTCTGCCACTTAGCCCCTTGGTTCTGCACATTGGCCAACACCCCGATTATCTAGCCAACTATGTGACCTTGGGCATGACTGAATCCAGCAATGGCAAACCCTCAGGTTTACCGAATGGCCAATGGCGCGATGTATGGTGGAATATTTGGGCGATGACCAACGGCCAAGCTGCCGTGAACGATATGCAAAGCTACGGCTTTAACTACACGCCGGAAGAGGGCGAAACCAAAGCCCATACCTATCAATGGATTTACACCCTCAAGCAATTGGGCACCTTGGCGACGGGTACTGGCGCTTTAACGGCGAACAGTCCATCGGCAGTCGCATTTAAGAAGAACGGCGTGACTACCTACCTCGCCTACAACTTTGGTTGCTCTGCGCAGTACGTAAGCTTTTCGGATGGCATGAAATTAGCGGTTCCGGCGAATGGCTTCCGTATCAAGAAAACCGGTGAAGCGGTAGATGCGAATCCCGGCACCACCACGTGTTCTGGCTCCAGCAGTTCTGCAAGTTCATCGGTGGCGAGCAGTGTTGCCAGTTCGGTTGCAAGCAGTGTTGCGAGCTCAAGTTCATCGTCAGCGGCATCCGGTAATGGTCATACGATTCTGACCGGTACCAGTGCGAAGTTCTTTGCTAACAACGCACCGTGGGCGGATATTCATTACACCATCAACAATGGCCCGCAGCAAAATGTGCGCATGATTCATAATGCCGATAACTCCAACACTTACAGAGTGACGGGTATTCCAGCGGGTGCAGTGGTGAAATATTTCTATACCATAGGTTTAGCGGCTGGGGGTGCAGTAGATACCGCGTGGGTAACCTTCACCATGAGCGGTACTTCTAGTGCGGCCAGTTCAAGTAAAAGCTCGGTGGCTAGTTCTGTTGCCAGCAGTGCAGCAAGCTCTGCGGCTACCGGCAATGGTTACGCCATTTTGAGCAGCACTAGCATTAAGTTTCACGCCAACAACGCAGCTTGGGCAGATATTCACTACACCATTAACAACGGTGCTCAGCAAAATGTGCGCATGACTCACAATGCCGATAACAGCAACACCTACACGGTAACGGGTATTCCAGTTGGGGTAGTGGTGAAATATTTCTACACCATTGGGCAACCAGTAGGCGCAATAGATACTGCGTGGATACAAGTGGTTAGGTAAGAAATTTAGGACTGGCCACTCAGGGACGAGGAGATTTGAACAATAAAAAAGAGTCGCTGGTAGCAGCGGCTCTTTTTGTTTTTGTGCTAATCCATCTGGTTGTTTTTGCGGTTGCAGCTGAGCGTGAAATTATCGAGCGACCAATTTAATTACACACAATCAATAAAAATATTGACCGTCAGACGCCCCGTGCGCGGATCGAGATTGGGTATAAAACCGGGGCTGATCGAACCGCTGTGTAAGTTTTGGCGACGATACACAATGAGGCGATTGAAGATGCCTTTTTGCTCCCCAATCCGTGTAAATAATGCCGTGTCCCCATTGATATAACCGTGTTGTGGAACGTTGCCACTATCATTTTCACTTTCCAGTGATTTGAAGTAGGGAATCCGTCGCTCGTCATCGATATATTCGTAACCGGTTTTGTTGTGGCGATAAAAAGAGGTTCCGCCTAAATCGTCTTTAAATAAATAAAAGATCGCCGCCAATTCATCCCGCT
>ENA-UOWO01004000-UOWO01004000.1-activated-sludge-metagenome-genome-assembly--contig:-NODE-4000-length-16606-cov-10.824603_pt1 | contig 16606 bp, 16 predicted proteins | sample MGYA00238148_ERZ761564 | MGnify/ENA primary metagenome ERZ761564 (study PRJEB28885, sample SAMN05720194) | activated sludge metagenome | isolation source: Anaerobic digester | place: USA...
AGGATTAGATAAGTAAACGTTTCATTTCAAGTGTCTTATCTAATCCTCTGGCTCAGGAAAAATGAGTACTTATTTTTGCCCCACTACTAATGAATTGAACCCAAAACCATCAGTCTAATTCTGACAAATTATAATATCCCATGGACAAAAAAATTGCAGTACTGCCCGGCGACGGTGTCGGCCCGGAAGTAGTCGAACAAGGCGTAAAGGTATTAGAAGCCATCGCCGATAGGTTCCAGCATCAGTTTACATTTCATTACCTCGATGTGGGAGCTGCCGCCATTGAAAAATTTGGGGTGCCGCTTCCCAGCAATACCCTGGAAGTTTGTCAACGCTGTGATGCCATTCTTTTTGGGGCAGTTGGTGATCCCAAATACGATGACCTTAGCTCCGTACAAGGTCGTCCAGAACAAGGTATTCTCCAATTGCGCAAAAAACTGGGCTTGTTTACCAACATACGCCCGGTACGTACTGTACCTTCTCTTCTACACCTTTCACCACTCAAAAAAGAAAGAGCCAAAAACGTAGACCTTGTCATTTATCGAGAATTAACCGGCGGGATTTATTTTGGTGAAAAAGGCCGAAACCCCGATGGAAGTGCTTACGATGTAACAACCTATCACGCCCGTGAGATTGAGCGCATTGCACGTCTGGCCTTCAAACAAGCGACTAAACGTCGGGGTAAACTTACCCTGGTGGGCAAAGCCAGCGTCCTGGAAACATCACTTTTGTGGCGTGAAACGGTGTGCAAAATTTCCAAACAGTTCCCTAGCGTAAAACTGGAGTTTTTGCATGCCGACAATGCAGCCATGCAAATTATCTTGAATCCCCGGGAATTTGATGTTATTTTAACCGATAACTTGATTGGAGATATCCTATCCGATGAAGCGAGTGCCATCACAGGGTCTATAGGTTTGCTGCCTTCCGCTTCGATTGGAGATGGTACCCCTTTGTTTGAACCCATTCATGGCTCATTCCCCCGGGCAGCAGGTGAAGACATCGCCAACCCCATGGCCACCATTTTGTCTGTAGCCATGATGATGGATCATTTTAAATTGTATGAAGAAGCTTCGGTCATTCGGCACAAAGTGCGCCATGCCCTGGAAAAAGGTATCGGTACTGCTGAATTGCACCTGGATACAGTATACTCCTGCTCCCAAATGGGCGACATGATTGCCCACCTGATTACCGATCATTATGAATTGCCACACAGCAATAGTGTGATGGGGGAAAGGGTGGCAACGATTATCTAGGAGGGTCGAAGTTCGTGGGTTCGGGGGTTGCACACAATTTGGCCCCTCCCGAACGCACGAACCCTTGAACCCCCGAACCCTCTAAAGTATATCCGATTCCTCCTCCCGAACATCAGTGGTCCGGCTCACATAGAAATAGAAAAATACCAATCCTACCCCTACAAAAAGCAGCACGCCGGCAAAGTAAGCGACATCGTCATCCATGCCCACTGCATCAAAGAAGCCCCCGAACAACAATCCGACGCCTGCCATCAAGGCAACGATGCCGTGTTTGAGCGAGCGCAGTTTGTCAACGGTATTCCGGCGAAAAATACTGGCATCGCGCCCAGATTCGATTAAGGCCAAACGCACCTTGGTACGGTGGCTAAAATACAGGTAGAAAAATACGATGGTGGCAATAAACGGCCACACTACCGCATTAATGGCCACCGCAACCATTGGTCCTTCCATGTGTTTTTATTTTTTAACTTAGCAATAGTAATCTTGTTGAAATCGAGCAAAAATGTTGCATTGTTTCGAACGCTTTTTTTGACGGGTTTTGCTTGCCGCCTGGTTACAAAAAAATGCAATTTTTTTCGAGCTTTGTACCCCGAAGTCAAAACAAGCTCTCAAATCAAAATTCCTTATGCGCATCATTGGTAACATAGAACATCCTATCCTCAAAATCACGGTTTTTAAAATGGAAAACCGCATTTCCGTCAAATTTGAATCGGGGCTTTATGAACAAACCTATAAGTTTCGCGATGGCGAAGGGGTGGAGACCTTGGAAGATGTTGAAAAAGTAGTGGATGTCCTTTTTCTGGCACAAGTGTTGCAGCATCTGAATCAGATGCACGAAATAAGAAATCTAACCTTAAGCCGAAATATTTTTGTTGAAGAAAATGATGAGTTTGATCGAATCATTTAATGAACCAAAAATCACCGTGGGTACTCACTCAAAAAATTCTTGATGTAGCCTTGCACTACGGCCAGCCCCATGTTGAAATCTTTGTTGTTGTTGATGACCAGATCAGCGTGTTCTATGTGTGGCTGGACGTATTTTTCAAACGTGGGCGTCACGTGATGTTCGTATCGATACAACACATCATCGATGGGGTAATTGCGCTCCATTTGGTCGCGGCGGATTCGTCGAATCACTTTAAGGTTTTCTTTGGCGTGTAAAAAAATGCGCAAGTCGAGCAGCGCATTAATTTTTTTGTAGTGAAAAACGAACAAACCCTCTACGATGATCACTGGTGCCGGGCGAAATACACGCATTTGGGGCTCGGCGTTTTCATTGTTAAAGGTATATTCCGGGCGTTGTACCACTTGGCCAGCCAGGAGTTTTTCCACGTCCAGCAAAAAAGCTTTTTTATCGATTGAGCCAGGTAAATCAAAATTGTGAATACCTTGATTGTCTTTCTTTTGCTCAGAACGAGGTTTATAATAGTCATCCTGTGACACCACACAAACATCGGCCTCCAGGAAGGGCTCGCGCAGCAACTTGATGAAGGTAGTTTTGCCGGAACCACTTCCTCCGGTAATCCCGATAACCAATGGTGAATTCATCGAATTGTAAGTTGAATAGACTTGTGTTACAACAAGTCTAATTTTTAGCATTCACCAGGCCCACCAACTCGAGCATGGTTTGTGAAGGGTAAGTATTTGCGACAATGGTAATCGGTTTTGCCTGGGGCCCAGCCTTGCCATTTGAATCAAATTTGACCACAATTTTGCCTTTTCCCCCAGGTTTGATGGCTTCTTTGGGCCATTCTGGCACCGTGCATCCACACGTGGAATGCCCGTTGGTGATCACGAGCGGCACTTTTCCGGTGTTGGTAAATTCGTAGGCATGGGTAACCACTTCGCCTTCTTCCACCTCACCAAAATCGAAAGAATGACTATTGAACTCCAGTTTGGCTACGTTAATCGTATCCTGGGGTTCAGCATTGGCGGACACTGGATTGCGGATGATGTCGGAGTTGTAAATCAATTCTGGGTCGGTAATCTCCTCGACAGCTCGCTGGTCTTCTTTGGACTTATTTTGACAGGCGAGTACAAAAAGCAAAAAAATGAACAAAGAAATGTAACGCATGGAATTGATTTTTTTTGAGCTTTACAGCGCGAAAATAAGAAGGTTCTCTTGAATTTTTGATCTTTTAAGTGCTGGGACATTATTAATATTGTTCCAGCACTTATCTCAAGCTCCTTAAAAGATGAATGTTTATTTGATCGGTTTTATGGGTTCGGGCAAGTCCTACACTGGAATGCAGTTTGCAAAAGCTTTGGCCTTGCCTTTTGTGGATTTGGATACCCGCATGGAAAAGATAGAAAACCGAAGTATTGCCAACATTTTTGAAGCAGAAGGAGAAGCTTATTTCCGCGATTTGGAAGCAAAAACCCTACGCGATACTCTGGCCGACGATCCTGCAGTTATTTCTTGCGGTGGCGGCACCCCTTGTTTTTTTCAAAACATGGACTGGATCAATGCCAATGGCCTCAGCATTTATCTCAAAGCTGAAGTACCACTTTTGGTCAAGCGACTCCAAAAAGGCCAGGAACAAAGGCCACTCATCCGCGGACTTGATGAAAGTGAATTAGAACGCTTCATTGCCTCTCGTTTGGAAGAGCGGGAACCTTTTTATGCCCGTGCTAAAATCATCCTCATCCAGGAAAACAACCAGTCGCTGCTGGCTCAATTGCTTGCCCTTTACCAGCAATACCTTAACGAATACGCTTGATTTTGGTGGCATTATGACTTGTTCTTTTCCGCAATCTTGCGCAGTTCGGCTTCAATAAACACCTTTGAAAGCCAGTTCCCCCGCAGCATCACGCCAATTTGTTTCCAAGTGTTGTCAATGTTGTCAAGCGGGTTGCCTTCCAGCAGAATCAAATCAGCGGATGCACCTGGCTGAATGGTCCCAAATTGGCCGCTCTGGCCAAAAAAACGGGCAGGATTGGCCGTACCACTTTGTAAAATGACCTGAGGAGAAAGACCCGACTCAAACAAGCTCTTCATTTCGTGGCGCAGCGAAAACCCGGGCACATTGAACACCTGCGGCGCATCCGAACCCAACAATAAATCTACTCCTGCGCCGTGCAATGTCCGTAAAGTTTTTTGGCGCAAAAGAATAAAGCGCTGCCAAAGCACTTCACTATACCCATTTGCGGTAAGGTTCTGTTTGTTTTGCCGCCACTGGTACAAAGTTTTGGAAGGCATGTATTGCATTTCGGATTCATTCGCCAAAGCGACTGCATCGATTGGAGAAAACCAGCGGGTAAACAAACTTTGGGTGGGTACTACCCAAACGCCCTGCTTTTTGGTTTCGGCGGCCAAGGCATCCAAAAGTTTTTCGTCTGCATGGGGCACGTAGTTGTAGCCAAAAAAACCGCCATTTGGGTTCTGTTGCAGGTACTCCGCTGAAACCAGCCCTTCCAAATACCCATCGATGTGGTCGACGGAGGCATAACGCGATGCCAGGGCGTGACGGATGCCCACCTCTACGGGCACGTGCCCTGAAAATGGCAAATTCAAGGTTTGTGCCGTTTTGGCCAAGGTATCAAACACCTCACGTTTGACGCCGGGGTGAATTTTTAAAAAATCATAGCCATCTTTTTTGAATTGGGTTACTTTTTGTCGTGCTTCTTCCGGTGTTTTAACCGAATTGCCATTCATCGAGGGACTGGAGGTGAAAATCCGGGGGCCGATGATTTTTTCATCCATCACGTCTTTCCGTAAGCCCAAATGATACGGATCGCCCAGCATGCCCCGAATGGTGGTCACGCCATTGGCAACGTACAAAAAGAGCACGCTGCGCACCTCGCTGTCGTCACCGTTGACGGGTGTCGGGATATGGGCGTGCATTTCGGCAAGGCCGGGGATGAGGTATTTGCCCGTAGCATCAATGGCTTTGGCTTTTTTCTTTACTTTCAACTTGCTGGAGGGGGCCATCTTGAACACTTTCCCGTCTTTGATGAGTACGGTGTAATCTGGGAGCAGCGTTTCACCCGTCATGGGAATGACGTTGACATGGGTGAAAGCCGTCACTTTAGATTGGGTATTGCCGATGTACAGCACCATAACAATCAGGAGGGTGGTGAATAGTGTTCGCATGACGGATGGATTTTGGAGGTAAATGTGGCAGGTAAATGTAGCAATTTGGCCCGAAAAGCGTAAAAAAAATAGATTCAAATCGATACAAGGTTTATATTGCTTTGCTTATTCCCTTTCAAGCAATTTTTTCTCAACTATAAAGCAATTCAAAATGGACGTCTCAGCCTATCAACAACTCGTAACAGGCTATTATCTTTTTGAGAGCATGCCGGATAATGTAATCGATAACTGGTATCGATACATCTGCACCGATGGCGAAAATTGCAAAGAGGTAGAAGCGGACTACCTGCCCATAGATAACGAGATGGTTTTCTTTTGCAGCATCACCGGAGGCAGGACTAAAGTGGAGTTGTTTAAAAATGGCGGTGAAATTAAAAAACAAGTATAGCTTATTAAGACAAAAAAAATCGCAATGATTTTAAAGTCAAATCATTGCGATTAAAAATTGCGGAGATGGAGGGATTCGAACCCCCGGTACCCTTGCGAGTACACTTGATTTCGAGTCAAGCCCGATCAACCGCTCTGGCACATCTCCAATGCGGGCAACAAAAATAACAAAAGGGGCTTAGTTTTACATGCCCAAGGGCATAAAAATCCAAATAGAAAGGAAATTTTCTGGCAAAAAGTTCCCGAATCGGCTGGCCCATAGTATATTCCTTACAAAATTAAGATACTATGCCCATTACAGCAACCTCTTCCAATCGCCCGATGGTTATCCTGCTGAGCGCAGTGTTGGCATTGATCCTATTGATGTTGAGTTTCCCCGATCAAAGTCAATGGCTCATCACCCGATATATGGTCAACTCAAGTCGGGGTTACGAAAAATACATCGAAACGCATCCCCAAAGTCCTTTTTTGGAAAAGGCCAGTTGGCGTTATGTTCAGTTAAAAAACGACCCGGCACTATTTCTGGATTTTGCCGCCGATTTTCCTAACAGCCCCAAGCGGGAAGAAGCGCTTTGGACTGCAGCTAAAAAACTGCGCACTGCCGCCGTATATGCCGAATACCTCCAACATTTTCCCGAAGGAAAATTGGCCAAAGCTGAGGGGGTCAACGTCAATCGCTTGCGCATCTCGGCTACGGTGTATAAGAATGAACAAAAACGAGCTACTACCCTCCAATACGGCAAAGTAGTTGATCTGGAAGGCAATACTTATCGCAGCATCCAGTTGGGAGGACTGGCCTGGACAGCCGACAACCTCAACCTATACGTCAAGGGCTTGTCTTCCTGTTTTCAGCACCATAATGCGTATTGCCGACGTTTTGGTAAGTTATATACCTGGATCGGCGCTCAGGAAGCTTGTAAGCGTCTAGGCTCCGGTTGGCGATTACCCAGTTTGGAAGAATGGGAAAAATTGTTTCGAGTGTATGACCAGGAAAGGAATTTTCAACACGGTAGCGCCAAAGCTTTTAATGCGCTGCTCCGAGGGGGTAAAAGTGGCTTTGAAGTACGGGGTGCAGGGTATTTCACGCCAGAAAGTGGTTTCACCGGGGCTTATTACGACGCCGGATTTTGGACAAACACTCCAACAGTTGGCTTAGAAGCCTATCAAGTTTTATTTCTGGGGCGCTCCAAAATGGCATACCACGGCTTTGCGGCACAAGGATATGCGCTTTCTTGTCGCTGTGTAAGGGATTCTTTGTAATTTTTTGCTGTTGTAAGCGTAAAAAAAATTGCGTATTCTATTTTTTTGAATTAACTTTGAATTTCAAAGTACTTTAATGAATCCAAACCAACGCTTATTCTACAGTCTTTTAGCTACCCTGCCCGCCTTCGTGTTGAAATGGCAACAACGAGATTGGGGTACTGAAGAGTTACAATTTTTGTTGTATCCCGTCCAATTTTTGGTACAGGTTTTCACTGGACTACCAGCCCGTTATGTAAAGGATCAAGGCTATCTATTTGAAGGTTTTGTGATTGAAAAATCCTGTGCGGGGCTCAATTTTTTGGTCATCACCTGGTGTGCCTTGGCCTGGTTAAGCACCCAGAATGGGCGCAATTGGCGGGTGCAAATTGGCGCTTTGCTGCTGAGTGTACCCCTCACGTATGGACTGTGCATTGCTGCCAATACCGCCCGGATCATTTCGGCGCTATGGGCCATGCGCGTTCCGGGTTTACATGGAGCTGTTGCTCATGAGAGCCTGGGCGTGGTGGTTTACCTTTTTGTATTGTTGTTGGCTTGTTCCTTGTTTCATCACCTCTTAACCCATCCCAAACATGCAAAACTGGCGTAACCCCTGGTGGATTGCCTTGAGTGGCATATTTCCCGTTGGCGCTTTGCTGGCCTTAATCGGGCAGATTTTTTACATCATTGAGCCCTTGTTAAATCCGGCACAAAAAAACTCCTGGTATGCCTTGGGGGGTAGTTTGGGAATACTCTGCATGGGGCAACTGGCCTATTTTTTGTATTTGCGCATGCGTAATAAAAAAAGCAGTTTGGGATACACTCTCCTCATTTCCATGCTATACGGTGCCTGGCTTTACAGCTATGTGGCCTCGGCTGAAAATTTGATGCCGATTGACACTCCCACCTGGATGGTGCCCAACGACGCCTTTTTGTATCCATTTGGATTGATTATGCCTACCCTGGCCTTTTCTTTGTACAGTTTGATTGGCTATTGGACCAATTTTGAAAAAAATCCCAATCCCTGGACCAATTTGGCCGGGGCCGTGAGTATCCCCGTCGCCATTTATTTAGCTGTCAATCTCATTTTTATCAATCGCGACTTTTACTTTTTCCGATATTTTGAACATTTGGGCGTTGTCGTATTGGTTGGTTTTACCATACTTTTTTTGTTCTTGCTGGGGCGGAGCGCCTTTATTCTGGCTCATCGCAACAGTTTGAGTTGGGCCCGGTGGCAAATATTGATCAAAGGCCTCTTGGGGATCGTTTTTCCCATCTGGGGACTGATGCTCAACAATGGAGATATCAACCATCACATTGATAACATTTTCGGCGATTTTTCCGGCCCCTGGTTTTATGGATTGGCCGTCGTCAATGGAATTTTGTTTTGTCTGCCAAATTATCCGCAGCCCTGGTACCGATTGGCCTTGTTCATCGCCCGTAGTTTGTGTATTCCGTTTATCGTCTATTTTGGGCTCGTTTTTTTGCCTTTTTTGCCCATGGCTCTTCCGGCCATCCTGTTTTTGGGTGCCGGTTTTTTGATGCTGACCCCGGTGATCCTGATCATTTTACAGGCCTCCACTTGGGTTGACGACCTTAACTATTTGCGTCAAATATTCACTTTCCCACGGGTACTGGGGATGGGAATTGCCAGTTGGCTCGTTTTACCCACTTTTTTATACTTCAATTGTTTACAAGATCGGAATGCGCTTCATCAAGCCCTGGATTATGTTTATGCACCAAACCTGTCAACTACTGAAAAAATACAAATTTCCAATAAACGCTTGGCCAGGGTGTTTACGACCATTCGCCTCAACAAAAAGCGTGGTTCCTGGGAGCCTGGATCAACCACCATGCCCTATTTGTCGCATTTCTACAACAGCATTGTGCTGGACAACCTGACCATTTCAGACCGCAAACTGGATAAGTTGGAAGCGATCTTTTTGGGTGAAGCCCTGGAATATTTTCCGGAAGCCATTCAGCGCAATTCCGTATCCAAAATCAGCAGCGCTACCGTCGACTCTAGGTGGAATGAAATCGACCAATCCTGGCTCAGCACCGTTGCGCTGGAAATTGAAAACCCCAGTGAAACGCTAAGTGAATACCGCAGCATTTTTGAGTTGCCCGATGGTGCCCTGATTCAGGACTATTACTTGTACATCGGTAAAGAAAAGGTCAATGGCGAACTGGCCGAGAAAAAAACAGCCACCTGGATTTATGAGCAAATCGTCAACAATTCGCGACGAGATCCGGGATTATTGAGCTATCTGGATGCACGGACCTTGTCATTGCGGGTGTATCCTTTTTTGGCCAAAGAAGTACGAAAAACAGGGTTTACAGTAATCCACAAGGAGGCCTTTCATCTGCAACTGGATCGAGCGCATGAGCTGACTTTAGGCGACATCAGCAAAAACAGCACGATGACCAGCCCCATCATTCTGAACCAGGGAAAACTTGCTTACATTCCTGCTGCTGTAGAAGAAAACCTGCCCCTAGTAGACCTACCCCCACACTACCATTTTATTGTGGACTGCTCGGCTCAAAGCGCCAAAAAGATCGAAGCACTGATTGCTAAAATTGAGTTACTGATTCGGTCAAGAAAATACCCGCTTGAAACCTTACATTTTCACTTGACCAATCATCGCGTAATTACCCTGTCGGACAATACAAACTGGCAAGCGGCCATTCGCAAACACGTCAAACAGGGAGGCTTTTTTGCTGAGCGTGCTTTTGAGCAGATTTTGTACCACTACGCGAGCAAACCGCTCCAGCATTACCCCGTCATGGTTTTAGTTGGAGGAGATCGCCTGCCGATTATGCCTGGCTTTGCGCCCCATTTGGCACATACCGTTTACAATGGCATGCGTTACTACTACCTCGGTGACGATTTTTTGGAAACAAGCGGTTTTTTAGATCGATCAGAGCTCGTTGAAATCAGTCAAACCCCGATCCAGGCCCGGGCCTATCCCAATGCTGAAAACCCCATCGCTTATTTATCAAGTTCTTCTCTCATTCATCTGCCTGGTTATCAACCCAGTGACGACCTAAAAAAAGGCTCTTGGGAATCAGCAACGTCGCTCCAAGCCGAATGGCAATACCAGGAAATGCACCCGGAATTGGGCGATAAAGCCTGGCTGAGTTTGATCAAAAAAAGTTTTGAAACTGGACTACTTACCCCAGAAACGGCTTATTTGGTCTTGGAAAATGAGGCCCAACGCCGCATGTTGCGCGTCAAACAACAACAAGCCCTGCAAGGGAAAAAAGCGTTGGATGTGGGTGAAGACCCCGTGCGGATGTCGGAGCCAGGGTTTTGGTTGTTGCTGGGATTGTTGTTGCTGGCAATTGGATTCCAAAGGAATACCTTATTGCTGGTTAAAAAATTGTAAAAAAACGAATCCAGCAAGCCTACATTAGTCCCAACTGTTAACAAATCCAAATCATCGCGTTAAAATAAAGTTATACCTGTATCTTTCCATTAAACTTGTATTTTTCGGTTGAGTCTAAAGGACAACAAAACCAAAAAATCCTGTTTATGAAAAAGATGATTGCTCTGCTGGCACTGATGGTGCCCATGTTTATGCTTGGAATGGCTGATGTAAACGCACAAGGCCGCTGGGAATTTTTAGGCAAACGTGCGGTAAATTATGGCCTAGACCGCGATGTCATTCCAGTAACCTGGCGCGATGGCGCTTTTGATGGCCTAAAATTTGAAGTGAAGGGCGGTGCGCTCAACATGCGCAAGTGCATCGTACACTTCGAAAATGGCGGCAAACAAGAAATTGAACTGCGCCACAACTTTGGCCGGGGAAGTGATTCCAGAATTGTTGATCTGCGAGGCAACAACCGTTTGGTCGAAAAAATTGAATTCTGGTACGACACCAACAACAGGGCCAGAAACAAGGCCGTGATCTTTGTGTACGGTAGGCATTAAAAGAGGGTTCGGGGGTTCGGGGGTTCGAGGATAACCCCCGAACTTCGAACCCTCGAACTATAAAACCCTAAAACGCATTCACCCCATTCACCGTAGTGTACTTGAAGCTCAGCTTCTTATCTGGATAAACCCGTTTGAACGCCGACTGGCACATCAACGTAGCCTCGTGGAAGCCACAAAGAATCAGCTTTAATTTGCCAGGATAAGTATTGATGTCCCCAATGGCATAAATGCCCGGGATATTGGTGCTATAATCAAAAGTATTGACCTCGATGGCATTTTTTTCTACATTGAGGCCCCAAGTACCCAATGGCCCCAACTCTGGAGCCAAACCAAACAGCGGAATCAGGTAATCCGTTGAACGCAAAACCTCTCCTTTCTCCTTGGTGTCAATCACTACATCGGTGAGTACACCGTTGCCGCGTAGACCAGTCATTTGAGAATCTGTCAGCAGGTCGATCCGCCCAGCATGAGCCAGTTCATGTACTTTTTCTACGGAATCTGGTGCTCCACGGAAATCTTTGCGACGATGGATTAAGGTAACTTCACTGGCCACGTCTGCCAGGAAGATCGTCCAGTCCAGTGCAGAGTCGCCGCCACCAGCAATGACCACCCGCTTGTTGCGGTATTTTTCGGGATCCCGAATGATGTAATCAATGCCTTTGTCTTCAAAACGTTCCAGATTCTCGAGCGGTGGTTTGCGTGGTTCGAAACAACCTAGCCCACCTGCAATGGCAATGACTGGTGCCTGAATTTGCGTGCCTTTGCTGGTGGTCAGTTGGAAATGACCATTTTCGAGTTGTTCGAATTTTTCAGCACGTTCACCCAAGGTAAAGGTTGGATTGAAAGGCGCAATCTGTTCCACAAGGCGATCTACCAGATCACCTGCCAAAATGGAAGGATACCCAGGAATGTCATAGATGGGCTTCTTGGGGTAAATCTCCGCAAGTTGCCCCCCTGGCACTGGCAATGAATCTACCAAATGGCAGCGCATTTTCAACAAGCCCGCCTCGAATACTGCAAAAAGCCCTACTGGCCCTGCTCCAACAATGAGAATGTCTGTCTGGATCATTTTTATTTGGATCGATTTATAGCAACAATGTGCGCAAAAATAACACAAAAGCCTACCTAAAGTGTGTGATTTATGTCACTTATCAATGCCTCAGGCTGGCTTAATGTTCTGTTACGATGCTTTTTGTTTGTTCACGAAAAAACCCGGATGTAAGCCGCATTCAGTTTTTCCAGTTCCTGCCCAGCGGCCTTCACGGCCCTTGCCTTTCTGGGTACAATGGGTACAGCCAATTGAACCATACCCCTGGCTTTCCAGGGGGTGTTGGGGCAACTTGTACAAGGAAGACCAATACAGATAGTCGCCTTCACTTAGGTCAATCAAAGGATGAAACTTGATGATATCGCCCTGCTGCTCAAAAATGCGCAAGTGAGCGCGAAAATCGGTTTGATACGACATCAGGCCAGAAATCCATACTTTGTGATCGGCTTTGATTGGATCGAGCGGAACTACCTTATTGATGGAACAGCACATTTTGGGATGGTCTCTCCACCATTCTTCGTCGTGGGTCAGCGCATTTTGCGTAGGGTCCGGTAGTACTTCCACCACATTGAGCTTGTACAGCTTGGTCAACTCTTCCTTGTAAGCAATGGTTTCTGGAAAATGATAAGTCGTGTCGATGAAATGGATCGGCTGATTAGGCCGGTTGTCGGAAACCAGGCGGAGCATGAATGCGGCACTGGCACCAAACGAAGAGGTCATCAGAACGTCCTTTTCCTCAAAAAAATCGTACAATCGTTGTATACGCTCCTCAAAATTCAGTGGGCCAAAAACTTCGTTCAGGTAATCCACGCTATACTCCTCTACATCTAGATCAGGAGCAGGTAAGGCTTGCGTTGTCGTCATAACTTTTCTAAAGTTGAAAAGTTGAAAAGTTGAAAGGTTGAAAAGTTGAAAAACTGCACTTTAGCTAAGCTGAGCGACCGTCTTTTCAACACTTCAACATTTCAACACTTCAACTATTGTGGTTTTTTCAAAAATTCAATACAATCTCCAGTGCAATTGCCCCCGCATGCACAACCCGCCATGCCCGTTAGCAAGGTGGAAGTGATTTGGTTGAGCATGCGCACCTTATGTGCGAAATCGCCACCCAGGCGATCCCGAATCTCATTCAATTTAGGCAATAAATCTTCCACTTCTTCGGGCAGTGCTGCTTCCAGAACCTGGCGAAAGCGCTTGGCGAAGGTGGGCGATTGCCCGTTGGTTGAAATCCCAATTTTCAAAGGTCCTCGAGTCACGATTGAACCGAGGTAAAAATCACAAAGATCAGGTGTATCTGCAACATTGATCAACTTACCCAATCGTTTTGCGGCCTGTTGCACTTCCCGATTCAGTTCAGGAATATTGGTAGCTGCAATGACCAGGTCGTACCCCTGCAAATCATCCGGGTGGAAAGCCCGTTGATGAATCTGTACAAAGTGTTCTTGAGCAGTGTTGAGCAAGGCTTCAATGTCAGGATTTATCCAGGTCGCTACCATTGTAACCCTGGCTTTCGGGCTGCTTTTGAGGATAAACGAGAGTTTTTCGTACCCTACTTCGCCGGCACCCACGATTAAGGTTTGCAGCGTGTGTAGTTTTAAAAAAACTGGATACAACTCGTTTCGCTCCATATTAGACGGTAATGTGTGCATGTGTAACTTTCCCTCTGTTTTGCAGGGCCACATCAGCAGGCTCTGTTTTTTTGTATTCAGGGTGCAAAGCTACCACATCTCCTACCACAATAATCCCGGGTGAACTGGCATCAGCTAGGGCTACCCGTTCGGCGAGGTTGTGTACCCGTCCAAGTACTACTTTTTCTGCTGGGGTTGAGCCATTTTGAACCACCATTGCCGGCGTATCCATTTTTCCCTGTGCAGCAAAAATGGCCATGATATCAGCCAGTTTGCGCATGCCCATCAAGATGATTGTGGTTGCGGTAGATTGAGCGGCCAGTTCGATGTCTTTAGAGATGGTACCCGCACGGGTTGTTCCAGTAACTACCCAAAAACTTTCGTTGACGCCCCGGCAAGTCACCGGAACACCTTGCAAACCAGGAACAGCAATACAAGAAGAAAGGCCTGGAACGATGTCCACCTTAATTCCAAACATGGCCGCGTGAGCCATTTCTTCGTAACCACGACCAAATACAAAGGGGTCACCACCCTTTAGCCGCACCACGTGACCGTGGTTAATGGCGTATTCGACCAACATCCAGTTGATGTCTTCCTGAGGATGGGTATGTTTGGAGGCGCGTTTGCCCACGTCGACCAAAATGGCTCCCGGACGCGCAAGATCCAAGACCTCTTCGCTCACCAGTGCATCGTACAACACCACATCGGCTTGTTGCAGTGCTTTCCAAGCTTTGATGGTGAGCAGTTCCGGATCGCCCGGACCTGCTCCCACGAGGGTTATTTTAGGGATAATGGGAGAATTCATGTAATTTTGTTTGAGTTCGTGGGTTCGGGAGTTCAAAAGTTCGAGGGTTACGCGCGGTAATAGTCGCCTACCACTTTTTTATCGACACCGTTGGAGGTCACCAACTGGGCTTCGCGCAGGGCGATCACCGAGTTGACGAAGAGCTCGGCCTGAGCGACATAGTCACCGGCAAAGTTTTCTTCTGGCTCATATTGGTTGATTTGCAGCACCAGTTCCGCAAAATTGCCCATTTCGGTATAGTCACCACTTTCAACGTAGTGGGTTTGGAAATCGTCGATAACGCCTTTTTGGGTATTGCATTTGACGTCTTTGCTCAAAAGCAGGCCTTTAGCCGCAACCACAAAAGCGGAATAACTAGAGTAGATGGCATCTGACCACTGGCTTTGCTCCAAAGCTTCCCGCGCAGCCGCAATTTTTTCCACCGCATCTTTGAGAATTACCCCCACCATGTCCAACATGACCCCTGCGCACTCCCCTACTCCAATTTCCTGTTTGTACAAGTGATCTTGGCCCCAGTCGAAATATTCTTCCTGAGTCATGGTTTTGAGGTCAGCCAGCGGTTTTAGCAGTGCGTAGAAATACTTGTCGCCCTGACGCAGGAAATAATCGTTGTAGTACTCTCCTTCCAGGCCATTTTTTTCAAAATCGTCCAACACATACCGCACCACATCGGGGATGCGTTTGGTAGGTACTTTCACAATTTTGTCGGCGATGAAGCCGCGCCCGTCGGGGGCAACTCCACCGCCTAAAACGACCTGCATAGCTGGAATAACCAAATCCCCGTGTTTGAATGAACTTCCGTGAAATCCCAGGTTTGCAGCCATGTGCTGGCCACAAGCGTTCATACAACCACTAATTTTTATTTTGAAAAATTTCTCATCGATCAAATCAGGATATTCTTCCCGAATCAATTCTTCCAAAATATTGGAAAGCCCCGTACTGTTGGTCACCCCTAAAGCACAAGTATCTGTACCCGGGCAAGCCGTGATGTCGGCCGTAGAATCAGCACCAGGAAGCGCCAGTCCCAGTTTGTGCAATTCATTGAACCACATGGGTAATGCTTCCGGCCGAATGAATTTCAGCAGAATGCCTTGGTTGATGGTAAAACGAATATCATCTGCGGCATACGCTTTAATGACTGCGGCCAAGGCACGTGCTTTATGGGAAGGCAAGTCTCCCAACACTACACGTACATAAATCCCGTAATAACCTTTTTGCTTTTGTTCGAAGGTATTGGTACGCAGCCATTCGTTGTACCAATGTTCATCTACTGGCTTTACATCGGCAGGAATGATTCCTGCACCTAGTGGAGCCTGCTCCGGAACCAAGTTGTGATCGATGGCAACGGATTTATTTTTCAGGGCTTTCCACTCTTGCTTCACCAATTCCATCCAGGCCTCAAACCCCAGTTTTTGGATCAAAAATTTCATCCGGGCCTTCATGCGTTTTTCTCGTTCGCCATAGCGATCAAAAACCCGCAAACCAGCTTCCATAAATGGAATGATTTGATCCTCGGGCAAAAATTCATACGCCAGAAGGCCAGTAATGGCTTGGGCACCCAGTCCACCACCAACCAAAACTTTAAATCCGCGCTGCTCTACCCCGTCAACTACCTGTATTCTGGGGATAAACCCATAGTCGTGGAAATAAGTAAAGGCAGAATCCGCGTCGCTAGAAGAAAAGGCAATTTTGATCTTGCGACCCATTTCCTGGCAGATTGGGTTGCGTAAAAAATATTGGAACGAGGCTTCTACATATGGCGAAACGTCAAAAGGTTCGTGGGGATCGATCCCCGCAGTAGGTGAGCCGGTGAAGTTGCGTACGGTGTTGCCACATGCTTCGCGTGCGGTGAGGTTCAATTGCGCCAATTCCGTCCATACTTTGGGCGAGTTGGCCAATTTAACGTAGTGCAATTGCACATTTTGGCGCGTAGTAATGTGTAAATTTCCGGTAGCATATCGATCCGATACATCAGCGATACGCACGAGTTGCTCAGAATTTATCCGACCATAAGGAAGTTTCAAACGAAACATTTGTACCCCTTCCTGACGCTGGCCGTATACCCCACGGGTGAGGCGATAGAGGCGAAAGCGCTCGGTATCTTCTCTCCCGCGCTGGAAATCGCTAATGCGGCGCTCCAACTCTTTGATGTCTTTCTGATCTACTGGGCTTACGCTGGAAAAGTCAAATTCGTAATTGCTCATGGTCAGGATTTTGCT
>ENA-UOWO01004003-UOWO01004003.1-activated-sludge-metagenome-genome-assembly--contig:-NODE-4003-length-16598-cov-7.292752_pt1 | contig 16598 bp, 12 predicted proteins | sample MGYA00238148_ERZ761564 | MGnify/ENA primary metagenome ERZ761564 (study PRJEB28885, sample SAMN05720194) | activated sludge metagenome | isolation source: Anaerobic digester | place: USA...
TTAAATGCAAAAAGCCAAGATGAGTCTTGGCTTTTTAATAGGATTACAATAATTTTTAGTGATGATGATGATGGCTACTAGGCAATTTAATAAATTCGTCAAGGCTCACCAATTGCTCCATTAAATTTACTTTTTGCTCAAGCACATAAAACAATTTTTCAGTAATGATTTTATTATATAATTCATCTACAAATTTTTGATCAGCCATTTGCTTTTGTATAAAAGGCTCAAACCAATCGTCATTCATTTGAGGCATATGACCTTGTTGGCCAAAATAGCTCATGATTTGCATACGTGCCGCATCTTCTAATTCTTCTTTCTCAACAGTAATTTTATTTTCTGCAATCACCTTGTCACTAATTAACTGCCAACGTAATTGATGTTCAAATGAACCATATTCTTTATCTACTTGATCTGGCGATTTATATGTTTCACCACCCACACTCATCCAACGTTTTAAAAATTTGACTGGCATTTCAATAGGTGTTTCATGCACTAATTTTTCGAACAATTCATTATGTAAACGAATACGTGATTGAGACTCCCAATATCGTTCGATTTCTTCTTTCAAAATAGTTGCAAATTCTTCTTCAGTTTCTAAACCTCGACCAGGATAAATTTTTTCGTACATTTCTTTTCCTAATTCAACTTTCTCAATCAAACCAACTTTGGTAATCGTCATTTTAAAACTCTTATCCTTTGCAGCCTCATCGGTTGGGTTTAAACCTAGATCTTTTAATATGGCTGGAAGTAATTTTTCATCAAATGTATTTTTAAGATTAAACACTAAAGTATCTTCTGCCTTTTTACCCATTAATTGCGATTGTAAAGCGGGCGTAAAATATTTGACCAATAGTGAATTATCTTTTTTAATTCCGCCTTCTATTAAATTTCCGTCAGTATCTACCTCATCAAAAACTACATTTAAAACGTTATGTTCAGAGGTAACAGTTTCCGGTTCGGTCATCTCACCAGCTTTGTATTGAAGTTTTTCAATTTCATCGCGTAACATTTCATCACTCACAATGATCTTGTGAAGAGGTACTGTTTCGCTACCAGAAAGTAAGGGAATTGTAAAATCAGGTCGAGTACCAATTTCAAATTCAAAAGTGAAATCGGTAGGATTATTTACATCAAAATTCATTTGGGCTTGACCTTCAGCGGGTATTGGGCGAGCAAAAATTTCCGCTTTATTAGCAACTAAATGTTCTTCAAGTTTTGTACCAGCTACACGTAAAACCTCGTCAGAAAAAACCGACTGTCCATACATTTTACGAATTACACCTGCCGGCACCATACCTGCCCTAAACCCTGGAATGGAAGCTTTTTTACCATATACTTTAAGTGCTTTGTCCACTGCTGGTAAATAATCTTCTTTAGTTAATTGAACGGTTATTTTTTCGTGCTGAGGCGCTATATTTTCTTGAAAGACTGTTGCCATAATGATTATCTTTTTTCTTTTATAATTGTTTATTTACATGACTTGTTTAGGGAGATTAGACCCATCAAAAGTGCCGGCGAATGTACAACTTTAGTATCAGTTTTAATCGAGTTATAAATGGTTTTATTTTTTATTAGCAAATTTGAGAAAGGTCAAATAGTGAGTAAGGTTGAGATTTAATGATTTAGATGGAAACCAATTGTTTCGCATCTTATTCTAAATGGAATCAAGCTAGAAGGACAAAAGAAAGTGAGTGCTCATTGCTTTCGCTCATCTTAACCATTCTCTTTTTTGTGCGCACAATGGTACAAGTTTTAAACCTGTTTGTAAGCGACTTACGACTGGAGCTTACTTCTCGAGATTCTTAATCATGGCGAATAGAATCCTAGAAAGTTCATCGGCAAGATTAATAAATTCGTCAAAATCATTTTCAGATACTTTGTTTTGGTCGTGAAGCAAATCAACAATAGCAACACATTCAAATATAGAAGCTCTGGCAATGACAAAAAAACTTCTTCTGTCGGGCTTGGAGAACTTGCCAGAACCTTCAGCGATATTTAAGACAATACTCATTGAAGCCCTACCTAATTGGTCTTTTACGTAATTGGATGGTTTTATTTCTTCAATTAATTTAATGCAATTTATATGGAAATGCTTGGCTTTGCGATAAACTTCCAAATTACGGAAATCAAAAGGCATAATAAGATTGTATTAGTTGGAGCGAGAAACAGAGCGAAAACGAGGAAAAAATCAGAGCAAATGCTCATCACGTTAGCTTCGCTTTCGCTGTTCGCATTCGCTCTGATTTTTGTGCGGGCGGAGGGACTCGAACCCCCATGTCTAAGACACTAGATCCTAAGTCTAGCGCGTCTACCAATTTCGCCACGCCCGCGGCGCTTTGATTTGAAGGAGTGCAAATGTATAGATTTTATTAGATATACCATTAAAATCATGCTTTTTTTACTTACTTTTATTTCATCAGGGTTGAATCATGAGCAATAATATAAAAATAGAGCCTCTTGAAGAAGATGAATTGCTCTTTCTTAAAAAGAGATTAGATGCGGAAAGTAAGGAGTATATGTTTGCAATGAATATGCTATTAAGGGCTGCAGTCATCATTCCATTTGTTGTTGCGATTGTAACTTATATTCGATTTGAAGATAGTCATTTGATGCTAACTTCCTTTTTGTATGCCTTAGTTATATCCATCATTATTTTGTCAATTGCAGGAATAGCAAGTTATATGAGGGGATTGTATCATTTAAAAAAAGATATTAAAATCAAATCAAAAATTGTTGAATCATGCCTTATCACTGAGAAAAAATATATGGCGCTGAATCATACGTGGCATTTTTATCTTACGAGTTATATTAAGCTTTCCATTGAAGTAAGTGAATTAGATTTTGATCGATTTGAAGTGAATGATGAAATTAATATTGAGTATGCAAGTTTTACAAAAACATACTTCGGGTTTCATTAATTCAGTTTTTTAATAAGTAAATGCTCAAATCAAGGTTACAAGACCATCATTATATTTCAGTTGTTTTAATTCAGGTATATCCAATAGTAAAGGGCCGTCCATATCTACATAATCTAATAAGGGCAAAAATTGTGCAATAGCGTATGAACCAATTTCGGTTTCATTCATACATCCCATCATTACTTTTTTATTAAGAGATTTTGCTTTTTCTATCATTCTAAAAGCTGGGGTCAAGCCACCGCATTTTGTAAGTTTAATATTAATACCATCAAAAACTTCGCAACATCTTTCAACATCCGATTCCGACACACATGATTCATCTGCAAATAATGGAATGGTTGTTTCTTGTTTAAGTATCTTCATACCTTGCCAATCATCCTTAGCCAAAGGTTGTTCAATCATTTCAATATTATATTCAGCCAAAACGGGTAACATTTCTAAAGCCTCATCTACCAGCCAGCTTGCATTGGCATCTATTCTAAAAATAGCATCTGTTTCTTGTCGAAGTGCTTTAATGATCTCAACATCATCCTTACCTGAACATTTTATTTTATAAATTGGCCATGGTTTTTCTTTTATTTTTTTCAACATATTGGGTATCGTATCAAGCCCAATGGTATAATCCGTTAATGGAATATTTTCCCAGGGCAACGATTTAATTTGATAGATTGGCTTTCGATTTATTTTAGCATACATATCCCAATAAGCCATATCTAAAGCACAGACTAAAAAACTTGAATGAGGAAATAAATGATGGCAAAAATGCCAGAACCTTTCGGGTTCTGTAAATGAATAACGTTGTAGTATTTCAATTTTTGAAACCAATTCATCAATCATACTATCTACTGTTACATTATAATAGTGAATCGCAGGCGCTTCGCCAAATCCTGTAATCCCATTAAACGATAGTGCTATTAAAAGTGCTGGTTGATGCGTTTTTAAACCATGTGCGGTTGTAAATGGATGATGAAATGGGGTAGAAATTGATTTATACTTTATATTGATCATATTGCAAATAAACGAATTTTATTGTGTGCGACTTCAATATCAAAAAGCCTATTATTAAAAATACAATTTGCTCGGTGCATTGAAAAATAGTGAAGTGAATTACATATTGGCGCTATCGACACCAAAGGTCAAAATCAAACTATATTTAATTCATTCCTGATTCTACAAAAAACAATACATGATCAAGAAGTGAATCATCAACATCAATATTCATGTACTATATTTGCAACCATTCTATTTTGAACAGGTTAAAAAATATAGCCCTTGTTGGCAACCCGAATAGCGGAAAAAGTTCGCTCTTTAACTCATTGACTGGTTTAAAGCAAAAGGTAGGTAATTTTCCGGGTGTTACGGTCGACAAAAAGACGGGTAAATCAATTCTTTCTTCTGATCTCACTATTAATGTCATTGATTTACCTGGAACCTATAGCCTCTATCCTAAAAGTGATGATGAAGTAGTTACTTTCGATGTATTGTTTGATGATGACGAATCTGTTAAAATTGATGTAGTGATTGTGGTCGTTGATGCTTCCAATTTAAAAAGGAATCTCTTGTTTTGCTCACAAATTATGGATCTCAAAAAGCCCATGATAGTGGCCTTAACGATGCTTGATATTGCTCGACAAAAAGGGATATCAATTGATGTAAACGGACTTTCGCGTGAACTCGGTTTACCAGTTGTTGAAATCAATCCACGAAATAATAAAGGAACCCAAGAACTTAAAAAGCAAATTGTATTAACCGCCTCTCAAAAGCATGATTTTCATACAGCCGATTTTATCGATAATTATTCAATTGCCAAGGAAGCAATTGATGCTGTAAAAAAATACAAAACGTTTACAAGCGATTCATCCGCTTTACACTTTGCTTCAGCTTATCATAATTTGTCTATTATTTCAGAAGAGGTAAAACAAAATCTGACAAAGGATTTAGCTGATATCAAATTTAATAAAACTAAAATTCAAGCGGAAGAAACCTTAATGCGTTATGCACGTATTAAAAAAATAATGCAGACCTGTGTTGTTGAAAACGATCCACTCAAAAAAGAATTATTCAGTAGAAAAATAGATCAATTTTTATTACACCCTTTATATGGTCAGGTTTTTTTACTTGTTATCCTCTTCCTTTTATTTCAATCTATTTTTTGGTTGGCCGATTTTCCAATGCAATGGATTGATTATGGATTTAGTCAATTAACTTCTTTTCTAAAATCATCTCTACCCGATAATTTTTTTACAGATTTATTCATCAATGGTATTCTAGCTGGTATTAATGGCATTGTAATTTTTATACCGCAAATCATGATTCTATTTGGGTTAATCACTATTTTAGAAGACACCGGTTATATGTCGCGAATTAGTTTTTTAACCGATCGTTTAATGCGAAGTGTGGGTTTAAATGGCAAATCGGTGATGCCTATGATTAGCGCAATGGCATGTGCAGTGCCAGCAATTATGGCAGCACGAACCATCGAGAATAAAAAAGAAAAATTAATTACCATTCTTATAACGCCTCTAATGAGTTGCAGTGCACGGCTTCCTGTATATACCGTTTTAGTTTCATTGGTGATACCCAATCATCGTATTCTAGGTATATTTAATCTTCAAGGTTTGGTGATGATGGGCTTATATCTTCTCGGATTTTTTATGGCTTTATTGATGGCCTATGTGTTAAACTTTTTTATTTCGCAAAAAGAAAGAAGTATTTTCTTGATGGAGCTTCCAGTATATCGAATGCCACAATGGAAAAATATTGTATTCACCATGATTCAAAAGGCAAGGGTTTTTGTGTTTGATGCAGGTAAAATTATTTTTATTATCTCAATAATTTTATGGGCTCTTTCATCTTATGGACCGGGACAAAATAATGACAAATGGATTGAAAAAACATCTCTCGAAAATTCCTATGCGGGTATGTCGGGCAAAGCAATTGAACCTGCCATTAAACCCCTTGGTTTTGATTGGAAAATTGGCATTGCACTTATCACTTCTTTTGCTGCCCGTGAGGTTTTTGTGGGTACGATGGCCACTTTATATAGTGTTGATGAAGAAGATAGTAAAACCTTGCGACAAAAAATGGAGACAGCAGTTTTTACCGATGGATCAAAAGTTTACACTTTAGCGACGGGCACCTCATTACTTTTATTTTATGCGTTTGCCATGCAATGTATGAGCACCCTCGCCATAGTAAAGCGTGAAACAGGCTCATGGAAATATCCAATTCTCCAATTTATTGTGATGGGATTATTAGCCTATTTAAGTTCTTTGCTAGCCTATCAGGTTTTGAGTTAGGATTGTCACAGATAAAAATTCTTTATGCTAAAGTCAACTCATAGTGAATTAAAATTTCAAATATCCCGCCAATCCATGTATTCCACCTTCACGTCCAAATCCGCTTTCTTTAAATCCTCCAAATGGCGAAGCCGGATCAAATTTATTATACGTATTCGCCCAAATAACACCCGCTCTTAATTGCGATGTTAAATTAAATATCTTACTTCCTTTATCTGTCCACACACCTGCACTTAATCCATATGGAATATTATTCGCCTTTTCAATTACTTCTTCTATCGTTCTAAATGTTTGAATAGCAAGTACGGGTCCAAATATTTCTTCCTGCACTATACGATGACTTTGAGAAGTATGTAAGAATATGGTAGGACGAATAAAATATCCTTTAGATGGAATCTGGCAATTGCTTTGATACATTTCAGCACCTTCTTTTATACCAATGGTTAGATATTGTTTTATTTTTTCAATTTGCTCCTTACTATTAATGGCACCAATATCCGTGTTCTTGTCAAGTGGATCTCCAACAATTAAAGTATCCATTCGATGCTTCAATTTTTTAATCACTAATTCGGCAATATTTTCTTGCACAAATAAACGTGAACCGGCACAACATACATGACCTTGATTAAAGAAAATTCCATTGATAATACCTTCTACTGCTTGATCAATTGGTGCATCATCAAATATAATATGAGCAGCTTTTCCACCCAATTCAAGGGTTGCTTTCTTATTGGTACCAGCAATCGCTTTTTGAATATATTTTCCAACCGGTGTGCTACCTGTAAACGCAATTTTATTTACTAAAGGATGATTCACTAATGCTGCACCCGCGTTACCAAATCCTGTTACAATATTGACAACGCCCTCGGGTAAACCGCTCTCCTGAATCACCTCAGCTAATTTTAATGCCGTTAGCGGCGTGGTTTCTGCAGGTTTTAACACAACTGTATTGCCAGTGGCTAAGGCAGGAGCAATTTTCCATGCGGCCATTAATAATGGAAAATTCCAAGGTATAATTTGTCCGGCCACACCCAAGGCTTGAGGCTTTTTATTTGGAAACGCATATTCTAATTTATCGGCCCAACCTGCATAATAAAAAAAGTGATTACATGCTAACGGGATATCAATATCTCTACTTTCACGAATCGGTTTACCGCCATCCATACTTTCAATAACAGCAAATTCGCGTGCACGTTCTTGCATTAAACGCGCAATACGATAAATATATTTTGCTCTTTCTTTAGCAGGTAATTTACTCCAAGTTTTATCGTACGCGTTCTTCGCGCTTTTTACGGCTAAGTCTATATCCTTGTCATTGGCTTCAGCTACTTCACTTAATTTTTTTTCAGAGGATGGACTATAGGTATCAAAATATTTTTTTGAATTTGGTTTTACAAATTTCCCATTAATAAATAAATCATATTGAGGTTTAATTGAAACATGATCAACACTTTCTGGCGCAGCCGCATATTGCCATGATGCTCTTGATTCTAATTTAATTTTCGATGAAGTTTTTGTCGTCACGGTCTTGGATTTTACATTCGCCTTAGCTGAAACTGTCTGTGCCATTGGCTTTGCTGATTTAGATTTACTATTTGTCATCGTATTATTTTGAATATTTGTTTTTATTAATCAGGCTGGTTATTTGAATAAAGAGAGTGGTTATGCAACCCTAAAATTGAATTGATTTTAATCTTTCGAAATATAATCGCCTGAATAGTATACACCCATTTCTTCTTTGGCTAATTGCATAATAATATCATTGGCTAAACTACTTGCACCAAATCGAAACCATTCATTTGTCATCCAAGCATCACCTAAAGTTTCGTATAACATCACCAAATATTGTAACGCAATTTTTGATGTAGAAATACCACCAGCCGGTTTCATACCAATCATAATCCCAGTTGCGTCGTAATAATCTTTGATGGTTTGTAACATCACATAAGTAACTGGCATGGTTGCGGCGGGCGAAATTTTTCCTGTCGACGTTTTTATAAAATCGGCACCAGCTAAAATCGCAATTTCACTTGCTTTGCGAATATTATCTAATGTACTTAATTCACCAGTTTCTAATATCACTTTCAATCTTGCTTTACCACATGCTTCTTTTATACTTGCAATTTCATCTGAGACAAATTGATAATTCCCTTCTAAAAATTGACCTCTACTAATTACCATATCCACTTCATCAGCGCCTGCATCAACAGCCATTTTTACATCGGCTAATTTTATTTTAAGCGAGCTATTTCCACTTGGGAAGGCTGTGGCCACCGAAGCAATTTTTATAGAGGTACTCATCAAACATTTCTTAGCAGTTTTAACATGGTTAGGATAAACACAAACTGCGGCTACAGAAGGTAAACCAACTAAATGATCGGCTACATGTTGCGCTTTATAACATAATTGTTTCACCTTGCCTTGGGTATCCTTACCTTCAAGCGTGGTTAAATCAATCATACTCAACGCAAGTTTCAAGCCTTGCACCTTCGATTCTTTTTTTATACTACGTGTATTAAACCGGGCAATACGTTCTTCAACACCCACTTGATCAATACTAACTAAATTTGAAAATGGCATCATGCTTCAAAAATAGTATTAAAACTGTGATTTTGTATGAATGCTTTCAAATTCACAAGTTCAAATCAATGAAATTATTTTTTAGGGCCTGCCCTCCCAAAGCGTCGGTCGGGCTATTCGTTCCTATCTCCTGCCCAAAGCGGCAGGAGGATATACACTCCTATCCCTCAGGCACATATTTAGTTGATAATAATAAAATAATATGAAATAAACTTTTGTAGTACAAAAAGTTTCCATAGTTTTGCGCCGTGATTGAACAAAAACAAGAAATTATTTCGGCGGCTTATCAACAGTTTAAACGTCTAGGGTTTAAAAGTGTAACCATGGACGATATAGCTAGAGCAACCGGTGTTTCGAAAAAAACCTTGTACGAACTGTTTGAAGACAAAGACGAATTGGTATTAGACAGTGTAAAGTTCATGCTAGATGAAAATCAATGTCAAACCCAAGATGCCTTTACCAATTCAAAAAATGCAGTAGATCAAATCATTAGTATCTTGGTCATTATGGAAAAAATGATCAGAGGAATGAACCCAGTTTGTTATATCGATATGCAACGATATTACCCAAGTGCATATAAATATTTGCAACAGCATAAAGAAACTTACCTCTTTCAATGCATTTCTGATAATTTAAAACAAGGTATTCAAGAAGGTTTGTATAGAGAGGAAATTGATATCAATATCATTTCGCGTTTTAGAATGGAATCGTCACTTATCGTATTTCAAAATAATCTCTTTCCTCAAGAAACTTACGATATTGTAAAGGTTAACACACAAATATTTTCGCATTATATGTATGGTATTGCCACCTTAAAAGGTCATAAACTCATTACCTCATATTTAAACAAGATCATTAAAAAGTAAATTATGAACAGAACTATCAGCGTTATTTGTCTTTTAATATGCATCACTTTTTCAGCAAGCGCACAAAGCAATAGCAATTCAATGGCATTGAATGATTGTATTGATTACGCGATGAAAAATCAAACCAAACTGAAAAGTGCACGTTATGATGAAGAAATTCAAATCCAAAAAAACAATGAAATAATCGGAATCGCTCGTCCTCAAATCACGGCAAACGGACAATTTCAATATTTATTTATTTTACCAAAGCAACGTGCTTCAGCCGATGCGTTTGATTTTAGTTCTAATCTTTCATTTTTTAAAATAGATACACCAGCCTATATTGCTTATCAACAACAACCAAAGCAAAAGTATAGCGAACTTCAATTTGGGTTACCCTTGAATGTTTCTGCGGGTCTTCAAGCATCACAACTATTATTTGATGCAGGTGTATTTGTAGCCCTAAAAGCACGTAAAAGTTTAGAAGAACTTTCAACACTCAATACAAAACGAACCGAAGAAGATATTCGTGTTTCAGTATCAAAGGCCTATTATAACTGCATTATCGCTGAAAAAAGAATTAAACTACTTGACGAAAATATTACCTTATTATCCTCAATTGAAAATACAACACGTAAATTATTTGATGCTGGCTTTGCCGAAAAAATTGATGCCGATCGATTAACTGTTCAACGAAATAATTTAGAAATTGAAAAACAAAAAATATCTAATTTGATTGAAGTAAGTTATCAACTGTTAAAATTTCAAATGGGTATGCCATTGCAAAATGCAATTAGTTTAAAAGATAATTTAACCATCGATGAAGTAAAAAATGGATTAGAATTAGATAGAGTCGTTGATTATAACAATCGTGTAGAAATGAATTTAATTCAAACAGCAAAAAAATTAAATGGCTATGATTACGAACGTTATCAAAAAGGGTATTTGACAACGCTTGCCGCCGTTGTTTCAGGTTCATATGCAACACAAACACAATCATTCAAAGATTTATTTACCTATTCATATTTTCCAACAGGTGCTTTTGTATTAAGTGCCACCATGCCTATTTATGACGGCAATACACGAAAATCAAAAATGAATCAAGCCAAACTCAATATCCTTAAAAATGATAATGATATGGATGCATTTAGACAAGCAGTTGATTTGGAAAGTAGTAATGCTCGTACACAATTAAAAAATAGTTTAATATCACTCGAAAACCAAAAGAGCAATATTGAATTAGCAGAAAAAGTCTATACCATCGCTCAAAAAAAATACAAAGAAGGTGTAGGAACCAATATCGAAATTATTCAAGCTGAAACAGCTTTGAAAGACGCTCAAACAAATTATTTCAATTCATTGTTTGAAGCGATTATTGCAAAAATTGATTTTCAAAAATCACTCGGATTATTAAAATAAAAAACAGAACCCTTAATCATTATTATATGTATAATTATTTAAAACTTGCCTCATTAACCCTTCTAAGTTTGCTAGTATTTTCGTGTGGCGATAAAACTAAAACGAAGGACAATAAGGCCGAATTAGCCAAATTAAAGGCAGAGCAAAAAGAACTTCAAACAAAAATTGCAAGCCTTGAAGCAGCTTCAGGAAAAAAAGAAACTGTTCGAAAAGTAGCTGTTTTGGTTACATCAATGGTGCCTACACAATTTAGAAGTTATGTTGAAATTCAAGGAAAAGTAGATGCGGATCAATCTGTTGTAGCATCACCAGAAGTAATGGGTGTGGTAAACGCAATTTATGTTCATAACGGCCAATATGTTAGTAAAGGACAAACCTTGGCAACCTTGCGCACCGAAGCAATTTCTTATGGTGTGGCTGAACTTGATCAACAAATTTCATTTGCTAAAACAGTATACGAAAAGCAAAAACGTTTATGGGATCAAGAAATAGGAACTGAAATTCAATTACTCAGTGCTAAAAATAATTATGAGGCCATGCTTAAAAAGAAAGAAACCACATTAAGTCAAAAAAGCATGTATACAATTAAAGCACCCATTAGTGGTGTGGTGGACGAAGTAGATGTTCGTGTTGGTCAAGCTGTATCGCCTGGCATGCCGAATTTGATTCGAATTGTAAATACGAGCATTTTAAAAGTGAAAGCCGAAGTACCAGAAAATTATGCTGGCAAAATTCAGAGTGGTAACGCGGCAATGGTTGTGTTTCCTGATATTAATGATACCCTCATTACTAAATTAGCTTATATAACCAAAACTATTGACCCAATGTCACGAACATTTGGTAGCGAAATAAACTTAGGAAATAATAGTAAATATCGACCAAATATGATTGCTAAGGTTCGAATTGTGACTTATCAAAATCTTCGCGCCTTTGTATTACCTGAAGCCGTGATTCAAAAAACTGAAAACGGAAATTTTGTTTATGTTGCGAATGCCGAAAATAAAGCACAGCTTTTACCAGTAACCCTTGGCAATTCATATGAAAGTAAGGTAGAAATTACCAGTGGATTAAACCTTGACGATAAGGTGATTACAACCGGCTATGAAGAATTAAATGAAGGTGACGAATTGCAATTTGAAAATTAATTAATTAGTTGATAGTGAATTCATGCTTAATGTTTAAAATTCATTGTCTTTTTATTTCAGAAAAAACAAAAAATAATTTTGATAGGCTGATGATATTTTTCATCAAACTATCAAAGAATCAAATGATATAATATGAATTTCAATCCATCTAACTGGCCAATTAATAATAGAACCAGTATTTATATTCTTACTATAATAATAACTGCAATCGGACTTGTAAGTTATTTAAATTTACCAAAGGAACAATTTCCTGAAGTTAAGTTTCCATCCATTATTGTTCAAACCATTTACCCTGGTACTTCTCCTGAAAATATGGAAAACTTGGTTTCAAAACCAATTGAAAAGCAATTGAAAAATATTACAGGTTTAAAAAAACTAACCTCTAATTCATTTCAAGACTTCTCTGTTGTAACAGCTGAGTTTAATACAGATGTAAAAGTGTTAAAGGCAAAGCAAGATGTGAAAGATGCGGTTGATAAAGCTAAATCTGATGCTAATGGATTACCTAAAAATCTACCTAACGAACCGCAAGTGATGGATATTGATGTATCTGAATTTCCGATTCGATATGTGAATATTTCGGGCAATTTCGATGTCAATCGTTTAGAAAAATATGCCGATCGAATTAAAGATAAAATCGAAGCACTAAAAGAAATTAAACGTGTAGATAAGGTAGGTGGTTTAGATAGAGAAATACAAATCAATGTTGATTTATTTAAAATGCAATCAGCGCAATTATCCTTTAGAGATATTCAATCTGCTGTAGCTTACGAAAATATTGAAGCAACCCCTGGTATTGTAAAAGTAGATGGCGAGCAACGTATTATTAGTTTGAAAAAGGTGTTTAAAAGCGCTACAGAAATTGGAGAAGTAGTAGTAAAGAGTCCATCTGGCGCTAGCATTTATTTGAAAGATATCGCAGAAATAAAAGACACCTATAAAGAACAAGAAAGTTTTGCCCGATTAAATACTAAAAATGTAATTACCCTCAATATTATTAAAGCAAGTGGTAAAAACTTAATTGATGCCTCTGAAAAAATTGATACCATAATTGCTCAAATGCAAAAATCAGAATTGCCTAAGGAGTTAAGTGTTGTTGTAACGGGTGATCAATCTGATAAAACGAAAACAACCTTACACGATTTAATAAATACAATTATCATTGGATTTATTTTGGTCACATTTATCTTGATGTTTTTTATGGGAACCACCAATGCATTATTTGTTGCCTTGTCTGTTCCGCTTTCATGCGCTATTGCATTCATGGTTTTACCTTCAATTGGTTTTACGTTAAATATGATTGTATTGTTCGCCTTTTTACTCGCCCTGGGTATTGTGGTAGATGATGCCATTGTCGTCATTGAAAATTCGCATCGTATATTTCATGATGAGAAAATTCCGATTAAAGCGGCTGTTAAAAAAGCAACAGGTGAGGTTTTTTTACCTGTATTAACCGGAACTATAACAACCTTGTTACCGTTTATTCCACTTGCATTTTGGAAAGGAGTGATTGGTAGTTTCATGTTTTATTTACCGATCACATTAATTATTACTTTAGTTGCTTCACTATTGGTGGCCTATATTATTAATCCAGTTTTTGCAGTTGATTTTATGAAGGATGAAGAGTACGATGGCAAAGAAAAAATTAAATGGACGAAAGGAACTAGTATTACATCTATTTTGTTTTTAGTAGTTGGTATCATTGCTCATCTTGCTGGTTCACATGGGTTTGGTAATTTTGTGATTGTCATATTTTTACTGTTTTTGTTAAACAAATATTTCTTAGTTAAAATCATTCATTCATTTCAAACGAAAGTTTGGCCAAGTGTTTTAAATGGCTATTTGAAATTTCTTTCATGGGCTTTACATCATCGAGCCATATCACTAGGAACAGTCATTTTCCTATTAATTTTATCTGTTTCTCTGATTGTGATCAAGCCGCCTAAAACAGTTTTCTTCCCTTCATCAGAACCCAATTTTACTTATGTGTATTTGACTATGCCTGAAGGAACTGATCAAGCTAAAACAAATGAGGTGCTGAAACAACTTGAAGCAAAAGTTTATAGTGCCTTAGATATGGATCCAGCTACGAATAAAACGAATCCGATGGTTACCTCAGTGATTTCGAATGTAAAAGTGGGTGCAACAGATCAAAATAGTGGTGAAATTGGAGATTACCCGAATAGAGGAAAAATTACGATTTCGTTTGTGCCATTCGAAAAGCGGCATGGAAAAAGCACACAAACTATTCTTGAAAAAGTAAGAGCGAATGTGAAAAATATTCCTGGAACTAAAATTACCGTTGATCAAGAAAGTAATGGACCGCCAACAGCAAAACCAATTTTGATTGAGTTAACTGGTGAAAATTTAGATTCACTCGTTGCGACTTCAAAGCGATTAAAAAAGTATTTAGACAATAAACAAATTGGCGGTGTTGAAGAATTAAAAAGCGATTTCCAAGCAAATAAGCCAGAGATCATTTTTGATATCGAACGTTCACGTATGAATATTGAAGGGATTAGTACAGGTATGATTGCAGGAGATTTACGTACTGCCATGTTTGGATCAGAAATTTCAAGATTTAAAGATGCCAACGATGATTATCCAATTACATTACGATTGAATTCAGAACAACGAAATAATATTGACGTAGTAAAAAATATTAGTATGACCTATCGTGATATGGCTATGGGTGGTGCAATACGTCAGGTACCGATAGGAAGTTTTGTAGATTTGAAATATGGTAATACTTATGGTGGTATCAAACGTAAAGATGAAAAGCGAATCATTTCAATTTCGTCGAATGTAACCAGCGAATTTAATGCCAATGAGGTTGTAGCTCAATTGCAAAATGAAATTGATCAATTTAATGCGCCAAGTGGTGTCAATATTCGAATGGGTGGTGAGCAAGAAGAACAGGCCGAAACAGGTATATTTTTGGGTACGGCCATGGGGATTTCATTTGTATTAATCTTTTTAGTTTTAATTACTCAATTCAATTCTATTTCTAGAGCTCTCATTATTATGAGTGAAATTCTCTTAAGTATTATTGGTGTGCTTTTAGGCATATGGATATTTAATATGCAATTTGTAATTGTTATGACTGGTATTGGTATTGTGGCTCTTGCTGGTATTGTGGTGCGAAATGGTATATTATTAATTGAGTTTGCTGATATAAAATTGAATGAAGGTCTCTCGCCTTATGATGCCTTGATGGAAGCAGGTAGAACCCGTATGACACCGGTTGTGCTGACAGCCTCGGCAACGATGTTAGGTTTGGTGCCGTTGGCAGTTGGTTTAAATATGGATTTTGCGCTTTTGTTTCAAACGGGTAATCCTCATATTTTCTTTGGTGGCGATAGTGTTGCTTTCTGGGGACCACTTTCATGGACCATGATATTTGGACTTGGGTTTGCAACATTAATTACCTTAATTATTGTACCTGTTATGATGTTGATGGCGTTAAATAGAAAAGAGAAGCTCATGAAAATGTTTAAGAAGAACTAAAGTTAACTTCAACCAGTATCATTCTTTACCTTTAATAATGATTGCTAAAATCAATTGCCTATTTATCATTTTTCGATAATACTTTTGCAAAATGAAAATGAATAAAACTGCAATTATACTCATCACTTTTTTCATGTTATTGGGTATTGGCTTTCTTGGTTACTATTATACAACTATGATGAATGTACCGAAACGGCTCAATTATTATGGTAATCCTGGACATAAAGTAGAATCGTTTTCATTCACAAATCAAGAAGGCAAAACCATTACCGAAAAGGATTTGGAAGGTAAGATATATGTTGTTGAATATTTTTTTACAACCTGTAAAGGAATTTGTCCAAAGCTGAATGAGAATATGTCGAAAGTTTATCAAACTTTTCGTGGACAAAATGATATTGCATTTGTTTCGCATACAGTAAACCCTGAAACGGATACCGTTCAGCAATTAAAATTATACTCATTGAAATTCGATGCAGATCCAAATCAATGGATATTTTTAACGGGCGATAAACACGATTTGTATAGTATGGCCATTAATAGTTATTTGGTTGCTGCTGTTGATGATACAACCAAGAAAGAGATATTACCTGATTTTATTCATACTAAATATTTTGTTTTAGTAGATAAAGAAAAACGAATTCGTGGCACTTATGATGGCACAAATGATGGCTCAGTACAACAACTCATTGGTGATATAAAAGTACTTAGAAAAGAATACAAGTAATAGTTTAGCGATAATTTCAGTTTCATAAAATTATTACTGTTCAATTTTTTCATAGAACAGTTGAAGAGAGAATAAAACGCTGAGAGGCTGCCGGATAGAATGGAAAGCCCTGAATGGAGTGCAGTGAAACGTAGCGAAATGAAGGCTTGGAATGATAG
>ENA-UOWO01004004-UOWO01004004.1-activated-sludge-metagenome-genome-assembly--contig:-NODE-4004-length-16598-cov-3.918032_pt1 | contig 16598 bp, 13 predicted proteins | sample MGYA00238148_ERZ761564 | MGnify/ENA primary metagenome ERZ761564 (study PRJEB28885, sample SAMN05720194) | activated sludge metagenome | isolation source: Anaerobic digester | place: USA...
TCAGATGATGTTGGGGCTGGGAATATTGTTGTATGATTTGGCCCCAAAATAATAAGAGACGAAACTTTTGGGCATCCTTTATTTACACCAGCAGCGTGAACTGGTTTAAATGTATATCAGGGCACAACTGGAGTTCACGCTCAAGCTTGTCTTTTAGGTGATTATATTTATCAATTATACAAAGGGGAATCGGCTATGAAAATAGCAAGATGCAGCAAAAATAGTCCAACAGGAGATCCTACCGATATGACTATAGGTGCTGGAGCAACATTAAGTTCTAATGGCATGATGACTGATGGCACATATTTATATGTACAAACAAGTAGTAACGGAGCATGAGCAAAATATTCTATTTCGGGAACAAATTTAACATATGTAGGTGGTATTTCAATGCCGACAAATACTGATTGTACATATTTTTATTATCCAGATGGCGATACACCAAGTTGAATTGAGTGTTCGGGAGTTCTCAAAAGAATTACAGCTGGATCTGACTCATATAAAACCCCTGATTATAATCCAGCACACACATATCAATATCCTTATGTTTCAGAAAGATACCAAATAGTTCAAAGAACAAGTAGTATATACGAATTAATTAGGCAAAGAATATATCAAAACACGGATACATATGTTATGTCTTGTAATTTTATTTTAGAGCCATTTAAGATGCCGACCTTTTCTTAATAAATTAATTAAACTAATAAAAACAATATTATGGCAGAACCAACTTTAGCAGGTATTCAGGCTTCAGCCCAAGCAATGTTATCAAGACTTGCTTCAGAGGGTCTAACAACTTCTTCAGGGCAACAAACTCATACCTATAATCCAACAACTAATCAATTTACTCCTACATTTAGTCCTCCAATTACTGCACCTGATTATTCAAATAAAAATTATCAAGTGCCAAACTATCAAGCACCAGATTTATCTAGTACACTTAATACTTTGGATTTGCTTATGACACCAGAAGAAGCAGAGGATGTAAGAGCAAGGTTCGGAAAAGTAACACAACCTTTAATTGACACTATAGGTGACCAAACAGCCTTAATGTTAGCAGAAGGTAAAAGAGCGGCTAATGAATTAGCTGCAAGAAACAGAGCATTAATGGCAAGATCTGGTCTTTTAGGCGGCCAATTTGATATTCGTTCTCAAGCTGATATTGATAAATATAATATGCAACAAGAACAAAAGATTAGAACCGAACAAGATCAGAAAATAAATGAATTAAATAAATGGGCTACAGAAGCTTCTGAAAATATAATTCAAGCCAATAAAGAACTATCATTAAAAGCCGCTAGCTTGAAAGCAGATATTAAAATGAAAGAGGCTATGCAAGGATTAGAGGCTTCTCAAATAGCATCTCAAATTAAATCAGCTGAGTCTGATAGTTACATTAAGTTACAAACGCTAGAAAAACAAAATGAACTTCAAGCCTGAGATATTATAAAAGAAATGGGTGCTTCAGGTATATCAATTGAGAAAATACCTTACACAACAAGACAAAAGCTTTTAAGTATAACTGGTTTAGAAAAAGACGGTTTGGAATACCTACTTAATGAATACAAAAGTGATAAAGATAAGATAGATTTTAAGACCACAACCGCAGGCAATAAAATTATTATGTCCGGTTACGATCCAGTCACAGGAAAAATAAAAGTTCTTGAGCATACTCTTCCAGAAGTAAAAGAAAAATATAAAGATAACTATAAAATCGGAACAAAAGAAATTAAAACTAAAGATGGCCAAGAATTTACAATGATACAAAGAACTTGAACCGATAGCTATGGAGTTAATCACGATGATTTAACGACCTACGAAGAATACATAGAATGACAAGCAAAAATAAACAAAGAATCTTTATTACCAAAAGATGTAACTCTAATAGATCCTAAAACCGGTCAACCATTAAGCGATGATGACATATACGAAATGTATTCAGCACAAGACTAAAAATAATAAATAAAAATTATGGATAAAGTCAATTTGCCAAAAAGAGAAGAAGAACCTAAAACTCATTCTGGTGGAACAACTCAATATTCTGACAGACAAGGAACCACACAGTATAATGATGCTTCTTCTGTTTATTGGAAAACTCTAGAAGAACCAAAAGAAGAAAAGAAATCAACAGCTACTTCTTGACTAGAAAATAGAATTAGTGGTCCTTTTGGCTTACCCGGTATATGAGAAGTTCCAATTATTAAAGAACCAGTAAAAGGTTTAGGCAGAGGTGCTGCAAAAACGCTTGGTGGTTTTATAGATTTAGCAACAGTAATAAGTGACACTGGTACACATATTCTTAAAAATAGTGCTGAAATATATGCTGGTGCTGATCCTGGGGCCATAAAAAAAATGAGATCAAAGGATATTAAAACACAAGCATTAAATTCTTTAGAAAAATCAAAAGCAGTATATGAAGAATATGAAAATTCTCACGGTTGAGATAAACTTGGAAACTTTGTGGCTATGATGGTACAAGTTCCATTTGGTTATCTTGAAGCTGGCTTGAGAGGTGTTCAACTAGAAACAGAAAAAACCTTAATAGATGCTATTAGTGTTTCTCCCGAATTAAATGCTCCAGATTTTGATAGGACTTTGCCAAAGTCACAAAGTTTAATTCAAAAAAGAGTAAAACAAATGGAAAATACGGCTGAATTTACAAACTGAGCCACTCAATTAACTTTGAATGCAAGAGAAAATTATGATAATCTTATTAATCAAGTTCTTCCATTAGGTGCAGAAGCTGATCCTGCAAGTTTAGAATATAGTCCAACAATAGGTTTTATAACTGAATTAGGAGAAAGTGCTGGTGCTATGTTAACAGGCATTAAAGTAGGTCGCTCAATGCCCGGCAAATATGGTATTCCTTTGGGTAATGCAGGTGTATTACCAACTATATCAGCACAAGCCGGCTTATCAGAGTATATGACATTAAGATCTCAAGGTGCTACTTACGAAGAGGCTGCTTTTAGAGGTGCTTTGACTGCTACTTCAGAATTCATTACAGAAAAGATTCCTATGGAACATATCTTAAAAGCACCAATCACAAGTATGTTTAATTTTGCATACGCAGGATTATCAGAATTTGCAGAAGAAGGTGTTCAGGCTTATTGAGATAACTTTAAGAATTGAGATCCAAAATCAGAGGAATATAGCCCTCACGAAAATGTATTAAGACAAGCATTCTTAGGTATGCTTACTGCTTTTATAGTTAGCGGGCCAACTGCTATTAAAAGCAGGCAAATGATTAATTCCTGAACAGATGTTTTAGTTAGAGATGGTAAACTTACCAAACAAGAAGCATATAATAAAATTAATGCATTTGTTACTTCTATAGAAGGAATCCCAGAAAAAGAAAAGCAAGCAATTCAAGATAATTTCTATCAGAATTTAGTAATGTTGCAAGGTGCCAGAGGTAAAGAAGACATAATGCATAATTACTACAGACCAACTATGGAAACATTATTCGGTGATGGTTTTGACATGCTTAATCCTTTAATGGATACAGTAGAAGGTATAGCCACAGATTATAGAAATGATATAGATTACAAATATATGTCTTTAGCGAGAGAGTTTCCAAAATCAGATTTTGCTAAAGGTATAAGTGAATCATATAGATTTTGAGCAAATTCTAAAGATACTTTAACATTAGATCAATTATTATTACCTTATGAAACCAAAGCCGAAAAGTTATTGCCTTCCCCAGAATTAGGTTTATTAAGTAGGCCAGTAAGTGATACAGTATGATATTTGGCTACAGACCAACCAATAGCTAAACAAAAAGATATAACAACTTTATCTAAAGCAGAAGTTTCAGAGAAAGTTGACGCTTTTGAAGAAACAGTTCCTGTTCTCAAGGAAGATAAAAAGAATCTTATCTACGAGTTAGTCAAAACAAGTGGCAATATAAATCAAAGTTTAGCAGCTTTCAATAATGTTGTGGAAAGAACGGTTGCCGCTGACATGGAATCAGTTTTGAATATAGATGCTAAAAGACAAAACAAGATTAAAAATACAGTAACATTAAGAACAATTGTCCAAAACAAGATTATCAATCTTGTAAACATTTTGAATTCTAAACCCATTTATACAAAACAAACCAAAAAACTTCAAGGAAAAAATGTGCCAGGCGTTAAACAATTGATTGAGACTAAACTTAAAAACTTACAAGAGCTTATTGCAAAAGTAAGATCAAGCGAAGTTGAAGAAGATAAAACAATATTAAAATTATTAAAATATCTTGATAACGCCTTAACTAATATAACAGACTTGACACAATTGAAGATAGATGAATATAATCTTTACTCAGATCATAAAAAATATTCAAAAGAATTATTTCAATTATTATTCAAACTATTTGATTATAACGTTGCGACTAGATCCGAAGATGCTGATAGTTTTCTTGAAAAAATAAATAATACTCTTGATGAGTTAAGAACAATTTATTCTGAAAAAGAATTAAACGAGATACTTAATGATTTATCTCCAGATTGAGTTGATGCGGAATCAGTTATAATCTATAATGGCAATTACCCAATCACAACCTTAAATTTAGAAAACTGGGCATCTCAAAGAGATGTGGATCTAGATACAACAGAAGGCCAAAAGCAATTATATGAAGAGATAGAGCATATGAAAGAAACTTATTCTCCTGAACATAATTTTTCTATTGAACAACTAGACTTTCTTTCTAAAAATAGTAATATTCCAGATGCATTAAAAAAATATGTGTTACTAGTTTTGAAAAAAGCTGGTACTTACATGGTTAATTCAATGTCGCAGATAGAATTATCAGATGTATCCGTAAAAGGTGGATGATTAGGAAAAGAAGTTATTGTATTTACAGGTAAAACAGAAAGTAGTTTTGAAGGAGAATTGACAAAAGATAAAAAATTTATACCAAAATGAACAAAAGATCCAAAAACTGGCTTTATAACACCATTTCCTGGTTGAAGAGTAGATCCAGACGTTTTTTTCAAATTACAATACCAAATAGAAAAGAAAAAACAATATGGAAAAATGATAGATACCTTTTTAGAAAATCTTAAAAAGCCGGAAGAAAAAGTAGAAAAACAAGTAGTTGAAGAAAAACCAATTCTTGAAACAGAAAAAGAAGAAGCTCTTATTAAAAACATAGATGGCGTAGAATATGTTTATGATTCCAAAGGTAAACTAATACCAATGGAAAAATTAATGAAGTTAATAAAAAAATCAAGAAATAAAAGAGAAGATTTCTGAAATGATGAAACCTTGAGAAAAAAGGTTCCAAAAATAGCAGAAATGATAAAAGAAAAATCAATGCAAATGGATATTGCAAATCCATATGAATCCCAAAGTGGGTCCATAGGGACTTATAAAATAGACGAGAAAGAATATAATTATGATAATAGCGGAATAGTAGATTATTCTAGTAATGTAGCCGAAACTGAATATAGTGAAAATATACGAGAAGTAGCAGATTATACAATGGAACTTAGAAAAGTCTTTTCAGAAAATCCATCTTTAGCAAAACATTTTGAGGGTTTAGAAAAAGAACTTAATATTTATATGTCTCAGTCATTAGGAATGAAAGAGGCAAATAAATTAGAGGTATTACAAGATAAAACAAAAACAGAGAAAATAGCCGCTATGCCTTTTGGTTCGGTTAGCTTTAAAGTTACTAAAAAAGGTAAACCGGTAACTGTAACTTCATATTGAAATTTTTCAAACTTTATGAAGATGGTTTTAGATAAATCAAATCTTAAAAATAAAGAAAAGTTAAAAGAAAATCTTGATAATTACAGAGAAAATCACAAAAAAAGTTTCACCGATAAAGAAAATACTTGATTAAAAGATTCTGTAAATATACTTTATAATATCAGTAAAACAAATCCAACTGCAAATGCTGAAATATTTCTTATGAGATTCTTTGATGTATTTGAATATAAAGGAACCAAAGATGCCATAAATGAAAAAGTATTGTTTAGTAAGCTTTCAAATTTGAATATCTTTTATAGTACCGAAGCTAATATAAAAGATATATCTCCATTTCAAAATTGAAACATTGATACAAAAAACATAAAAGTTGACGAAAATGGTGACGTGCATATCTTCGGAAAGGTAGGCAAAGATATAAACAAACAACTTTATTCTGTCGCTACTAAATTGCTTGGCTTAAAGATTTTGGCAAATCCAGTTGTCAAAGAAGCTATTCAAGAAGATGGCATATTAACAACTACTAATAATTTTGCTTTAGAAAATATTATACTTGGGATGGGTTTATTAGCGGGAGATAAAAAGATAATTAAAACCTTAGATTTAAGAAGAGGTAGTGTAAAAATTGAGCCAAATACTTTTGGCATTCCAACTAAAAAATCTCCTTCTATGGCCGCATCTACTTTCTTCACAGATAAAAAACTTGAAGAAAACAAAAAGGCTATAGATGAGGCCATAATCAAAATACAAAATTGTGAAGAAATAATTATACCAAAAGAATGAATTGGTACTGGGCTTGCTAAATTACGAGAAGAAGCTCCAGAAACATTTAATTATTTGCAAGAGAAACTTATTACACCAAAGTTAGAAAAAAGCAAGCTTTTACAAGAAATGCAAGAAGAAGATGAACAAGAAAAAATAGATAAATGAGTATTTAGCTTTGAAGAAGACCCGGCCTTTTTCTTTGGAAATAGCTTACAAGATATTTATAATAAACTGAAAAAAATAACAAATTATTCAGTTAGAATAAGTAAGAAAATACCAGAAGAAATAAAAAAGGAAGGTGCTAAATTAAATGCATCAGATCTTTTAGTTTTGAACATGGCCAGACAAGAAAAGCCAAGTACTTTTGATATTAGCAAAATAAGATACGGCGAAGATCCTTTAACTTATAACATAGTAGATTTAGCCGAGTTTAATATACTTCAAAAGGAAGAAAGTAAAGATGTAGATAAAGTTCAAGAGCAAGAACTTGCTAAAGTAGAAGAAAAAGAAGTCGCAGGGGAAATAAATGAAGGTCTTGTACCATATTTTGAAGAAGATATAAGTGAAGAACCTATTGCCGAAGCTACCCCAGAAGAGAATATAAGCAAATCAATTACTGATTTACAAGAAAAACTAAAAGCAATTACTAATGCATCTGTTATAAAAAATAAGATGGAAAGTTTGCTTGAGGTTATAATATCTATCAAAGAGGCATCTAGTTCATTAAAAGAATTTGGTGCTAACATTGACGCAATTAAAGATAATGCTTCAAAATTAAAAGATTTATTAATGAATTCACGCACAAAAAGTTATCTAAATTATTTAAATGATTCAGGTGTTATTGGTAAAGAATTTGCCAACGCTTTGGAAGTACTTGCTGTTAGTATGAATCCAAGTGATAAAGGATCAATAGAAACATTCTTAAAAGAAATAAATAAACAGTTAGAATCAAATACTAAAATAATTGGTGGCTATCTTTTTATGAAAAATAATTTTCAAGTAGATTTAGCTCAAGAGTATCCACCATCTTACGGTGCATATCAACATGTTATAAAATATATTGCTACTCCGGTTAGATGGCTAAAGAATATGGGCTTTAATCCAAAATTTGTTAATGATATTGAATCAAGAATAGTACAAGGTGATCAAAAAGCTGCTAAAATTTATAATGATGCGAAAGAAATAGAAAATACGTTTATCAGATATTTTGGAAAAAACAATAGCATAGATAAGCAAATTGAATTTTCAGAAGCTTATGAAGATGGCAAGATAGAAGAATGAGTAACCAAACAAGTATTAAGTGAAGATAAAAAGCACATTCTTAGAGGTTTTGCTGAAGTATATAAAGAGAGAATGGATTCGTTACATGCTCAAATTAAAAAAATTATACTTGAATCTAATCAAGAACTTAAAATAAAAGTAGAGGCTGGTGATACAGTCCAATTAGAAAATGATATTGGTTATATTAAAAACTATATTACTCATTTGAAACCAAGATCCGAAAAAAGTAAACCGTTATCAAGAGCTACAATTGAATCATTAATAGCAGAAAAAAGAGAAGGAATAGAAAAGTCATTAGACTATGATTTGAGAACAAAACAACACAGAACTCAAGTTGCTAAATCACCCGCTCCTTTCTCTATTGCTTATGCCCTTGCAGCCATCCAAGAAACAAATTATGTGCTTTATCAGCCAATTATGGATGCCTATAATGCTATGAGAGATTATTATCATTTGAAGGAAGATGATACTGCTTCTAATTCACTATTTGGCTTGAGAGAAATGGCCGAAAGTTTATTAGGAAAGAAAACACCGGAAAGATTATGACTTGAAGGACTAGATAAAAACTTACAATCATTTATAGGAAGATTAGATGGCGGAAGATTATTAACTACAATAAAAAAAGTTACTGACGAAGAAGGTAGAACTACAAATGAATATTATATGAAGCCTTGGGCAAGTTGAATATCAACTGTTGAAGCTAACAAAGCACTTAAATCAATTACTTATACAGCCGTATTGACTGGTAATATCGCATTATCAATGTTAGATATAGTTGATGCTACATTAAAAGTTCCTGGTGCTTTGAAAGATAAAAAATTAATAGAAAGATATAAAATAACAGCCCAAGCATTTAGAGATACTGTATTGGCTATGACCGGTGCTTCCTTTATTATAAACAAATATCTTAACAGTGGTATGACGCCTGAAACATTTAATACATTAAAGAAACAATTAATTGATTCAGGATCAATCAATGATAATATGGTTGGAAGAATTATGGATGGTTTAGGGAATGATCTTTCTAGTAAATCTTTGATTGATAGATTATTTACTATAGCTAATTTTACACAGGAAATATCAGAAACCTTTAAGAGAGGATTAATGTATAAGGCTTCTACGATAGCAGGCATGAATCCTATGGATGCAGGTGTTAAAGTAAGAAAAACAATGTTCTCTTTTGGCAAAGAACAAACTCCGATTGGCTTCCAAGGTAATCCTATAAGATCAAGCTACGCTATGTTCAATTCATTCTCTATACAGCAAGCCAATCAATTCTTAGATTGATTCACATATGCCAAGAATAGCAAAAACTTCCAAGAATTTTTAAAAGCAACCAAATCGCTTAATAGTGCTAAAGCTAAAAAACATTTTCTAAAGTGATTAGAGGAAGATACAGCCCAAGCGTTTTATTATATACTTAACTTAGCTATACTTTCAATGTTTTTACCTGAAGAGCAAGTAATGAAAATTGTGGTTGGCGGAATTGATAGCATGTTAGTCAATAAAGTCCAATACGCTATTATATATGCTAAACGTGGGGATTCGGCAGAATTTTATAAGAAAATCGGTGAAATAGTAACTCCGGCTCAAGGAACTTTCTTATGAAGTATTGTTGAAGATATAGCACAGGATGTTCCAGAAAATATAATTAAAAGAAGACCATTATGAAAGAATGCTTCACTATTAACAAATCTTTTATCTGGCCAAGAAAAAATACCAATATATGATAAAAATGGGAATATTATTGAAGTACTGGACAGAAAAAGTGCTTTTGACAGAGTTATATGAAACATGTATTCAATACAAAAGCTTGATCAAGAACAAGCCTGAACAGCAGTAGAATCAGGATTGTATGCAAAGAACAAAGTCAAGGCTAAAATTGATAAAATTTTGAAAAACGCTATAAATACCGATCAAGAAATTGATGAAGAAGCGATTAATATTTTGATAGAAGCTCATAACCAAAAATGAATGCCGGTAATAGCAGAATTAAAATCTGCTGAAATTACAGATGTAAGACTTAAAAACAGAATCAAATCCCAAGAAACTGCTATTAAAATTGATTGAGGGGATATAAGAAACTGGATTAAATCTATAAGAAAAAATAAGCGTGATGCCGGGCTTTAGGTATTGACATTTTTGAAAAAATCCTTTAAAATATATATATGATTAAGTGGATTGCAATAATTATAGGCTGTATATTATTGGGTTGAACAGCCTATATATTGCAACTTATTTTAACAAATTATTAAATAATAATTATGAAGATTTACAAATGGCAAATAGGTGCTAGAAAGATTATCCTTACTACTTTATCAGTAATTATAGCTTTTGTTATACCTATGTTCCCTCAGTTTTTCAATATGACTTTAGTAGAATTTATTGAAAAATTTGTTCCGATTATTAAAACAGCTTCTATTGCTGGTTTAATTATTGGCTTGCACAATTACTTAAAAATCAAATGATCAAAATAAACTAAACTACTACGTTGATGAAGCATTTTATTATTGCTTTACTTGTAGTTATACTTTCTGTGCTTAGCTCCCTTTGTATCGGAATAAGTTTAGCGGAATCTCCAGAAACTAAAAAAATCTGGGAATGAACGCCAAGAATGTATACTAAAGTATTAAGGCAATATGATATTTCTGAAAAAGATATTGAAACTATTCTGAATATAATTGAGTGCGAGAGTAACTTCGTTAGCAAACAATCAGATATATGAAGAAATGGAAAAAGAGAACTGAGTTTTGGTATCGCTCAAATCCACTTACCATCTCATCCTGATGTTACTAAAGAGCAAGCACTTGATAAAGAATTTTCAATACATTGAACAGCTAAAAAATGAAAAGAAGGATTTAGGGGATGATCGTGTTACAAATAAATTACACAAAAAAAGGAAGCTGATTTAACACAGCTTCTTTTTTATTTTACTAGTAATTAGACAGTTTGACACCTTCAGCCTAATATTGGATATAGAAGGTCTATCGTATATTAAGACGCTATTTCTTTGTTTTTGTTACACTTCATTTTCTCATATTCGTCAAGTTCACTAAAAGGTATTTTAAGAAAACAACTTTTACATTGTCTCCCGTATTTACATGCATACTCATAATTTCATTTTTCTAATTGCTTACCGCATTTGTAGCAATTTGTTATAGCCGGCTCTGTATCATAGAATTCTTTTTCCATTATCTTGTCTATTTCTAACCTTACCTTTACTTTTTTAGCAGTCTCTTTTCTCTTTAGTTTATTATTCTTGACACATTGGCTATAACAGTATTTAGATAATTTATTGGTGGATGTATAAGGCTTTCCACAAAAAACACATATTTTAACATAATCCATTATAAGTCTTTTATAATTTTTGTTACAATTTCTTTTAATCTTTGCATATTATATTTGAGATTTGGATCTATTTCTTTGTCCACTTCAATTATAAGGTTTTTCTGATTTCCTTTTAACAATTCCACGAATTGATCAAAAGAAATAATAACAAATGTTTCCTTAAATTCCGGTTTTTTGGGGTTTCTAAATACAACGCATCATTTATCGGGGTTACTATTGCCTATTTCTGCTTCTCGTTGTGCCTGCTCTATTCATTTCATAGTAGAAATAGTATTGCTATTCTTACATTCAATGGTAAATGGCACTGTTGTTTTAATATCACCCTTGTCGTATCCTGCACCAGATAGCGGTTGTCTTCTTGCATTTGGATCAAGTCCGCTTTCTTTTATCATTTCTGCTATAAATGTTTCAAATCTTGATCCTTTATTTTTACAACTTCTTGTTTTCATATTTTATGTTTTAAATATTAAGTTTTAATAGCCAACTACTGTTTACGGGTAGTTTAATACTGTTTTTACGTTTTAGGCCCCTTAACGGGCATTTAAACGTGTCTGGTGACATTCTACAGGTTACTTCTTGGGGTTACTTAAGTTGTAAAGATGCTTTATAAGAATCTCTTTACTTGATCTAGAATAATCATCTTTGCTTACAAGCTTGTTAAATCATTTGGTTATAATCTTTTCAGAATGCTTATTATTCTTTACGGCATAAGCTATACAGGAATAATCAGATCAGTCCATGTGGTTTTCTCGTATTTTTATAAAATCATTTTCCAGATTTTTCATAGGCTATTTTTATTATTGTTATTTAAAATATTCAAAGATATCTACATAATATTTAATTATTAAGCATTGCGTCAACAACTGCATTTTTAACAGTTATATTCAAATCTTTCCCATCATCGTAGCCACATTTATCGCAATGACAAGAGTGAAGTAGGGAAGAGGTTTGGTCGCATACTTGTATCTCCTTGCCACATTTAGGACATTTTTCGTAACTGTATATATAATCTCCCACGGTTATTTTTTATACATTTTTTTAAGTAAATAACTTTCCATTTTAATGCCATAATCGCTAAGCATATTATCATCGTGCATATCTTCTAAAACACACTCTAACTTATGTATATCGCCGACCTCTCTAAGTAGATGTGTTAATCTATATAATGGAGTAATACCGTGTTCGTCTTTAGTATTAGCCCATTTGTCTTCCTTAATCTTTTTACCTTTTGGAAGTTTAATTGATGTAAGAATATTTTGTGTGAAGTCAAATACGACCTCCATCCATTTATCTTGACATTTTGAACACATACCAGTTTTTGAATTTGTTTTATTTTTTTGGCAATATTTACAAATCATATTTTATTTTTTAATATTTTGTTTAAATAATTCTTTAATATATGCTTTCAAGTATTTTTTAGCTTCATTAAATTTGTCTTCATCAAACATACACATAAGAACAGTGAGTAAATGTTCAAATGTTTCGGCGTCACTATCTTCTGTTACTTGTAAATCGTAATTTATTTTCATATTTTTAGTTTATTTTTTATATTTAGATTGCGCCCACGACATTCGTATAATTACATATCAAGATGCCCATCATCTATGGGTTTTATAATTTCGTTTTAGCCGACCATAAAATAGTTGTAAGCGTGGTATAAGTTTGTTGCGTTCTCGCATAGTTATAAGTTTAATTTATTAAATCCTCATTAAGACTGAATATATACGGTTTGATTGACCGTGGGAGAGCCAAAGCACTCGTATTCAGCCTTAATCAAGATTTGACAACTAACTATAAATCACTTGCTAACTGACAACTAACTTAATATTGCTTGTCAATTGAATTGGTGGAGGTGTTTAAGGCACACCCCCGAAGCCTTCTATATCTCAACTTATCTCATTAACTTTAGATATGATTTTCCTTATTTCAATTTTTGGGCAAAACTTGAGATATGGAATTGGTGCTGGAGTATTCGGGGAACTCCAGCAAAACCCTTCTACTTGAAGTTTATCGTGACTTCTCCGCCTGATATAGTTATCTGCGGTGGTGATTTAACTTCTTCTGTTAAAGGTGGTGGTATAATCTTAGGTGGACGAATTTCGTGGTTGTCTATTTGGTGAGTATTGAGTTTCAAGTAATCCAATAATCTATCTGTTAGTTGGTGATAAATACGCTGGCAACGAGAGCACATTGGAACGTGATTGCTGGTGACCTTGTCAAGCTCTGGAGCAAACCTTTTGAAGACAATGTGATGAACGGTTACATCACTACTTCCACAAAACACACATTTACAATCCGTCTCTAAAGATGGAAATTCGGCTCGTCTTCTGTAAGTTCTTTTGTCTTTTCTTTTGTTTGACATTTTTCTCCTTTCGCAACTTACGCTTCAATTGACGCCATAAATCCTTGCTGGTTATAGGTGAATCTCTAATCTTCATACTTTCTCCTTTCTAAGTATCATTACTTATGGTTGGAGTGTCATCAGTGCCGAGAACAACTGGTTTCAACATTTGATGTTTAATTTCGTCTGTGCCGATGTAATACTTACCACAGTCGGGACATTGGGCGGTTGGTGCGAGTGCTGTAAAGTCCACATAACAAGTGAACGCTTGTCCACACGAACAATACACTTTAACTTTAATCATACCTTTACCTCCTTTGGTTAAATTAGATGGCTTGGTGATAGTGGCAAGGATTGAACTTGCACGCCTTTCGGCTCATCTTACTTCGTAAAATTTCTTGTTGCAACAATACTTTTTTACTTCAGATTACACGTCTACCTTCAGAGGTATCCCTCTTACTTGTTGTTCCGCCACACTATCATAAAACCATCTACCTTATTGAATTTACATCATAGCTGGACGACCCAACAGCCGTTATTCTTTCTTTAGTTTTGTCAGCAGTCACGAAGCGTGGTTGCTCTTTGTAAGGAATAGCTAAAGAGGCTATAACAAAGGCGATTAGTTTTAACCGTTTATTCCGACAGCGAGGTGTCTTTCCACCTGTCATTGAGTCTGCCCAAATATGATGTAAATAATGTTAAAGAACAAGTTACGTTGCTTTTAGATTTGTGGGGTGACAGGGAATCGAACCCTGCACCATTATCCTTTGTCGTAACTTCCTGCTTTAGATATAAGTTTAGTTTCTTAGCAGACCGACATTAGATAGCGTATTCCTTTTTCGCCACACCCCATACTGTGCAGATTGCTCTGCACATAATATTTAAGTTTAATTATTTGTTAAAGGTTCAAGGCATATTTCTTGTGGGTCTTCATTATCGTGCCAAAATGATATTGCCTTATATTTATTACCGAGAAAATCGTAATCTACTAATTCTGGTAATTCATACCCCATATATTCAGTCCTGCTCTCGTCTTCATATAGCTCTTGTATCTGTTTAATATCCTCTTCTGGATTTTCAGTAAAAATATATGTAATATCGCCTATCAATAATGTTTGTATTATTTTCATACCTACTTTTTTAATTATTTGTTAAGAAATTATTTGATAAGAGGAAAATGTTTTTGGCTGGGTTATTGTCGGCGCATTGTAATAACCGTTGTGAATATAAACGTGTATCTCTACAATTTGCTTATTCTCCTTTGGTTGTTTCTTAACTGTTTTCTTTGTTTTTTTAATTGTTTTTGGTTTCATATTTATTTTTTAAGTTTTTTAATGCTTGAACTAATGAGAGTCCTAAATCGTTCATAAATTTTGTAGGAACAATGTCGCTTCCTTCCATATACTCCTCAACAACTTTTATACATCTATCTAATGTAACTTCGTCTATGTCGGTTTCCTTAAGTTTGATAATCTCATCGCACGCTCATTCTTGGTCGCTATCTCTCATCAATTCTAATATTCTTTCTCTGGCGGTCTTTTCCTTTACTTCGGTTGGTTGGTAGAGAGTGTAGTCCATCTCTATTAAGTTTTTCAAAGTAAATCAACCTTCAAGAGTTTCAAAATCATTGTTGTAAGACATACCATATAATTTTCCACATATTGCTAAACATAATTTTTTCCCATATTTTCCCACCACATAATCCCCACACTCTAAATCATCTATGGTGCGATGTTTGGGTTGGAGGTTGGTTACCCCGTGTCGTTCTAAATCAATACCATCTCCTATGCATCAATCTTGTGTAAGACCATTGCGTGTTGCGTGAATACATCATCCATTATCGCTTACTTTTTTTAATTTAGCATCCCATACTTTTATACCATTTAATTCGCAAGTCACTTCCATCCCTTCTTTGAAATCTTTGTTTGTCATAGTTAAGAGTTTAAGTTTGTTAATGTTTCTATCTTTCCAGGTTCTAATTCTGTTATCTCCCAAGTTTCCATATCGGCTTTGAAAAATGGGTGGTTTAATTCTATCATCTCATCAATCAGGTCGGAGATGAATTGCTTGGCAAATGCTATACTGGCGGGTCAACATAGTTTAGAGATTTCTTTATCAAACTCTGCCAGTTTGCGTTCTTTGAAGTTTTTTAATTCGTTCATAGTTTTATTATTTAATTGTTTTTATTAGTTCAGGGTAGTGGAGTCGAACCACTTATTTACGCCTTATGAGAGCGTTGAGGTAACCGTTCCTCTAACCCCGAATATTGTGCCTAATAGTTAAGCATCTGCTATTAAGCACATAATTGTTATTTCTTGGTATTGATAGCAATAGCTACTAAAGCAACAGCTGCTGCTAAAGCCAAGAATCAAAATGAAATTATTGATGTCATATTGATCGTTTAATTATTATTAAGAATGCGACCATTAATACTATTCCGACCACACTATAAAAGTCCATTATACTTCTTTTTTCTCTTGATCTTTTGTTAGATCAGGAGCTAATCATTTGTAATAAATTGTGGCTAATAATCCAAATCTTACACCATTTATAGCACTTCAAACAGGATCATAACCTTTCTTTAGACCTTCTTGTGAAGCTCATTTGCCCGTTAACCCACAAATTCATATTAACACGAAATACATAATAATTTCCATATCGTATTATTTAATGTTATTAAGAGCGTTTCTAGTTAGTGGTCCGACATAGCCGCTAACTGGTTCTATTTTTTGAGCAATTTGAAAATCTTTTACAGCCTTTAATGTTATACCATAAAAGTTTCCAGTTGCTTCATAATTAAAATAGCCAAGATATTTCAATTTAATCTGTAATTGTTTTACATCTTCGCCAGTTGATCCTCAGCCAAAATCATTTTTGAATTCATAAAATTCAATTGAGTCTGGTTTTTCAACATTTGGGGTATCAATAAAATAAATCCCAGCCATAATTCTTCCTTTTGTAAACCAATCATCAGTTATGATTCTAAAACCATTTAAGCCATTGTCTATTCCTCAACTGTCAACTATAACAAAGGCTTTTTTACCATTATAAGTGCAACCAGAAAAAGGAATGGCAGTAATAGCGTGTCCATATTTTGTTGTGTTGCTTGTTGGTACCGGATTCATACCATATCATTCACCGTTATCAAATCTTACTCCCATTAATATTG
>ENA-UOWO01004007-UOWO01004007.1-activated-sludge-metagenome-genome-assembly--contig:-NODE-4007-length-16594-cov-5.580688_pt1 | contig 16594 bp, 12 predicted proteins | sample MGYA00238148_ERZ761564 | MGnify/ENA primary metagenome ERZ761564 (study PRJEB28885, sample SAMN05720194) | activated sludge metagenome | isolation source: Anaerobic digester | place: USA...
CACGATCCAAGGGCTATTGCATCCAAAGTCGGGGTATATACACAATGTTGGTTAAATTGATAACCACCGGGAGCAACCATCTGGTACTCAAATTCATCTCCGAGAGAATTCGCAATTTTTTGCACCCAGTAACCCACCCCATCGTTGTAATATGTATAACTATTGCCAATAAAGAGAGCCGATTTACCCTGCGAAAACACATTTATTGTAGCCAAGGCTATCAAACAAATAATTAGTGCTTTTTTCATAATTCAGAATTAAATATGTACAAGACGAAGTATTTTATAAAGGGTTGCGAATACTACCAGTAACGTATTATTAAATTGGAGAAGACAGAATGTAGAATACAGGAGATAGAATACAGAAGGGAGCGGTAGTTAATTCGAAGGCATTTGCCTCTGGCTTGATGTTGCCAAAATCTCTTGGAGCAGTAGGTTTCCCTCGCCCAACGAAACGTACCCTTCCGTATTCTTAATTCTGTCTCCTGTATTCTGCTTTAAAACACCTCGTCATTTATAATGATTTCATCACCCTATATTTACACCTTAGTATGTCTTTGTAAAATCCTCATCAACAACAATGATAAAATCAGCAAGGCCTTTGTAGTCGTTGCTAAGCACATTGATATCGGATTGTTCTACCGTTGATATGGTAATAATCTTCAGCTTTTTATCTGATTTGTTGAGATACCAGACAATGCTTTCGTAGTTATCGGAATGATATGCACCATTATAGTGAAGAAATATCGTTTCTGGTTGCAGGTTTTTAATAATGAAATACGCCATGGTAGCATCTTTAATGGCTTGTGCTTTGGGAAAATTCGGGTTTGCATTGCCTTGACCCATTCCCATTCCTCCCATTGTCAATAAGCTTTTGTAACAGCTCAGTTCACTATCATATTCCACCGGAAGTGGTGCAATATATTTTTTTGCTTCTTCGCTCAAATCACCGAGAACTTCAAAACCCCCTTTGGAAACCATTGATGCATAGCGGCGAGGGATATTCGTGGCAACAAAACGAATCTTGCTATTGCGTGCAAAATTTACAAGCGGAGCATAGTCGGTGGCATAATTGGGCCATAATCTTGCCTGTTCTAGAAAGTTTTTTTCTGTAATTGTGCCATTCACAAACTCATCTAAAATCAGTTGTTCGTCAGCCTCAAACATTTCGGCGCCCAGCATGAGGTTGTTGCCTTTCGTCTGAAACAAATCCTTTGCCAGCTCGATTTCAAACCAATGGGCAACAGCGTTGTTGTGCTGCTCTCCAAACAACACTACATCAGCTTCGGAGGTTGTTGACAACATTTCGTTGTAAGTACTTGCTTTTCCTTTAGAATCGTAAATACGATATGGCGCTTTTTCCTGGGCTGATACCGATAAAAATCCCAGTAGCAAGGGCAGGCAAAGAATCAGTATTTTCTGTTTCATATTTTTTTTAGTAAAAATAGAAAAATGAAATATATAATACAACTGACAACAGTTAAATTCGATAATCGGAATGGCGGCCGCCTAGCGAAGTCGAGGCGCCCGCCATTTGAAAACAATATTTTTTATCTCGGTAACATTTCGCCGACAACTCGACTACGATGTCCGGCTCAAAGACTGGCTTGTTGACATCCATTGGGGCATATTGAAAACCTGAGTTTGTCAGAGCAACGTTTGTTTACTTCTCTCTCGGATCAGGTTTCAACGGCAATCTAGCCAGTTTCTGCACATCGAGGGTGGGATGCCCGAATTCTTCGCTCACTTTACCCAGCATCAGATAGAGACCATTACCCCTGAACGGATATTCCTTCAGGCTGGCCGGGAAATGCACCGAGTCGAAGAAATTGCCTTCGGCATCGAGCCAGGCACCAAAATTCATAATTTCTTTTTTTGAGGTGTACACATACTTCAACGTAACAAACAAGCCCAGCATACGGACGGTTTTTCCGGCATGGTTCAGCATATCGCCGGCCATTATCTCACCGCGGAATGAGGTCTGCAACAGGTCGAACCAACTCATACTAACGGGAAAGCCTATCAGTTCAATTTCGTCGTAGGCATCTTCGAGCCTGTCGGAGTTAAAAGCGGGTAGGCGCCATTCTCGCAATCCGGGTTCGAACATGGTTACCGGCATCGGAGGCGGTGTTTTTGTTTTCTGCGTCATATCGTGGGCCAGCCACAACAGCTCAGCCTTGGTTTTTCCGGTAAACGAAAAAGCACCGCTGCGTATCAGAATGGTCAGTTGTTCTCTTCCCGTACCAATGCGTTTTACAAAATCGCCCAATCCCGTATAATCGCCTCCCCGCTCCCGTTCAACCACAATTCGGTGCGCCAGTTGTTGCTCAAGATTCTGCAGGTGAATGAACCCCACGTAAATATCGCTGCCGCGGATGCAGGTCATATAATTGCTCCGGTTCACGCATGGCAGACAAATATTTGCCCCCAGGCGACGGGCTTCCTGAAAATAGACCCACGAATGATAGTATCCGCCAAAGTTATTGATGACTGCCGTCATAAACTCAAGCGGGTAATGCGCCTTCAGATAGAGGCTCTGAAAACTCTCGGCCGCATACGACGCCGAATGGGCTTTCGAAAAGGAATATCCGGCAAACGAGGCAATCTGCCGCCACACCTCACGGCTGATTTCTTCCGGACGACCCTTGCTGCGGCAGCCTTCGAAAAAGCGATCGAAAATACGTTCGAACTCCGCCCGCGATCTAAATTTACCGCTCATGGCACGACGCAGCACATCGGCATCGGCAAGGTCGAGCCCTGCATAATGATGACACACTTTCAGCACATCTTCCTGATACACCATCACCCCATAGGTTTCTTCAAGCTGCTCTTTCATCACCGGATGCAAGTACTCAAAACCATCCTGATTATGGAATCGGCGAATGTACTCCTGCATCATTCCCGAGCTCGAAACACCGGGGCGTATGATACTGCTGGCAGCCACCAGGGTAATGTAATCCTCGCAACGCAGCTTACGCAGCAAACCTTTCATGGCAGGGCTCTCAATGTAAAAGCAGCCTGTGGTATGCGCCGATTTCAGGAGTTGCCGCGATGCCTCGTCCTGTTTGAAGCGTGGAATGTCGTGAATATCCACTTCGATACCTTTATTTTTCAGGATGATTTCGCAGCTTTCGCGGATGTGTCCGATACCCCGCTGGCTGAGTATGTCGAATTTCTCGAAACCGATATGCTCAGCGGTGTACATATCCCACTGGGTAGTCTGATAACCTTTGGGTGGCATATCGAGAGCCGCAAAAGTGGTGATGGGTTCATCGCTGATAAGCACCCCACCGGCATGAATGGTACGCAGGTTCGGGAAGCCATCCATTTGGGCAGCCATTTTCACAATGCGTCGGTGCACGTCGTCGCTGCGTCCGTATTGCGCAGGGCGGTGACTCAGGTTTTCGAGTTCATCGCCGGTGAGGCCGTACACCTTTCCCAGTTCGCGCAGTGCAGCACGGCTACGGAAAGTGGACATGGCTCCCAGTAAAGCACAACGTTCTTTTCCATACCTATCGAAAAGATAGTTATGCACCTCGTCGCGGTCGCTCCACGAATAATCGATATCGAAGTCGGGAGGGCTGCTGCGCTTCGGGTTCAGAAAGCGTTCGAAATAGAGATCGAGTTCTATGGGGTCCACATCGGTGATGCGCAGGCAATAGGCAGCAATGCTGTTGGCGCCACTCCCCCGCCCCACATGATAAAAGCCGCGGCTCATGGTGTAGCGCACCAAATCCCATGCAATGAGGAAATACGAGGCAAAGCCCATATTTTCGATGATCCCCAGCTCGTGCTCCAGACGGCGCATGGCTTCGGCATTGTCGGTACCATAACGCAATACCAATCCTGCGTAAGCCTCGCGGGCAAGCAGGTTGCGGTCGTCGCGGGCATTGCCGGTGAACATCTTGAGGTTTTTCACCGAACTGTCAAAGTGCAGCGAGCAATTGTGGAGCAAGTTCAGGGTATTGCTTACCACTTCGGGATAGGCAGCAAAAGCAGTACGTATGGTTGAAGGACTGACAAAGCGGTCGCCCCACTGGGCTAAATCGGCAGGCAAAAGCTTCGAGAGCAATGTATTTTTATCGATGGCACGCAGGTGACGATGCAACTCATACGATTCATCGCTGCCGACACTCAGACTGTGGAGTACCAACATTTTCGTAATGCGGTACTTTGCAACCAGCAAGGGCAGCAGGTGGGTCTGCCACAGGGCTACGCCTACATATTCGTTATCTTTCAACGGTCTGTCGGGGACACATCCGGCAGGGAAAATCACGTATGCATTGTCGAAATCAGGAATAGCATCGTGTTTACGGCCGTTGATGGCAATGTCGCTTAAAAAACTGTTGATTTCACGCAAACCCGGGTTGTTGCGGGCAATACACACAGCGATACGCCGGTTACCCTTGCGGATGTCGGCACCGCCAACGGGTTTCAGCCCCTTGCTTTGCGCCAGAAACACGAACTCGGGTAAGGCGGTGGTGTTGTTGATGTCGGTAAGTGCAATCGTATCCATGTCGTTGCGGAGTGCCCCGTCAATCAGGTCGCTGAGGCTGAGCGCACCATAGCGCAAGCTGTAGTATGAATGGCAGTTAAGGTACATCTGCTGTTAAAATTCGTTTTTATCATTCAATTCCCGAGGTCATCGAGCCGGTCATCGAGCGGAGCCGAGATGATCCGAGACGAGCCGAGAAAGTACAAAGAACATCTCCATAATCAGCCTTCGATTACCACTCCCCTACGCTCCGTTACTCAGGCTGACAAAAGCCCCCCTGTCATGCTGAGTAGTGGAGCGCAGCGAAACGCTTATCGAAGCATGGACAGGGGAGTCAAAGAAGTACAAAGAACGTCTCCATAATTACGCTGCGATGTTTCGGCGTCTCGACTCCGCTCGACGACCGAAAACCCGACTCCGTTCGATGACCGAAAACCCGACTCCGCCCGATGACTGAAAATTCGACCTCACCATAACCCGCTCGAGAACCTTATTCTTAATTTTTAATCATATTTTCGCCAATAATTTAATCATTTAGATAATTATTTGCAAATGTTTTTTAAATTGAAAAAATAGCACATAGTACAAGTAATCGCTTTGTTACAGCAAAAACATGAAAAAACCAATGCTATTTTGAATAATAATAACGAATTTAATCTATTGCTTTGCAATCACTTCGACAGCCTCACCGATTTGTGTTACGACAACGAAATCATTTAAAAAGGTTATTGCAGTACAGCACATGTTCATGCTGAATACGGTATGCAACATCCAGAATAACCACACTTACAAATAGATACTTGTGCTTAAAATTATCACAAATCACATTTTATAATGTTATAATAAAGCTAAAACAAGCTAAAAAAAATTATTATCTTTAGGCTTGTAAACTTAAATAATCACAGTATGAAAAAAATTTTACTTTTCACTTCTCTTACAACAATATCCTTGTTTACATTTTCTCAATTGGTAACTATTTCGGGCGTTAACCAAATTCCTCAGGTTGGCGATACCATTCACTACACCAATATAAACACTTTTGGTTTTGAACTGGCAGGTACCGGAACTGTGATGGATAAAACATGGGATCTTTCGTTTATGACCGAAGACGATAATTTGTATTTCTTTTATATTGACCCTGCCGAAACGCCAGATGCAGCAAGTTTCCCAACATCGAATCTTGCTGAAGGCACCGATCAGGCCGAAGGGTATTTTTACTTTAAAACAGGCGATTATTATATGGCACGCAAAGGTGTAACGGGCGAAATGTATATCGATTATGCCAACGACAGTGCAACAACTTTCACATTCCCTATTACTGCTGGACACGATTACGATTGTACTTATGAAGGGATGTTGTATGCATCAGGTTTGGAAATGGGAATTGCCAATGGAGATATCCACATTGAAGCTGATGCACAAGGAACGCTTATCACACCCAATGGTTCAACTTTTACAAACGTCCTGCGTCTCCACATTGTTGAATCGTTCGATGGGATGTATGATGTAGGAACCGGTACACCCATGGTTGTGCTTTCGGTGGAGGACGATTATTATTATTGGTTTCACGAAGATTATACTAGTCCAATTTTAATTTACGGAGTGACTACAACCGAAAGTTTAGGCTCAAACCCCGAGGAAACAGAGGTTTTACGCTATCAACCCATTAATAATAGTTCTGTTGTTCAAAACAACTCTACTAAAGAAATGCATGTATTCCCAAATCCATCGTCCGGACTTGTATTTATCACTAATTCGAGCCATTACACCACTTTTAACATATTCGATTTAAACGGAAAACTTTTAAAAACCATCAATGCTTCATTAACGATTGATTTGAGCGCTTATAACAATGGTATTTATTTTATCGAAATGATTGGAGCAACACGATGCGATTATCAACGAATTGTAATTACACGATAAAAATATAATAATCATCCGGAGAGGGACAAGTAATACTTATTTTAATTGGGCAAAAAACAATGGCCTAATAAAATTTGAACACTTCAATACGAGTGAAAGTATTTTAATTAACAAATTTTATTGAATACGAAATCCATGATTAAATAACTATAAATAATTTATAAAAATTCCCTTTATCATTACCAACAAACCCATACAAGCATGAGCAAGAAAATACCCGAAGCTTTTAAAGAATACCTGCACACCCTGCAGGCAAAACCTGGGAAACCGGTTTCACTGATTGATGACTTCAAAACCTGTTGCCACGAAAAACCGGTGCCTGAGTACGACATCAAAGCGATGCTTAAAAAAAGTATATCGCAGCTTTCGACCATGCAGGACAAACTGTATGCCCACGATAAATACGGTGTTTTGATTGTGCTGCAGGCTATGGATGCAGCCGGAAAAGACGGAGCAATCAAACACGTAATGAAAGGCTTAAACCCTCAGGGAGTAAAGGTATGGAGTTTTAAATCGCCCAACAGCATAGAACTGGACCACGACTATTTTTGGAGGCACTACAGCGCGCTGCCTGCCCGTGGCGAAATCGGCATTTTCAACCGTTCGCACTACGAAAACGTGCTGGTTACCCGCGTACACCCCGAATATGTGATGAACGAAAAACTACCCGGTATCGAAAAAGTGGACGATATCACCCCTGAATTCTGGCAATCGCGTTATGAACAAATTAACCGTTTTGAGAAAAACCTGCACGAAAACGGAACCATCGTACTGAAATTCTTCCTGCATATATCGAAGGAAGAGCAACGCAAGCGCTTCCTGGAACGTATCGACAACCCATCGAAAAACTGGAAACTATCACCGGCCGACTCGAAAGAGAGAAAATTGTGGGACAACTACATGCATGCTTACGAAGAAATGATTTCGGCAACCACCTCAGGCATTGCCCCGTGGTATATTATCCCTGCCGATGACAAATGGTTTGCCCGTTTCTGCATCGCATCGGTGATTGTGGCTGCAACAAAAAAACTCGACCTGAAATACCCTGAAGTGGATGATAAAAAACGTGCTGAATTGTTGAAAATTAAGGAAGATTTGTTGAATGAGTAAAAACCGATATGTAAAGGATGGAAGTATTCGGTCACCTCGACTCCGCTCGGCGACCGAATTAAGCAACCGGCAGGAAACCCAGTCATCGCGCAGAGCCGAGATGCCCGGGTTAAAATTTGTGTTATGCTGCTAGCTTTTATTTCTGACATTCACGAAGATGTGAGAATGCTCGAAAAAGCCCTTCGAACCGCTCACAAACTGGGCGCAGAAAGAATCTTATGTCTTGGTGATATTACTGGCTACTCTCCAATAAATCAAAACTTTGCATCAGAGAAGAATGCAGCAGCCTGTATCGATTTACTTAGGGAACATTGCGAAATCAGCATTGCCGGAAACCACGACATGTTCACTGCACGGCGTATGTCGGAATTTGCGGCAGGAATACATTATCCTAAAAACTGGTATGACCTTCCATTTACCGAAAAACAACGACTTACCGGAAATAAAGTCTGGCTCTACGAACATGAAATAGACCCACTGCTTGGCCCTGACCATTTAGAATGGCTTCGTACCCTACCTGAGCTTGCCTATATAGATGCCTGCGAATTGAAAATTTGCCTGACGCATTACATCTATCCCGATGTTTCGGGTTCGCTGCAAATGGGTCACGAGCCAAACAGCGATGCATACGTGCATCGCAACAGGTTCTCATGTGACCTGTATCTGTCGGGGCACCTGCATCCCAACGGCTGTATCGTTCAGGGGAAAAAGACAGCGCATCGGTGGGTAAATATTGATTTTGGCGAGAAGTATTCTGTTGAAAACGGAGATTACCTGTTTGCGCCTGCCTGTCTAAGGCATCCTGTGAATTGTGGAATTTTATTGCTTGATGCTGCAACTAAGTCGGTACAGACGGTTCAGATTAAGAGTTAACTTGTTTCAGGCTGTTTTACAAAATCATATTAGGCAGGCTAATAACTTGTTCTCATCGGGATTTTATTATTTTTACACACTAAATTTTGGGTAAAGGGTCATGCAAAAATTTCTCGAAAACATAGCACACGAATTTCAGACACCTTTTCAAAATTACGTTCTGGTGTTTGCCGTCATGCTGTTTATTATCCTGCTGATTCCACTATTTTTACGTAAAATCCGCATCCCGGGAATCATCGGACTGATTATTTCGGGGATTCTCATTGGCCCTCATGGCTTTAATATCATCGAAAAAAACTCAGCTGTTGATTTATTTTCCACCATAGGCTTGTTGTATATCATGTTTATTGTCGGTCTGGAGCTTGATTTGGCAAAATTCATCAAGAATAAATACAAAAGTTTTGTTTTCGGCTTTTTCACTTTTGCGATACCCATTGCCATAGGGTTTCCGGTATGTTTTTACTTACTCCACTACCCACTCAACACCAGCATACTGGTAGCCACCATGTTTGCCACGCACACGCTGATAGCCTACCCTATTGTCAGCAAGCTGGGTATTGCAAAAAACGAAGCAGTAGCCATCACCGTGGGCGGAACAATTTTCACCGATACAGCGGTTTTGGTTGCGCTTGCCATTATTACCGGTTCCGACACGGGTTTTGCCAACACCGAATTCCTGATCAGGCTGGGAATTGCATTTGTGGTTTATATATTATTTGTGATTTTTGTTGTGTACCGGGTTTCGCGATGGTTTTTTAAACACCTTGAAGAAGAGCGCAATTCCCAGTTCATATTTGTCCTTTCCGTTGTCTTTCTGTGTGCTTTTCTGGCCGAAATAGCGGGATTAGAACCCATCATCGGGGCTTTTACTGCGGGTTTCACACTGAATCGTCTCATACCGCAAACTTCCAGTTTGATGAACCGGCTGGAGTTCGTAGGCAACTCGTTGTTTATCCCGTTCTTTTTGATTGGTGTCGGGATGATTGTCGATCCGGGCGTATTCCTCAGTGGACCCGAAACCCTGATTGTTGCCGGAATACTCACCGTGGTTGCCCTGATTGGGAAATGGCTGGCAGCTTTACTTACGCAATGGACGTTACGGTACAACTCGCTGCAGCGCAAGCTGATATTTGGTCTCAGCAGTTCGCATGCCGCAGCAATTCTGGCTGTTACCATGGTAGGGCACCGCATGGGAATAATCGACGACACCATTTTGAACGGAACCATAATACTGATTCTGATAACATGCATCGTAGCCTCGATGGTTACCGAAAATGTGGGAAAAAAGATTGTAGTTACCACCGCATCTGAAACCGATCCTGAAACTCCGGTAGCCACCGAAAAAATACTGGTACCTGTGTCGAATCCCGAAACTATGCCACGGCTGATCGATCTGGCACTGATGCTGAAAACCACAAAGAAGCAGGTGCCGGTTTACGGCCTTACGGTAGTTGAAGATGATGAGACTGCACGCGAAAAACTGCGGCAATCGCGCAAGGTACTTACCGAGGGAGTAAGCTATGCAGCAGCTTCGGAACAGCATTTCGAAGTTATTGCCACCATTGACCAAAATGTTGTTTCGGGTATTAAGCGGGTTGCCCGCGAAATTTCGGCAACCGACATTGTACTCGGAAGTTCAGGGAAAACCCACATCAGCGAGTTATTTTTCGGGAAAACAGTAACCCAAATTGTGAGCAGCACCGACCAGGCAATATACGTGTATAATGCAGCCATGCCACTGAATGTACACAAACATATCCACCTGGCTTGCCCGCGCTATTCCGAAAAAGAACCCGGATTTTTCGATTGGCTCGAAAAAGTCGTGCGCATTGCCACCCTGCTGAATCTGAAAACCGATGTGTATTCCGACAACGACACGTGCAAGGCCATTGAGAAATTTATCAAATACAAAAAAATGGCCGCCAACTTTAAATACCGCGATTTCGACGATTGGGAAGACTTTTTGGTGCTTTCGCGCTATTTCGGGCAGGAAGATTTATTGATTGTGGTAACACCGCGTAAGCCCGGAGTTTCGCATAGCAATGTGCTCGACGGAATCCCTGCAAAATTGGCACGCCATTTTGCAGAATACAGTTTTCTGGTGGTGTATCCTGCAGTGAACAACAACGAGGAGTTCCGGAAATACAGCGAAAACTACGACGCTTCGCTGATAGAAAAAGGAATCAGATCGGTGAAGAAAAGCGCCGAAGAACTGGGAAAATTGTTTAAAACGTGATAATCTTTTAACTTCGTAAACTAAAAACATAAAGTATATGACTAGAAAAATCTATATTCTCGCAATAATTATCCTTACATCATTATGCATTAAAGCCCAAAACAATATGACAAATACATTCGAAAAAACCACCTGGGAATCGCTCAACGACAACGCCATTCGTATGATAGGCAAAGACTGGATGCTAATTGGTGCCGGCACCAAAGAACAAGGTTTCAACATGATGACTGCCAGTTGGGGTGGCATGGGATGGCTTTGGGAAAAGCCCGTGTCGTTTATCTTTGTCAGACCACAGCGCTACACCTATCAGTTTACCGAACGCGAAAACTACTATACAGTGTGTTTCTTTAGCGAAGAACACCGCGAAGCATTAAAAATCTGCGGTTCGAAATCGGGCCGCGATTGTGATAAGGTGAAAGAATCAGGCCTCACCCCCATCTTTACCCCATCAGGCTGTGTGGCATTCGAAGAAGCAGTAATAATATTGGAATGTAAAAAGCTCTATGCCGGTAAAATCGAAGAATCAAACTTTGTTGATGCCGAAGTAGTTAAGTCGAAATATCCCAATAAGGATTTTCACAAAATGTATGTTGGCGAAATTGTAAATGTGTGGAAGAAAAAACAATAATCAAATATTTATCCATGAAAAAATTACTTTTTTTATCGCTTTTAGGTTTAGCTTTCCTTAGCCTGCAAGCACAGAATTTCGATTACAAGCCCGTTGCTGTTGATGTATATCAACTCGACAATGGATTAACTGTGATTTTAAGCGAAGATCATACGCAACCTCAGGTATTTGGTGGGGTTATTGTGCGGGCGGGTGGTAAAGATGATCCGCCCGATGCTACAGGGATGGCTCACTATCAGGAGCATATGCTATTTAAAGGCACACAGGAATTGGGAACCACAAATTGGGAAGCAGAAAAAATACATATCGACAGCATTTTTATGTTGTACGATGAGCTTGGTAAAACCACCGATGAAGTAACCCGTGCTAATATTCAGAAAAAAATTAACGAGCAATCGCTGAAAGCTAATGAATATGTGATACCCAACGAACTGAGTAACCTGATAAAAGTGATGGGTGGGACCGATTTAAATGCAGGCACAGGGCAGGATATCACAATTTACTATAATGCATTCCCTCCTTCTGAGATAAACAAGTGGCTCGATTTGTACAGCCATCGTTTCGAAAATCCTGTTTTTCGTTCATTTCAGGCTGAGCTCGAAGTAGTTTATGAAGAGAAAAATATGTATTCCGACATCTTCATATTCCCATTGCTGGAAAGTTTCAATAAGCAATTTTTTAAAAACCATCCCTATGGCCAACAAACCCTGATTGGTTCGGTTGAAGACCTGAAAAACCCATCTTTATCGAAAATGTTTGAATTTTTCAAAACCTGGTATGTCCCGAACAACATGGCATTGATAATAGTGGGAGACTTCGACAAAGAGGCCATTAAACCGATGATAAACGAAAAATTTGGCAAATGGGTGAAAAGAGAGCTTCCGATACGCCCCGTTTATGAAGAAAAAGCATTTAACGGGAGAGAGTTTGCAGAGGTTAAGCTCAGTCCGATAAAACTCGCATTGTTAGGCTTCAGAACTGTGCCGGCCGGTCATTCCGATGAAATCGTATTAGAAGTGTGCAATGCCATTCTGTCAAATCAAAATCAAACAGGATTGCTTGATAAACTGGTAAATAACAATGAATTAATGGCGGCTCAGGCACTGAATATGCCTTACAATGACCATGGAGCTTGTTTATTCCTTATTGTTCCCAAAATTCTCGGACAAAAGCTTTCTGATGCCGAACAGCTGGTTATGAACGAAATAGACAAGCTGAAATCAGGTGATTTCGACGATTACATGATTGAAAATATTAAACTGGAATTGTACAGAAACTACCTTCTCAGCATGGAATCGAACGATTATAAAGCAAACATGCTGGCCGCAGCGTTTGGCAGATATCAATCGGTGGAAGACCTTCTTTCATACCCGCAAAAACTCATGGCAATCACTAAAGATGATGTCATTAAAATTGCCCAGAAATATTATGGCGACAATTACTTAGCATTCTATTCCAATATGGGATTCCCGAAAAAAGAAAAAATTGAAAAACCCGGTTTTAAACCCATTGTTTCGAATACAGAATCAGAATCGCAGTATGCCAGGCATTTTAATCAGATTGCTCCAGTTGAAAAGGAAATTACGTACATCAATTTCGAAAACGACATTACCCACGTAGAAATTAGTAGTAACATCGATATTTACGGAGTTAAAAACCCCGCTAATGATATTTTTAGCCTGAAAATCAAGATTAAAGCGGGATATGAAAAAATCCCCATGCTCAAATATGCAACCGATTTGATGAATTATGCCCATCCTGAAGGCGTTTTATTTGATGATTTTAAGGAAAAAGTAGCCAGACTGGGATGTACATATTCTTTTTCAGGTAACGAAAGTTATACTGAGATTGAAATTATTGGGGTTGAAAGTAATATTTCTGATGCAATTCAATTGGTTGGTGAATTATTGAACAAACCGGTAATTGATCAGGACAAAATAAATATTTTGTATGAAGGTGAGAAAGCAAACCGCAAAATGGAGCGCAGTGAACCAGATGCAGTTGCGGATGCATTATTTGAATTCGTGAAATACGGAAAGGCTTCCGATTTCATCGACAGACTAAGCTTAAAAGAGATAAAGGCTTTACAAGCTGATTCGCTTGCCATAGCTTTCCGTGATGCTTGTAACTACGGGGTTGAATTTCATTATGTAGGGCAAAACGATATTCAAACTATTGCTGACCTATGCAAAACGACTTTCCGTTTCGAAGCATCAAAATTCACTGAGACTCCTGTTGTAAAGCCAATTGCAAAGTTCAGCGAAAACACCATTTATTTTGTTCATAAGAAGAAGGCCACCCAAAGTAAGGTGTATTATCTGGCTAATGGGTTTGAATATACTCCTGATATTCAGGCAAGCATGGACGCATTCAACCTGTATTTTGGTGGGGACTTCTCGGGTCTGGTGCTTCAGGAAATACGCGAATACCGCTCCATGGCATATTCTGCCGGTGCAAAATACGTTGCCGCGATACGTAAAGGTGAGCAAACCTACTTCATGGGGTATGTTGGTACTCAGGCAGATAAAACCGTTGAAGCCATGGTCGTATTTGACAGTCTCATCCGTACGATGCCGGAGAAACCTGAACGACTAAAAATGATACAACAATATCTGCTGTTATCTTCATCCAGCGATCGCCCCCATTTCAGGAGCCTGAGTGAGCAAATACTTGCATGGAAGATTCAAGGATTTGAAAGCGATCCTGCTAAAATGAAGAAAGAATGCTACACCAATTTACGCTTTACAGATATCAGCGGTTTTTACAAAGAACATCTGGCCGGCAAACCACTTGCGATATGCATTGTTGGTGATAAAAGCAAGATTGATATGGCAGAATTAAGCAAATACGGCAAGGTGGTTTTCATTAAAGAAAGCAGTCTGTTCAATGAATAAGCAACAATCTATTTCGCAGGAAAATCGTTGACAAGTTTCATGGCTAACCATGCCATCATAGCCGGGGCATCTTTCAGTGCAGCGGGGGAATGGTCGAAATCGGGATTGTGAAGATTTGTAACCCCTTTCCCATCAGCTGCAATGCCCATACGGTAAAAAACAGCAGGAATCTCGTGACTGAAATAGCCAAAATCCTCGGCAGTAAGTCTGGGCTCCAATCTAACCACGCGATCTGCTCCGCTGAAATCGGCAGCAATTTGCATACAATAGTCAGTGAATTCAGGATTATTCAACACAAAGGGGTACCCGTCCACAATTTTCAGATGAGCCTCACACTTGTACCGCGGTGCAATCTCATTTGCCAATATGTGCAGTTTTCGCTTAACTTCTGCCCTGAACAATTCGTCGAAACATCGGAATGTTCCCTCTGCTCTGGCTTCATTTGGGATAATATTGGTTGCGCCATCAGCATTTAATCGACCAAAGCTTAAAACAAACGGTTTTGAAGTTTTCGCTGATTTTTGCTTGATTGTTTGTGTGCTCATCACAAATTCTGCAAGTGCCATCACAGTGTTGCTGGTAATGTCGGGGGTAGCGGCATGTCCGCCTCTCCCTGAAAAACGAATATAAATCTCATCTGTTGAGGCCATATATTCTCCCTTACAAAACCCAAAACTACCGACTGGCAACCCGGGCAATACATGCTGTCCGAGAATTAGCATGGGTGCAAAATCGCGAAGTAATCCATTATCAATCATAGTTTTTGCTCCTCCCGGTAGTTTTTCCTCAGCAGGTTGAAAGATAAACACCACTTTTCCAGAGAAATTGTTCTCCAGTTTCTTAAGGATTAGAGCTGTTCCAAGCAAGGATGCAGTATGAATATCGTGGCCACAGGCATGCATTATTCCCTCTTTCTCCGATCGTGGTGCATGATTCAATGATTCGGTTATCGGCAAAGCATCCATATCGGCACGGAGTGCAACACATACCGGTTTTTTTGCAGAAGGCAAGCAGCCTTCAACAACAGCAACAACAGAGTTTGGGGCATAATTCAGGTATGTTGTGATACCATTTCTGTTAAGAATGGAATTTACATACATCGCCGTATTTTCCTCACAAAACGACAGCTCCGGGTTGCAGTGTATGTACTCCTGGAACGATATTGTTTCAGCCAGAATTGAAGAGCTTAACTGTTTAATTGTATCAATCATCATTTACCAAGTAACATTTTAATTCCAACCAAAATAATTAAAGCGCCAAATACCTTTTTCAAAGTATCGGTATTCATTTGCACAGCCCATTTTGAGCTAAAATAGCTGCCAACCATAAATGCTACGGCAATTATTATGGCGTATTTCACATTCACATAACCTGCTTTATAATAATTGATGAAGGCAAAAATACCTACCGGTGCAAGCATGAATGCAAGACTGGTTCCCTGTGCAGTATGCTGAGACGTTCCGAGCACATACACAAGAACCGGAATAACAACAATGCCTCCGCCAACCCCCATAAACCCACCAAGCACCCCGGCTACAAGGCCGGCAAGAACTAAAAGTATCACTGTGTTAAAATCCATGTATCTTAAAAGTCAAGATTAAGTGAAAGATAAAATATCCCAGGCAAACGACGGTTATTTTCGATTCCCCATGCCCAGTCGGCGCGAATAAAATATCCAAAAAGTTTACTTCGCACTCCCACACCATATCCGGCAACAATAGGGTAATTGTTGTTATCGATAATTACAGTCACCGGGTAATTTTCGTACACATCATTATCAAAAGCATTATCGCCGCTAAAGGGGTTCAAACCGCTCCAGGCGCATCCCATATCAAAAAATCCTATCAATTGCAAATTTTGAAGAAATGCCGAATTCAGCGGTCTGTTCAGAATGTATGAAACAAGTGGCCAGCGGATCTCTGCATTTAGCACAGCGAAGTTGGTACCATTGCGGACATTTTGCGAGAAACCTCTCATATTGGTTGCAACGGCCTGATAGACATAATTTTTATCCGGGTCAATCCTGACCGTATTGTCAAAAGTCGGGGTTTTAGTAGAGAAATTTATCCAGTTATCGATACCTCCAAGATAATATATAAGTTTGCTTCGTCCTGCAGAACCGCTAGCTGCTACTCTGGCAGCAATTATCAGGTTGCGGTGCAGGGGCAAATAGTACCGAAAATCGCCTCCAAAAACTATCAGGTCCGATTGATTTTTGTCGATTTGTCGGTAATATTCTGCAAAAACCTTATAGCGGAAACCATTATAGATATTTATCTGTTTTTCCAAGGTGTTATCGAAAATATATTCAAGTTTTGTCCCTGCCCAGTAATTATATTCAGGTTCTGATAACAAACTGAAATAATCAAGCGACAAATCGGTCATTTTATCATGCCGCCCACTGAGGGTAAGCTGAACTGATGAAACCTGATTAAA
>ENA-UOWO01004009-UOWO01004009.1-activated-sludge-metagenome-genome-assembly--contig:-NODE-4009-length-16583-cov-6.185685_pt1 | contig 16583 bp, 14 predicted proteins | sample MGYA00238148_ERZ761564 | MGnify/ENA primary metagenome ERZ761564 (study PRJEB28885, sample SAMN05720194) | activated sludge metagenome | isolation source: Anaerobic digester | place: USA...
CGCCAGATTTATACCGGTTCCGATACCCGCGATTACGTGGCGATCGACAAGCGTTGACAAGTTATTGCACCAGGTAAAAAAGCCCCGGGAGACCGGGGCTTTTTTGTTGTCTGTACGATTAGGGAAATGACTTGCTGCCAAACACGGTTCAACGATAGAGTGGTCCCAACACAATAATTCAAAGAGAAAACCATGCGAGTTATGAGAGTATTCCTGCTTACGTTGGCTTTCACCGCGCCCGTGTCCGCGCAGGAAGGCGGAGAAGCTTCTGCGTTGGACAGCGTGATGGTAACTGGCAGCCGAATCAGCAATGAAGATCTTGACGGAACGCCGGCAATTTCCATCACGAAACAGGGTGATTACCTGCTGCAGAAAATTACGTTAATCAACGATACCCGCAGCGAAGAAGGCAGAAAACAGGAAATCTACGCGACGATAGAAAAAATACTTTCGAAACTGGGTGGCAATTACCAGTTGCTGTCGGTCGAAAGTTACAGCGCTGTCTTGAACAAAAATAATTACAAGGTTGATTTAAGCAAGGACGGCGCACGGCCGGATGTCAGTCGCGTCACCCTGTACATCAGGGCCAATATTGCCGGCAGCAACGAAGATGGCGACCAGCTGGTTTCCCGCTTGAGAAGTTTCGCCCGCGACTCCGCGAAGATTGGCCGTACCGAAATTGAAGTTGAAAAAAACACGGCACTCGTCATGAACAAGCCTGAGCGATATCGCTACGAAGTGATTGCCGCCATTTCCGAAGATGCGAAAAAGATCACCGCAAATCTCGGTGCCGGCTGTGAAATCAAGCTTGGCCATCTCGATGGCCGCATCGAATGGGGCAGGGCATCGGCAACGGAACTGCTGCTGTATATTCCCTATTCGATGGAAGTTTCCGGTTGTACCGCCGGGGAAAAATAGCGGCTATCGATCCAGCCCTATAAAAAAAGCCCCGATTATCCGTGGCTTTTTTTATAGGGCTATCCATGACCATCCTGCATTTGCCGATTCAATGTCACCAATCGTTCCGGCGTACCGACATCGGTCCATCTGCCATCGTGATGCGTGCCGGCAACAAGCCCTTGATGCATCGCATGCCGTAACAAGGGCGCCAGTTTGAAACGCGGTGGCGTTTCATCGGTGCCTTTCGCATCGCCGAGAGTTTCACGCCAATTTGTGAATAATGCAGGTTGATAAATCCCGATGCCGGAAAAAGTCAGTTTATTTTCGCCGTCGCTTTGAACGCGCCCGGATTCATCCAGCATGAAATCGCCTTTCGCATTGTGCGCGGGATTGTCGACCAATACCAAATAAGCCAAACCGGAGATTGCTTTCGGCAACGCGGTGTAATCCACGTCGCTCCATATGTCGCCGTTGACCGCGACAAAGGGTTCATCGCCGATTATTTTCAGCGCCTGCAGCATGCCGCCGCCGGTTTCAAGTGGCTCCGGACCTTCGTAGGAGTAGTGCAATGACACATTCCAGCGCGCGCCATCGCCGAGTGCCGGTTCAAAACATTCCGCCAGCCACGAAGTATTGATCACGATATCGCGAATACCGGCGGCGGCCAATTTTTCAATATGCCATTCAATCAATCGCTTGCCGCCAATCACCAGCAGCGGTTTTGGCGTTTGATTAGTCAGCGGGCGCATCCGCTCGCCTTTTCCAGCCGCAAAAATCAGCGCTTTCATGCGAGCGGCAATCGGATATCACGCTCGCCCATCACGCGTTCCAGCAAGGTGATCAGTGGCGCGGTTTCCGGATAACGCATGCCGACATCGCGTGTATATTGCCAAACCAGTGGAAGATCATTCAAATAGCCGGCTTTGCCATCGCGGTACCAGAGTCGGCAAAAAATGCCGAGCACTTTCAGATGCCGCTGCAGTCCCATCAAGTCGAAGCCGCGCTTGAAGGTGGCGGCATCTACATTGACGAGCCCGGCATTGACGCATTGCAGCCGGTAATTTTCTACCCAACCATTGATGCGATCTTCGGGCCAGGCGATATAGCAATCGCGCAACAGTGAGACCAGATCGTAGGTAACCGGACCCTTGACCGCATCCTGAAAATCCAGAATGCCAGGATTGTTGTGGTCGAGTATCAACAAATTTCTCGAATGATAATCGCGGTGGACAAAAACCTGTGCTTGCATTTTCGCGTTGTTGATCAGGCAGCGGAATGCCGGTTCGATGATGTCCCATTCGCCGCAGGTGGGCGTGTAGGAAAGATGCCTTTGCAAAAACCATTCGGGCATCAATTCCATTTCCGCCACCAGCCGGGTTTCGTCATAGGTAGGCAGGTCGTCGCAGGGGATATGTAACTGCATTTTCAACAATGCCTGCATCGCATCGTCATATAGCCCATCGACGCTTTGATCATTCAATTCAGGCAGGTACAGACGATTGCCTAAATCGGCCATCAGGATAAAGCCCAGTTCGGCATCGAATGCGCGAATATCGGGCGCATGCAAGCCGGCTTTGGTCAGACGCTGTGCGATGTCGAGCCAGGGACGAATATCTTCCTTGTCCGGTGGTGCGTCCATCAGAATCCATGTTTTACCTGCCGAGAGGCTGCGCCAGTAGCTGCGGAAACTGGCATCTGCAGATGCGCGTTCGAGTTGCGCCTGCGGGTCGTCGAGTGCCTGTTGGGCCCAAAGTAATCGTTCTGTTTCGCGATTTATCGTTGTCATACGGGATGTGAAAATGAACAAAGCCCATTGTGACAGAGCCGTCAAGCTGGCGCGACCGCAAGCCGGTTCGTTAATATAGAAAGCTGCTGATCGGAAAAACCATCATGTCCAAAGTGTTGCCCGTTCTTCTGTGTGGCGGTTCAGGTACCCGGCTTTGGCCCTTGTCGCGTGAAGCCTATCCGAAACAATTCCTGTCCTTGGCGGGCAAGGACAGTTTGTTGCAGTCGACCTGTCTGCGTTTGCGAGGTTTGCCGGGCGCAATGGCCCCCTTGCTGATCAGCAACGAAGAACACCGGTTCATGGTTGCCGAACAATGCCGCCAGGTCGACATTGAACCGCAGTCCATTATCCTCGAGCCGGTAGCGCGGAATACCGCAGCGGCAATTGCCGTCGCCGCCTTGCATGCAATGGAATCGCAGCAAGATCCGGTTCTGCTGGTGTTGCCATCGGATCATTTATTGCAGGATGAAACAGGCTTTCGCGAAGCGGTATTGCTTGCATTGCCTGCAGCGGAAGATGGCGCCTTATTGACGTTCGGCATTGTGCCGACGGCACCGGAAACCGGGTTTGGCTACATCAAGGCAGTGCCCGGCGAAGGCGTACGCGGTGTTGAGCAGTTTGTCGAAAAACCCGATCTTGCCACGGCAGAAAAATATCTGGCCAGCGGCGAATATTTCTGGAACAGCGGCATGTTCATGTTTCGGGCTTCGCGGTTTATTGCGGAGCTGGAGAATTTCGCGCCGGAAATTTCGCGCCATTGCCGAGCCGCCCTGGCCCATTCAAAACGCGATGCCGATTTTCTGCGTCTTGACAAGGAATCCTTCTCTGCTTGCCCCTCCGACTCCATCGATTACGCCGTCATGGAAAAAACGCGGCATGCCATGGTGTTGCCGATTGACGTGGGCTGGAGCGATGTCGGTTCCTGGTCGGCCCTGTGGCAGGTTGCCGATCAGGATGACGAGGGCAATGTGCATCATGGCGATGTGATGGCGGAAAATTGCCGCAATACTTTCGTGTGGTCCGGGAACCGTCTGGTCAGCACGCTGGGTCTTGAAAACATGATCGTGGTCGATACCGATGATGCCTTGCTCATCGCGCACCAGGACCATGTGCAAGACGTAAAGAAAATCGTTGCACGCCTGAAATCGGATGGTCGGCCGCAGGCAGTGCATCATCGGCAAGTCTATCGTCCGTGGGGTAGCTATACTTCGGTGGACAGTGGCGATCGTTTCCAGGTGAAGCGTATTATCGTTAAACCCGGTGCGGCCTTGTCATTGCAGATGCATCATCATCGCGCCGAACACTGGATTGTCGTCAGTGGCACGGCGCGCGTTACCTGCGACGAGAATGTAATGACATTGACTGAAAATCAGAGTACTTATATTCCATTGGGTAGCAAACACCGTCTCGAAAATATCGGCAAACTCCCGCTTGAGTTGATCGAAGTGCAATCGGGCAGTTATCTGGGCGAGGACGATATTGTCCGCTTTGACGATGTTTACGGACGAATAAGCCAGTAATTTCAGTGTACGTTGCCGCACATACAATTTCGAAGCAGCAGAATAGGATCTTCGCTTGATGATTCAGGCATTTTTCCACTCTTATGGTCTGCCGTTGCTCCTCAGCCTGGGCTTGAGTCTAGTGTTGGTCAGATTTTCCGTTTTGTTCGCAAAACCCCTGGGTTTGCTGGACCAGCCCGGTGGCCGCAAGAATCATGCAATACCAACGCCGGTCACCGGCGGACTCGGTGTTTTTTTCGCACTCTTGCTTACCAGCGTGTTTTTTAACCTGTTCGGCATGCACCTTGATGTCTTTTTTGTTGCCGGTGCCTGGCTGATTCTCGTGGGTGTGCTCGATGACCGCTTCGAGCTCTCTTCCCTGACACGTTTCGTGGCACAGGCAATCGCGGCAGGCATCATGATCTACTTCGCAGGATTGCAGGCCTATGAATTATCCGATGTAGTTGGTGTTAGCGGCTTCCATCTTGGCCTGCTGACGCCTTTCTTTACCGTATTCATCACCCTTGGTCTGATCAATGCCCTCAACATGGCCGATGGCAGCGATGGTTATCTGGCTGGGCAGGTGATGGCAGCACTGGGATTATTTTCAGGCTTGGCGTTCTATGCCGGCAATCTTGAACTGGCTGGCCAATGCGCGATCTTTGCCGCCGCCGTACTCGGCTTTTGGTGCTGGAATATGCGTTTCCCGTGGCAAAAACGGGCGAGAGTATTTTTGGGTGATGCCGGCAGTACCTTCCTGGGGTTTGCCGTGGTCTGGTTCGCACTGCAATTAACCCAAAACAGCTCGCATCCGGTAAGTCCGGTGCTCGCTCCCTGGATGATTGCATTGCCAGTGCTCGACTGCGTGGTGTTGATGCTGGACAGAATTCGCCAGGGCCGCTCGCCCTTCAGTGCAGATCGAAACCATATGCATCATTTGTTGCTGGATGCCGGTTATTCGCCAACCAGCATCGCGATCACCATGATGCTGCTGTCTGTTCTTATCGGTTGTATGGCTGCCGTGGCAGTCAAACTCGGCGCAACGCGCACCTGGATCGTCCTCGCCTATTTCGCATTGATTGGCGTGTATTGGGCGTTTAGTTTCAATCGTCAACGTGCGGTAGCTTCCCTGCGTTTTCTCCGTGTCGGTGATAAAGACGACATGGCGCGCTTCGGTGAAAAAGAAACCAAGGACATAAATTCGGCGTGATCGACCTGCATTGCCATATGTTGCCCGGAATTGATGACGGAGCTCCGACGCTCGAAGTCGCGCTTGCTATGGCGCGTGCCGCTGTGGCCGACGGCATCAAGATCACCGCCTGTACACCCCATATTTATCCTGGCTTGTACGAAAACTCGCAGGCCATCATTGCAAAAGCCATCGCGGAGTTCGAGCAAGAATTGAAACGGCACGACATTCCGCTGACCCTGACGATTGGCGCCGATACGCATTTGGCACCGGATTTATTGAAAGGTATCCAGCAAGGCCGGATTCCGACACTGGGCCATTCGCGTTTTTTATTGCTCGAGCCACCGCATCATGTGGCTCCACCAAGATTCGAAGAGGCGGTATTCCAGTTGCTGGCAGCGGGAATCGTGCCGGTCATTACCCATCCGGAACGGCTCACCTGGATCGAAACCCATTATTCGAAAATGGCAACGCTGGTAGAAGGCGGTGCCTGGATGCAAATTACCGCCGGTAGCCTGACTGGGCGTTTTGGTCGTCGCCCAAAGTACTGGGCGGAAAGAATGGTGGACGAACAACTGGTGCATATTCTGGCAACCGACTCGCACCACATCGACAAGCGTCCTCCCTTGCTGGCCGAAGGCCGGGATGCAGCCGCAGCCCGCTGTGGCGAAAAAGAGGCATTCAATATGGTGGATGTGAGGCCGAGAGCCATTCTGGCTGATCTTCCTCAGGGGCAAATCCCCGATTTACCTGAACGGCAACTGGTGTCGAAGGATGCTCCACGGTGGCAACGCTGGCTGGGCTTGGCATAATGCACATTCAATTATTGAGCGAGATGGCATGAACCGATTTTGGCTAAGTACAGTTTTTTTCATCTGCATGGGCTTGCTCAGCGGCACGGCGGCGGCGGATGACAGAAAAGTCGGGCAAATTTCGGTCGTGGCCGCTGGAAACGATGAACTGCCTGCACCTGACAGTACTTCCAATGCCGGTGCCTACAAGGGCGTTTCGGAATATCGCATTGGGCCGCAGGATTTGCTCGAAATCAGCGTCTTTCAGGTTGCCGAATTAAACCGGACGGTTCGAGTGAGCACGTCTGGTGAAATATCGCTCCCCCTGGTCGGCGTGGTAAAGGCCGGCGGCCTCACCGTACAGGAACTGGAAGCACAAATTGCCAAATCGCTTGATGCCAAATTTTTGCAGAATCCGCAGGTAACGGTATTCGTAAAGGAATTCACCAGCCAGCGCGTTACGCTCGAAGGTTCGGTGAAGAAACCCGGAATTTATCCGCTGACGGGACGCACCACATTATTGCAAGCCATCGCAATGGCTGAAGGACTCGATCAATTGGCGGACTTGCGAGGCATCGTTATTTTTCGCGTGGTCAACGGAAAAAAAATGGGTGCACGTTTTGATATCAAGGCGATCCGCTCCGGCGCCGCTCCGGATCCGCAAGTATATGGCGATGATATTATCGTGATCGACCAATCCGGTTCCAAAACCGCTTTCCGGCGTCTGATGGAAAGCCTGCCGATTTTCAGTATTTTTTCACCTCTTTGAAACGGGATAGTTAACACGTGGCCAATCATCCGCACGATCCACACCACGACCCACGCCAAGATTTATTCCCGACTCATCAAGGGCAGGACAATCGTCAGCTGGCAATAGCACGCAGCCATGCGATCAGCGTCGACACGCGACTTGGCGATCCGGTAGCGGAAACCGAAGACAATATCGATCTGCTGAGCTACTGGCGCATTATTCTCAAGCGCCGCTGGATGGTGCTGGGTGTGCTGGGCATCATTTTTCTTACCAGCCTGGTGGGAACCTTGCTGACTACACCGATTTATCGGTCCACTGCCATCCTGCAAATTGAAAGGCAGAGCATGCAGGTGATGGATGTGCAGGGCGTTACGCCGACCGAAGACATCTATGCTGATGATTTCTATCAAACCCAGTATGAGTTGCTGAAGAGTCGTGCGTTGGCACAGCGCGTCGTGGCGCAATTGGGTTTGGCGGAATCCGGTGAACTTGAGCGCATGCGTCCGGGCTCGCCATGGCAAAAACTGATGGGATTGTTCGGTCGCGAACAGCCTAATCAGGAAAATGCCGATACCAAGCCGAGCAAGCTGACAGCAGCCGAAAAAATGGAGAAAGAAAACCAGTTGGCAGGCAGCTTTGCCAGCGGCGTGAGTATCGAGCCGGTCAGGAATTCGCGTCTTGTGCGGATCAACTACGACAGCCCGGATCCGGCATTCGCACAGAAAGCGGCCAATGCGATCGTGGAAGGATTCATCGCCAGCAATCTTGAACGTAAATTCGATTCTTCCGCCTATGCGAAAACCTATCTTGAAGAACGACTGAAAGAATTGAAGTTAAAGCTGGAAGATTCCGAACGCAAATTGGTCGAGTTCGCACAGAAAGAAGAAATCATCGGCACCAGTGGCAGCGAAAACAGCGGTACGCTGACCCAGCAAAGCCTGCAAACCCTGAATGCTGCCTATGGCAAAGCCCAGGAAGATCGCATTCGTGCGGAATCACGCTGGGCACAGGCTCAGGTCAGCAGCGGCATCAGCCTCGCGATGGAGTCGGGCAATACCAGCTTCATCACCACGCTGCAGGAAAGCCGCGGCAAATTGATGGCGGAATACCAGGACAAACTGAAACTCTATAAACCTGCCTATCCCATCATGGTTCAGTTGAAAGGCCAGATCGAAGAAATCGACAAGCAGATCGCCAGCGAAGGCGGAAATATCCGCAATGCGATCCAGGCCCAGTATCTGTCAGCACTTAAACAGGAAAGCATGTTGGCAGCCCAGATCAAGGGCCTCAAAACGGATGTGCTGGACCAGGAAGGCCGCAGCATTCAATACAATATTTTCAAGCGTGAAGTGGATACCAATCGTCAGCTGTATGACGGCTTGTTGCAGCGTTACAAGGAAATCGGCATTGCCGGCGGTATCGGCACGAACAATATGTCGATCGTTGATCGCGCGCAAATGGGCGGCCAGTTCAAGCCGGATCTGACGCGCAATCTCATGTTGGCCACCATGGTGGGCCTGCTCTTGGGCTGCTTGCTGGCATTGGGTTTTGAGTATCTGGATGATTCGCTCAAGGTGCCTGAAGATATTGAAAAGCAGCTTGGTCTGTCGATTCTTGGCGTCATTCCGAAACTCAAGGATCCACAAACCCCGACTATTGCATTGCAGGATTTGCGTGGTGCGTTTACCGAAGCTTATCGTTCGGTAAGAACGGCCTTGCAGTTTTCAACCGACAAGGGCGTGCCGCGGGTCTTGCTGATCACCAGTGCTTCCCCCGGCGAAGGCAAGTCCACAACGGCACGTGCATTGGCACAAAATATCGCCGAGTTGGGTCGGCGTGTGTTGATAGTCGATTGCGATTTGCGAAATCCTTCCCTGCATCGTCATTTCAATGCAGATAACTCCACCGGCCTTACCAATTTCTTGGCAGGCGGCATGAAGCCGATGGATCTGATCCAGAAAACCAATATGCCAAACCTGTCGTATCTCTCGACAGGTCCGCTGCCGCCGAACCCTGCCGAATTATTGATGGGCTCGAAGTTGGTATCTTTCCTGACCGTCGCCGTTGAAAAATTCGACCAGATTATTATCGACGGCCCGCCGATCCTTGGTCTGGCGGACGCCCCGATTCTCGCCAATCGCGCGACGGCAACACTGCTCGTTATCGAGGCCGGCGAGACCCGGGTTGCGGTGGCACGTAATGCGATCAAGCGTATCTTCGCGGCCCGTGGCCATTTAATCGGCGCCGTGATGACAAAATATAATGCCAAACTGCACTCCGGTTACGGTTATGGAGCCGGTGATTACGATTATTATTCCTATGGCGGCAACGAAAAGCCGAAGGAACGCTTGACCAAGCAATGACGATCGCAGCGCTCGAGCAGGCACTTACCTTCATAAGTCGTACCGACTTGACTGCTACTGCCCGTCAGCAACCTCTGCCGATGGGTGTTACCGAACTTCTGAAAATATGTTCCGGCGACAATGAGTCACTGCTGGCAGCGCAGGAAAGTTCGCGACATTCGCAGGAAGATGTACGCCATGCCGCCGAATTCTACGTACAACAGATTTTGTTTGCTCCCGACAGCGACCACTACCGGATACTGGGTGTGGATCCGGATGATGCAGAATCGAAAATAAAACTGCATTACCGCCTGCTGGTTCGTTGGCTGCATCCGGATAAAAACTCCAGTGACTGGGAAGTGGTTTTCTCGGAGCGAATCAATCGCGCCTGGCATGCATTGAGGACCCCCGAACGACGCCGGCAGTACGATGAGCAGCTCTCGAACGAAAAAGCACAGGCAAAAAGTGCAGCACCAAGCCGGGAAATGAGACCGGCACAATGGCGCGAGAGCCGGAACGATCCGCGCTTCATGAGTTCACGTACCATCAAGCGATTACCGATTGCGGTATTCAGCCTTTTGGGAGTCGGTGCCTTGCTGGCCTTACTCTGGTTTAGTCAGACACAGCCGAATCTGCAAGCGCCGACCACGGTTTCGCGGACACCCGAAAAAATCCTTCTGCCGGTCGAGCCATCGAAAACCGCATCGCCTGCTGCGTCGATGCCGGTCGATCAATTGCCGGAAAATATCGACACGGCATCTTTCATTGAACAGAAAACCGAGGTTGCCGATCCGGAGAAACAGCCTGTGGCTCCGGCTCTTGCAGTGGTCTCTCCACCCGTTGGCCCGTTGCCTGAAATTGCTGCGACATCCGAAGCAAAGACCGCGGAGAAACCCGGCCTGCCTGCATTGGCAGCGCAGGAAAAACCAAAGATCAAAAACCCGACCAAGCCCCAGATGCAAGTAGCTGAGAATATTCCCGCCACACTTGTGGCGGAAAACAAACCTGTCGCCAAGCGTTCCCGCAAGATCAAGCAGGAACCGGTAGTTAACGTGGCAGCCTCGTCACAGTCATCGGACAGCGCTCCGGCAGTAGCCAGTCCGGTGGTCGTTGCCAGCGCATCCAATATCGAAAAAGACCTTGCAAGCGATGCTTCGGTAAAACAGTTTCTGCAGAAATTTTCCCGCGTCTATTCGGAAGGCGATTATTTTGCCCTGCACAACATGTTCACCCGTGACATGAGCATTCTCGGTGCTCCGGCACAGCGGACGGTACTGCGCAGTTACCGGCAATTGTTCGAGAACAGTCAAAGCCGCGAAATCAATCTGGATCATGTCACGTGGCTCAGCAATGACGAAAGTATTGTGGTGATCGCGAGTTACCAGGCGCAGGTTATTCCACGCGGTAAATCCGAAAGCCAATCGAGTCGTGGTGACATCCGACTCGATCTTCGTGTCGAAAACGGCCAGTTGAGAATTATTCGCCTGCAATCGGACATCAAAAATGGCTGAGCGTTCGAAGCTTGCAGCGGGTCCGGCGGTGAAAATACTACTGATCCTGCTGTTTGTTGGTCTGGCATGGCGAGTCTTCAGTCTTGGCATGGCCGATACGCAAAGCCGCTTTCATCCGCAACAGGCCTTGCAGTGGAAGCCGCGTCATTCGGCGGCCCTTTTCCTGCTGGCAGAACAGCAAGCCGCGAATGCAAATCAGCATGGCGAAGCAAAACGGAATGCAATGGCGGCATTGCGTGCTTATCCGCTGGAGGGAAGGGCCTATCGCATTCTGGGCCAGATTGCCGATGCCGAAAAAAAACCGGATCAGGCTTTCGTCCTGTACCAGAAAGCGGTGCATTACAGTCCGCGTGATCTGGAATCGCATTTGTGGTTACTAAATTATTCCCTGCGTACCGAAAACGCCGAGCTGGCCGTGCACCATCTCGATCGTCTGCTACGGATGCAAATCGATTTGCTGCCACCGCTCATACCAACGATCGCCGGGCTTGCCACACAGCCATCGTCGCAGGATGCATTGATCAAGGCGATGTTAAAAAATCCGAGTTGGCGCTTGCCCGCAATCAATACATTGACTGCACAACAAGGTGCCTCGACGAAATACGCCGTTTTTTTCGACCGATTGGGTAAAACTCACGGAAGTCTTTCTGAGCGAGAACAACAGGCGTGGTTGGGTGCATTGAATCTTGACCAGCAATGGCCGCTGGCTTATCTGACCTGGGCCAGCCAATTGCCGGCAGCAACGCAATTGGAGCTCGGCAATCTGTTTAATGGCAGCTTCGAGCATGAGCCTCTGGCCGGGGGTTTCGACTGGCAGTTCGATAAGGTTCCCGGTGCGAGCATCGGTCTGGAGTCACGTGACGGAATTTCCGGGAATAAAGCCCTGCATCTGAATTTCGAAGGCCGTCGTGTTCCATTCAATGGCGTGCGGCAAACCCTGGTGTTGCCAGCGGGTAGCTACCGGTTTTCAGGCAAGGGATTGGCCGATAATCTGATGACCGAGCTGGGCCTGGTATGGTCTGTTCAATGTCTTGGAAGCGGAGAAATCCTTGCCAGCGGCGAGCCATGGAAAGGTAGAAGCGCACAATGGCAGGCCTTCTCGCTGGATTTCACGGTACCGAAGGAACACTGCACGGCACAGTCCGTATTCCTGAAGCTGCCTGCCCGGATTGCCGCAGAACAGGAAATAGCCGGCAGCCTGTGGTTCGATGCGTTCAGAATCCAGAGAATTCAAGGGCTTACTGAACGTGACCTCAACCATTAAGGCAGGAAAACCTTGCATCTTTGCGCTCAAGCTCGCTATTATGCTCAAGCGTACACATCCGTCACTCGGAGTCATGTTATGAAGAAATCCATCCTTACCGCACTGTGTGTAACCGGCCTCGGTTTTGCAGCCATTGTTTCAGCCCAAGACGGCGCAGGTGTAGCGATTCTTGATGAAATGAACGGCTCCGTTTTGGTCAATCAAGGCGAAAAATTTGTCACGGCAATCGAAGGCCAATCCTTGAATGCCGGTGACCGCGTCATGGTAACAAAGACGGGCAGCGCAAGAATCATGTTCGGAAAAGACTGCTCGACCGAAGTCAAAGCCGGAACGATTGTTACGATTCCGGAAAATTCGATTTGCGAAGGCGGCCAATTGGTCACGCAATCCCTTGAACCAGGTACCGGTGCTGCCCCAGGCGCAAACGGAACCGGCGCAGGTGCCACCGGAAGCTCCAATACCGGTATCTACACTCTGGCAGGTGTCGCGCTCGCCATTTCCGCATACGAAATCCTGAAGAGCCCCTGATTCCAGGGTTATTCGAAAGTTTGAATAAGAAGGCCGCCCAACAGCGGCCTTCTTTTTTGGAAACACGGGCATGTTGAATCAGAAAATAGTTTTTTATCTTGCATTGACGGTATTGGCTTTGGCCTGTTTTCTTGGCGGAGGCCAGGGGTTTTTCGGCGATACTCTCGCACAGCTTGCTGCCATCGGATTGCTCGCAGCATGCCTGTTCAACAAGGAATCCGAATTCGCGTCTGCGAGTCAATCGACCCGCAAACTCGCTTTCGTGTTTATCGGCATTGTCTTGATGGTGCCGATACTGCAATTGTATCCGTGGACAAATACCAATCAGTTCATCCTTTCATTGCAACAGGATTTGCGGCAAACCGGCGTAAATATCGGCAACCTGAGCTTGAATAAAACCTATGGTGCCGAGCGTGCGCTTTTCAGCCTGTTACCAGCCTGCGCGCTTTTTCTCGCTTCCCTGCAATCGCCGAATCATTACCGCTATCGTTTGCTGGCTGCCTTGGCAATCATTGCGCTGCTGAACATCCTGATGGGTTTTGCCCAGCTTGCGCAGGGGAAAAGCAGTCCATTGCGCTTGTATGAAATCACCAACTTTACCGAAGCCGTCGGCTTCTATGCCAATCGAAACCATTTCGCGAGCTTGCTCGTGATGTGTCTGCCCTTAGCGGTGGCATCAACGGCGTGGTGGGCTTATCAGCGTGTCGGCAGAATATCGCGTTCACTGATTCCAGTATTGGGCGGCGCATTATTTTGCGTATTGATCATTCTCGCCGTCGCGGTTGCACGCTCCCGCGCAGGCCTGTTGTTTGCAGTGCTTGGTAGTTTGCTTTGCTTGCCTGCCATCTTCGCCTTGCCGCGCATGCCGGGCATGAAGCGAATTCTCGGAAGTATTGTCGTGCTTGGGTTACTTGTCGCCGTGCAATTCGGTCTTGCCGGAATTCTGGAGCGTTTTGACCACGGCATCGGCGACCAAACACGAACCCAGATGGCGCAAATCAGTATTGAAGCCGGAAAAGCCTATGCACCAATGGGCTCGGGGCTTGGTACATTCCGGCAGGCCTATGCCATTTTCGAAGCCAGGCACGAAGACAGTATCGACCATACCACCACCAACCATGCACATAATGACTATGCCGAGCTGTGGCTCGAAGCCGGTTATCCGGCGCTGTTCGCAATGGCTGCTTTCTGGATCCTGTTTTTGATACTCGGATACCGCGTCTGGATCGCGCAGAAACAAACTGACACTTTCGCGGTTCTGTTATCGCGTGTTGCCTGGGTCAGTCTGCTGATGGCATTGCTGCACTCGTTTGCCGATTACCCACTAAGGCCAACGGCAAATTCCGCCGTCTTTGCACTATTGCTGGCGCTCGTCCTGGCCGCCAGCCAAAGAAGAAAAAATTAGAAATTTTCAAGTTCCGAAAAAGGTAATTCCAGTTTTCATGCTCATGCCGAAAATCAGAACAGGCGCCGGAATCCAGCCTTGATTCGCTTCAATAGCAGACCGATCCAATTCGTTTCGCCGTAGCGCATTTTCAAATAAGCTGCATTGGGGAATAGCCGTTGTCGTAACCAGCGCATGCGAAGTGGCCAGTTCGCGAATGCCATGAAGCTCATGTATTGAATGTAAAACCAGCGGTGCATCTTGCCGGTCTTCATGATTTCATTTTTTTCCGCGCGCAACAGCGAGGCAAGAATAGCGTCGGGCACGATGGTGTGGAATTCGTGTTGTGCTGCCAGCAGGCCGTCGCGACAGGCGCCTGCTAGGTTACGCTCGATCGCGATATCAAGCATTGCCTGCCATTGCGACGGAGCAAAACTCGAGCCGAGCAGATGCAAGTCGTAAAGCCATTTCAAACTGTTTTCGCTGCCCTCTGCCATGTTCTGAATGCGATGCATGCAGGCATTGAAAAAGGCATGCTCGGGCGAAAGACCACGTGCGAATTCGCCCAGCTTCGGCAATGAAATGGCTTGCCGGTTCAATTCGTCGAAATGAAAGCGAAAGGCAAATATCGGCGAGCTGGAAAGCTGCCAATGCAGATCGATTTCCAGGCCCGTGCCGCTGACCGAATTGCGAACGCAAGTATGTTCAAAGCTCACCAGGTCGCCTGCAAGCACAGGGTCGCGAAGACGGTAATCAAGCGATTCAAGACATGCGATCGCCCTGAGTGTTTCGGCATGCGAAGAAAACAGCAGATCAATATCGCTGCAGTCCCGCAAGTGTGCCGAGGGGTAGGCCCAGTAGGCGAGGGCAGATCCTTTCAATAGCAACACGTTGATGCCGGCACTATGCAGATGGCTCAGTATTTTCCGGCACTCGGCTTCACGCATCAGGCTGAGCTGTGCTTTTCTGCGAGCAAGTTCGCCAATATGTTCCCGGAACGAAACGGGTATATCGGCCTGACTGTCTGCATCGTTCATCCGCTCGTGCAACAGGGCAAGAATACCCTCGGCATTTGCCTGGTCCGAAATGGCATCGTGCGGCATAGCCTCCGGAAACATCCAGTGCGGATTGTCACCACGCAGCATTGCAGCAAGCCATTCACGAATCATGCGGGCAAAACCTTTTCCATATTCTTCAATCATAGCGCGGCAATCCGTCAAACCCTAAGCAGCAGGAAAAATATGGCACTGCCTCATCTTCGGGGTGCGCAAATACCGGCATTGCGCTAAAGTAGCAACGCCCGTTTCGCCATGAGCCGGGCCAGATTTCGAGGATGATGAATGCAGTCGGTAGAGAATTGTCGAATTGGCATTTTAGGCCTTGGCTATGTCGGATTTCCGCTGGCCATCGAATTCGGCAAGCAGTTTGAAACCATCGGTTTCGATATTGATGCCGAACGCGTCCATTCACTTCGCCAAGGCGAATTCCCGCAATCGCAGCGATTGACGATTAGCGATGCACCGCAAGATCTCGAAACCTGCAATGTGTTTATCGTTACCGTGCCCACGCCGGTGGACGAAGCAAATCGGCCCGATTTCGAGCCCCTGCTGTCTGCCAGCAAGACCATCGCCCGGATGCTGAAACAGGGTGATATCGTCATTTACGAATCCACAGTCTATCCGGGAACCACCGAGGAAGTTTGCATCCCGGTATTGGAGAATAATTCCGGACTGGTGTTCAACAAGGATTTTTTCTGCGGCTACAGCCCTGAACGCGTGAATCCCGGAGACACGAAACATCATCTTACCAATATTAAAAAAATCACGTCGGGCTCGACGCCCGCCGCTGCGGATTTTGTCGATGCGCTCTATCAAAAGATCATTATTGCCGGCACTCATCGCGCGCCCTCGATCAAGGTCGCCGAAGCGGCAAAGGTCATCGAGAACACGCAGCGTGACGTCAATATCGCATTGGTCAACGAACTGTCGATGATGTTCGACAAGATGGGTATCGATACTCGCGACGTACTCGAAGCCGCCGGAACAAAATGGAATTTTCTGCCCTTCAAACCTGGCCTGGTCGGTGGCCATTGCATCGGCGTTGATCCTTATTACCTGACGCACAAAGCGACCGTGCTTGGCTATCATCCGGAACTGATATTGGCCGCGCGCCGTATCAATAGCCGCATGGGTTTGCATGTGGCGCACCAGGTGATGCGCCTGATGGCAAACAAGCGCATTCATGTGGTGGGTTCCAGAATTTTGGTGATGGGCCTGAGCTTCAAGGAAGACTGCGAGGATCTGCGCAATACACGCGTGATCGATATCATCAATGAACTCAGGGCAGCGCATGCGCAAGTTGATGTGCATGATCCGGTCGCCCGTGCCGCAGATGCCAAACGGCTGCTGCAAATGGACCTGGTGTCGGCTCCCGAGCCGGATGCCTACGATGCCATCGTGCTGGCAGTTGGCCACACCTGCTTTGTCGAAATGGGCTTGCCGGCTGTTCGTCGTTTCGGCAGGGAGAATTGCGTGATATTTGACGTCAAGTCCGTGTACGGTAACGAACACGTCGATGGGCGATTGTAATGCGAGAATACGTCTGTAAAAAATTTACATCCGTATGGGTGCAGCAAGCA
>ENA-UOWO01004013-UOWO01004013.1-activated-sludge-metagenome-genome-assembly--contig:-NODE-4013-length-16564-cov-6.911442_pt1 | contig 16564 bp, 17 predicted proteins | sample MGYA00238148_ERZ761564 | MGnify/ENA primary metagenome ERZ761564 (study PRJEB28885, sample SAMN05720194) | activated sludge metagenome | isolation source: Anaerobic digester | place: USA...
TGATGTTTCTGGTGCAATAATACTCACTACGCCTGTTGGTTCGGGCACCGAAAAATTAAAATGTGCGCTTGATACCGGATTCACTGAACTAAATAATGCTGAATATTTATCGCACCAGCCACTATAATAAATACAACGATCAATCGCCAATAAAACTTCACGTTCAGCTTCTTGTTTTGTATTGCCTTGAAGGATGAGTTCTTCAATAAATTGAGCCTTTCTTCCTTCTAGCATTTCACCAATACGATAAAGTATTTGACCTCTATTAAAATGAGCGCGTCCGCTCCAGCCGCTAAATGCGTTTCGAGCGGATACAACTGCATTTCGAAAATCTTTTCGAGATGATAAACAAATATTGGCGATTACTTCATGTTGTTTATTCATTAATTTATAATAGCGCCCACTTTCAGTGCGAGGAAAAGCGCCACCAATATAAATTTTATAAGTCTTCAATATTTCAATTCGAGGCATAATTTATTTTTTAGCAAATGGTGATCAAAAATACAATCATATTTTTCAATATTTGAGTCGAATATTGGATAGGTTTATGGATGATTTCATAGTTCTGAAAATAGTAGTCAGAATAATTGATAAAATTATATTATTATATCTCCAAAGCATTCTCTAAATCCGCAATAATATCCTCAATATTTTCAATGCCCACACTCATCCGAATCAAACCATCTGTAATACCAGATTTTAATCGAAGATCGCGTGAAACACCCACATGTGTTGTACTTGCAGGATGCGAAACCAACGTATCGCAAGTTCCTAGCGAAACAGCGTGGGTGCATAATTGTAATTTATCTATGAACTTTTTACCCGCTTCAAATCCGCCTTTTATTTCGAAACTCATTAAAGCGCCAGCATGTTTCATTTGCTTTTTGCAAAGTGCGGCATCGGGATGCGTTTCAAGTCCAAGATAATTTACAAATGCAATATTGGGGTGATGATTTAAAAATTGCGCAACCTTCTCAGCATTTGCACAATGTCTATCCATACGTAGTTCCAAGGTTTTTATACCACTACTTAAAAGGTAGGCATCAAACGCATTTGAATTGCCTCCCAATAAGCGATGATGTTTAGTAACTTTTGTATTCATCCACTCAAGATCTCGACCAATTAAAACGCCTCCAATGGCTGTGCCATGTCCATTTAAAAATTTAGTAGTTGAATGCATTACAAAGTCAACACCAAACTTAAAGGGTTGCTGTAAATAAGGTGTTGCAAATGTATTATCAACGGCTACTTTCACATGAAATTGATGAGCTATTTGAGTCAGTGCCTCTAAATCTACACATTGTAATGTAGGATTAGCAGGTGTTTCAAGATACATCAATGCAATATTTTGATTCGATTGAAAAGCCTCTTTTACAGCGTCAATATCTTTCATATCGATAATAATTGTCTCAATGCCTAAAGAGGGTAATACTTTGTCAATCATTTCTTGTGTGCCACCGTAAAGCGAATAATGTGTAAGTATTTTTTCACCTTCTTTGATATTGGCTAATAATAATGTGGCTATGGCTGCCATACCTGAAGCATGCAAAATTGCTTTCAGTTGTAAAGGATTGCCATCCTCATCATTCAGTTGATAAGCCTCAAGGGCTGCAATTTTTTCTTCAGCTTGTGTTATGGTTGGATTTCCAAACCGCCCATAAATATATCCTTTTTCTTTGCCTGTAAATAAATCAACTGCATAATCGGCACTATCAAACAAGTATGTGCTAGAGGCATAAATGGGTGTAATATGACTTCGGTGTTGTTCAGCTTCAAATCCTGCATGTATGCAACTTGATCCGAAACCAATATGAGCGTTCTTTTTCATTTTTATGTTTCTTACTTTTGATTTTTAAAACGATTAAAGGTAATAAAGATGAAGGAAATACTACTTCAATATACAGCATACAATATTTGGGCAAATCAATTGATAGCAGATTTATTAATTAAACAAGAACAATTGATATTAGAAAAAGATTTAGGAGGCAGCTTTCCAACTATTTTAAAAACAGTGGAGCATATATGGTTGGCTGAGAGTGTTTGGATACAACGATTAGAAATGGCTGAACATATTATTGTTCCAACAAGTAATTTGGAGGGAAGCATTCATGAAATTTGTTTAGAGTGGTTGAAATGTTCTGAGCGTTTGTTTGCCTTTACTAAAAAAATAATTGATGAACGGGGTTTTGAACATTCATTTCATTACACAAATCTAAAAGGCGATCAATTAAAAAGCAAGGTTTGGGAATGTTTGCACCATGTTTGTAATCATTCAAGTTTTCATCGAGGTCAATTAATTAACTATTTGCGACAAGTAGGTATCACAACTATTCCTGCAACTGATTTCATTGCTTTTTGTAGAAAAAAATAAGGTTCGATTTAATCATGTCGCATTCCTTGCGCTACTTTAAATACATGTTTTAAATACGGAAATAAAGCATTCATGGTTTCAATGGCGCCTCGTGTTGAGCCAGGTAAAGTAACCACAAATGTTGAGCCAATCACACCAGCAACTCCTCGCGAAAGCATGGCATAAGGTGTACGTTGTTGTCCGTATGAGCGGGCGGCTTCCATAATACCAGGAATATCTCTATCAAATAATTCACTGACCGATTCGGGGGTTATATCTCGAGGTGAAAGTCCAGTACCTCCTGTAAATAAAACCAAATCGTATTCTTGATGTACTAATTCTTTTAAAAGGTTTTGAATACTTTGTTTTTCATCAGGAATAATTTGATAAAATGAGTTTTGAATTTCATATTGTTTCAATTTTTCAATAATGGCCATGCCACCTTTGTCTTCTTTTTTACCAGCGTTTATTGTATCGCTACAAACAATAACGGCCGTTTTAATTTCAGCATTCAATAAGTCATTAAAAGCAGTTTTGCCACCTTGTTTATTGATAAGATGAATACGTTGAATTTCAACATGTTTGTCAATTGGCTTCAACATATCATACATCGTAAGCGCTGTAATAGATGCACCATGCATGGCTTCAACTTCAACACCAGTTTTATAAATGGTTGCGACCTCTACTTCAATATGAATATGTAAACCTTCAATTCGATGAGTGATTTTAGCATGTTCAATAGGTAATGGGTGACAATCAGGAATCACATCACTCGTTTTTTTAATCGCTAATAATCCAGCTGCACGCGAAAATTCAAATACATCACCTTTCGGAACTGTTTTAGATTGAATGGCATCTATTGTTTCTTGTTTGCTTACTGTGAGTATAGCAGAGGCCACAGCAGTTCGATGTGAATGTATTTTATCGAGAATATTATTCATGCGGGTATAATTTTTTCTTTCATTAAGATTTAGACATTCTCGTTTGAAGATTTCCAAACATAACCATTTTCAAATATTTCTTTACCCCAAATTGGCAATTCTTTTTTTATTAATTCAACCATCTCTTCACAAGCATCAATTGCAGCTTTTCGATGTGGTGATGAAGTAAAAACAAATAACGAAATTTCGCCAGATTCAATCCTTCCTAAGCTATGGTAAACATGCATACAGGTTAACTCATATTTAGAGAAAATTTCTTCTCTAATAATTTGCATTTTTTCATTGGCCATCTCTTGATAAGCGGTATACTCAATTGCAAGCACTTCTTTTTCTTGGATGATATCATTTCGAACCTGACCTAAAAATAGACTATGCGCTCCTATACTTTTTTTAGTGCTATGCTTGGCAATACTATCTCCAATAAAGGATGATGATATAGGACCATCAAGAAAAATATTTTTCAGTTTTTTTTCAATCATTTTTTTTCGATTTAAAATCAAGCCATTTAATAATACCACCTTTTAAATGTGAAACATTCGAAATTTGATAATCGTCATGCAAAAGTTCAATGGCAGTTTGTGTTCTAATACCTGAATGACAAAATAAGATAATTTTTTTTTGCTTATCTAATAGATGAATGTTTTCATGTAAAGATGCAAGTGGTATTTGAATAGATTGGAAATTGTTGATTTTAGGTAATTCGTTTTCATTTCGAATATCAATAATTTGTACATCATCACTTTGAATGAGTTGGTCAAATTCTTCAGCACTGATATCATCACTTAGGCTTGAATTGATTCCGCAAAACTGATCATAATGATAGGATTCAAATTCGCTTCGCGATAATGGTATCTCTTTTGAACTCAACTTGTTTTTTGTTAGATCAATAGCATAAAATGAAATATTAAGCGAATGAAATGTCAATAGTTTATTTGTCAAAGTTTCTCCAATACCTGTAATGAGTTTGATGGCTTCACTAGCTTGTAATGTACCAATCACACCAGTGGCAATATTATAAACGCCCGTCTGCATGCAATTAGGCGATTCATTTTCCTTAGGTGAATAAGGAAATAAATCGCGATAGTTCACTGCATCTTTCCCATGATTAAAAATACTTACTTGACCTTCATATTGAAATACCGCACCAAATACCAATGGCTTATTTAGCAAATAACAAACATCATTGATAATATATCGTGCTTTAAAATTATCTGTACAATCAAGTATGATATCATAATTTGAAATGATATCGAACGCATTTTGTTGCGTAATATAATCGTTGTATAAAGTGATTTTAGTGGATGGATTCAGTCCCAATATTTTTTTTTCTACAACACTTGTTTTTAGTTGTCCGATATCCTGATAGGTATACAATATTTGCCGATGTAAATTGGATAAAGAAACAGTATCGCCATCCATAATGCCAATATGGCCAATACCAATTGCGCTCAGATATTGAATAGCGGGACAACCTAAGCCACCTAAACCAATCACCAATACGTTTGCATGTTGCAATTTGACTTGCGCCTCTAAACCAAAATTCTTAAGAGGAAGTTGACGCTGATAATGTTCATATAAAAAATCGTTCTCCATAATTATTAATTAGCCTCCAGAAAATGGGGGTAAAATAGCGATCTCTGAACTTGAATGAATGATGGTGTTTTCATGAATGATATTACGATCAACAGATATAACAAATTTCATTTTGCTTAATTCAGGAAATTTTATTTTTAAACTTTCAGTAATGGAATTCGTATCATATTGAATATCATCTTTAAGATGGATACTCGTTTGTGATGGTAATTCTTTTAATTCTATAAAATTATTTCCAACAATTTCAACAAGCGACCCAAAGACTAAAATTTTTATTTCCATAATTTTTAAAGATTGAGTAAATCTTCTTTTGAATTTATATTTTTAAAAAGAGATGGATTGGATTCACTCATTTTATTACCATCAACAAAATTAGTTTTAAAGTGTGAAATTAAATCACTCAATTTTAATATGCCCAATTCAACTTGATCATGCCATAAATTTTGACAAGTTTTAGCATAAACTGCCATCAGTGCTTCAGGATAATGATTATATATTGGAACTGTAATTTCAGCCTCTGTGCATTGATTGATTAAAAACTGAAGCGATTGAATATCGATAAATGGCATATCGCAACCAAGCACTAAATTGTATTCGGCTTTGGTTTGCTGCAAGATAGTGTCGATAGCCCCAGCTGGACCTAATCCTTTTATTTGATCTTCAACTAATGGATAATTAAATTGATTAAAATCTTGGTTGGCAGTGCAAATAAAAATATTCTTTGAAAGAAGTTCTGCAGTTTCTATTACATACTGTATTAAAGGTTTGTGATGAAAAAGAGTTAATCCTTTTTCTTCACCCATTCGTATGCTTTTGCCACCAGCTAAAATATAAATATTCAGCATCATGATACAATCATTTTTATAGAAGCAAATAGAAGTACAACTGCTAATACCCTTTTCAATGTATTGGTATTTAATTTTTTTGCGCCAATATATGATCCAAGAAAACCACCCAAAATAGCAATACTAAGCATGATAAGCATGTTAGATGAATAACTAAAATTGTTTTTCAGCGTTCCCATTAATCCAGCAATTGAATTCACAAATATAAAAAGTGCGCTGATACCTGCTGTTGTTTTGGAATTTGCATAACCTAAAAAAATTAATAAGGGCGATAATATAATACCACCGCCAATACCTATCATACCAGAAATTAATCCAATCACAAAACCAATCAAAATGAGTATTGCAAGAGGTTGCGTTTCTTTTAATGCAATTTCTTTTTTAGTTGGCCAACCCAATCGAAATGCGGTAAGTAGTAAAAGAATACCTAAAATGATTTTATAAATGCGCGGATCAAGATGAATATAACCACCAATAAAAGCGGCTGGTATAGAAGCCATTGCCAGACCAATAAATATTTTTTTGTCGAAATAACCTTGTCGGTAAAATTGTATAAATGCGATGGCAGAAACAATAATATTTAATGAAAGAGCAATGGGTTTAATTTCAATTATCGGAAAACTGAATAGCGTCATCAAAGCAAGATAACCACTTGCACCACCATGCCCAACAGTTGAATATAAGCAAGAGATTAAAAAAATCAGCAAATAAATGAGGATGAATTGCTCAGACATAATATTTAATGATTATAACAAATGAACCTTTACAAACTCACCAATATTTACATGTTCTATTTCCTCATCAATTTGTATTAAACAATTTGCTTCGGCAAAGGCTGTAAGTTTATAAGATTCTTGATGATCTAAAACCTCAACGCCATCTGTATTGAATTTACCTTTAATAAAATGTGTAAGTCCTTTCTTTTTATTCAGAGGATTTAAAAGGGGTAGTTGAATAGAGCGGTTTTCTGTTGAACGGTGCCCCATCATTTTATGAATACAAGGAATAACATATTGATAAAAACAGGTAAGCACTGAACCTGGATTGCCGGGTAATCCGAAAATAATTTTATTATTTTTCTTTCCGAAATAAAGGGGCTTGCCGGGTTTTTGTTTTACTCTATGAAATATTTTTTCAACCTGATTATTCTCTAAGGCCTCTGCTACAAAATCGTAATCGCCAACAGATACACCTCCAGTAATTAATAATATATCAGCTTGATGCAAGGCTTGATGTATAGCTTTAGTAATTGAATCAAGGTCATCATCTACTGAAACAATTTCAATTTGATTAATTTGCAATTGAGTGAGTCCATGATAAAGTGCATATGAATTACTTTCATAAATTTGACCATTTATTAATTCATCACCAGGTTTTTTTAATTCCTTTCCGGTTGTAAGAATTATACAAGAAGGTTTTTGAAACACTTCGATTTGATGAATACCTAATCCAGCTAATAGTCCCGCCGTTCCAGCATGAATGGTTGATCCTTTTGTTAAAACTAGTTCACCTTTTTTGGTTTGGGAGCCTATATCACGAATATTATTTCCTTGCTTTAGATCGGGATTGGTAATTTGTATCTGATTCTCTATTCGAGTACAATGTTCTTGCATTACCACCGTGTCAGCATCATCAGGTATATGAGCGCCTGTGAAAATTCGAATGGCTTCACCTTTGTTTAAGTTGATATTCTCAGCATTATTTCCTGCTTGAATTTCTTGTTCAACAAAAAAAGTATTTATCTGATTCCAATCCTCAAATCGTATAGCATAACCATCCATAGCCGATTGTCTAAATGAGGGAAAATCAATCGGCGACAGAATATTATTCGCAATTGCATAACCATTAGCCTGATACAAATCAACCACAATAGTTTGAGTAAAGCTTGTATTTTGATCTATAAGATGTTTGGCTTGAGCAACTGAAATCATAAAACAATATTATACTAAATCTATTGAATTAAAATCAAATTCTCTGTAACATCTTTAGAATAATATATAAAGCATGAGGTCATGTTTTAGCGATTGTAATCTAAGACCTTCGTGAATCGTACTCGAGCCAATTGCCTATTTTGAAACATGGTAGATAAACTGATCAGATTTTATTTCAAATTACTAGCTGCATGAAAGGCAATTTTGAAAAGTTTGTCATTGGCCAAACCCGATTTTTCACGTGCAGCTGTTTCATTCAAATTTAATTCTTTGAGTCCGAGATAATATCGATACATCATGGCAATTTCTTGCAAGGCTTGATTGAGTTGAATTTTACCATCAAGGTGAACATCAGTAAAATCTTTGATATTCGCTCTCAAATTTTTCGCTTGTTGTAAAAATGAAATCGGTGTAATTTCATCTGCACTAAAGCATGAAATATCATCTTCAATTAAGTAGGAGATTTGAATACTACATGCTGAAAATAAAAGTTTAAAATCTATGATATACGGTCTCTCTTCATTACTCAATAATTTATCGCTGACTAATAATTGAAGTTTTTCGCCACTTTCACCACTAAAGCGAAGTAGATCGTTAAACTTTCCAAACGTAAATAAAAGTGTGGTATTCACTAATTGGTCATCAATACGACATTTAATTTCCATACTCACTAAATCGCTATCATCAAAAATAACGCGGTTCATTTCAAATGCCTGAATTTTAAAATTTGCTTGTACGAATGTGTGCTTCATGTTTAGTTTATTTAATTCGTTACAAATATTTACCTCTAGCTGCGTAATGAGTTTGCGTAGCTTTAAACTATCTTTGTTTTTCTTATTCTTTTGCATATTATTTCTGATTTATAAAGGATTTTAATCAAACTCCTATTATATATACGAACCAAACTGATTTTTAGACGATGAAAAACAAGAATGCTTTAACCAGATATCGATTAATTGACAATCGCATGACAAACAAGCAAAAAAAGGCCCCTTCACTTGATGAAATTGTGGATTATGTGAGCGAAAAAATGGGTGCTCCTATTTCGGTTCGAAGTATTCAAAAGGATATTTACGATATGCGATACGATGAATCATTGGGTTTTAAAGCGCCAATTGAATTTGATATGAGCAAAAAAGGATATGTGTATACCGATCCAAATTATTCAATTACAAATATTCCCGTTTCAGAGGAAGATCTTCAAGGACTAGAAATTGCTATTGGTATTCTTGAACAATTTAAAGAAATTCCGGCTATCAAATTGTTTGAAGATGCCATTAATAAAATTGCCTCTTCGGTTAAACAAAGCAGAGAAAAAGCAAGCGGGGGTTCGATACTTTTGCTCGATAGACCTAAACGATATCAAGGTATTGAATATATGAATGATATTGTTGAAGCCATTCATAGTAAAAATATTGTTCGAATTAATTATCAACCCTATACTAAAACAGAACCTAAAAAGCATACAGTTCATCCTTATTTTATTAAAGAATATAATGGTCGGATGTATTTAATAGGAAAAGATATTCATCCAACCAAAGAAGCTAAATTTCTCACTTTTGCTTTTGATCGAATGAGTGATGTGATAAAAATGAATCAAACATTTCGAGAGGAAGAAATGGACAAAGAAAATTATTTTAACGCAGCCATTGGCATTTCTCTACCCAACTCAAAACCCGAAAAAATTATATTGCAATTTGATCCTGCCCAAAGTAATTACTTAAAATCGCAACCGCTACATCATTCGCAGATAATTAAAAAAGATAATGATAAAGTATTTGAAATAGAAGTTGAACTTGTGATCAACTATGAACTAAAATCACTGTTGCAAAGTTTTGGCGATAAGGTTAAAGTAATAAAGCCAAAATCATTAGCCGATGATATGGCAGAAACAGCAAAGCGAGTGGTTTTATTTTATGAAGAGTAAATTTTGTGTTTAAAATAAAAACGGTAGTTTTATTTATTATTTACTTTATGAAACCTCATTTCTTCATACTCTTTGTTTTAGCATTGGCTGGATGTAATAAAAAAAATAAAGTGGAAGGTAGTTTACATATTCATGGTCAAATAAGAGATGAATATTCTGGCGCACCAGTTACCAATGTTTCACTTATTTTATATGAAGTCAGAAAAGGCTCTATCATGAGTCAAAATTACCTTTGGGATCTCAGTCCATCTTCCTATTCATATAGTATTGATGCAAATGGGAATTACCAATTGAATTATATCACTGATAAAACCTCTGACCTCGGATATGTATTAGGTTGGAAAAGTGGTGATGATAAATATTATTCTGTGTTTGATATAAATGGTATATTTTCATTTACCCCAGCATACTGCTTAACTCAAGTCAACAAAAATGAATTTGAATTTAATATTCCAATGATGAGAAATAGCTTTCACAAAGCTCGCTTAATTGATCAAGCACCTTATACATCTAGTGACACTATTTATTTTGCATCGGGTATAAAAAAGTTTAGACTTTATAATGTAAATCATGATACAGTTTCTTATTCAGTCTTACCACCCAATGCGAAAAGACAATATGCTTTATTAAAGGTGACTTATACTAAAATGGATACCTTGCAAAGTGGCTGGTTAAATACCACCAATACAGGCGATACATTATCAACAGAGATTTATTATTGATCCTAATTTGGGTTCATAATCCAAAAATAATTTAGGCAATTTTATTCATCTTTTTTCTTCTCCTTGATCAATAATTCAGTACTCACTTTCTCTCCTTTTGAATTTTCAATCACTATTTTATAAGTTCCCGGAACCAAATAATATTTTTCATTTTCAGCCTTTTTAATGGGTGGTGTAAATTGTTTTATCTTGTTAGATGCAACAGATAAATCATACTCTATACTATTAAACCCAAACGATGACTTTTCAGTAAACGATTGCAATACAATTCCTTTTTTATTTAAAATAGTAAAGGTGTGCATGCCTGTATCTTTTGTAAAATATTGAATGTTTGTTTTATGTTCATAGGGTTCGTCATAAACACTCGATATTGAGCCAAAATTTTCATTATAGGTAATTGCATCTATTGGCATGATCACCAATTCTTTGTTTTTGATTTTCGGATATTCTTGTATCATATCCAGTTTCGAAATATAAATTGATCTGCCATGAGTTCCTAAAACCAATTCATTATCTCTTTCTTGAATCACCATATCATGAATCGCTACCCTTGGTAATGAACCTTCCCATGAAATAAAATCTTCGCCCCGATTAAATGAAACATATAATCCATTGTCGGTACCCACGTATAAAATATTTTCATCTTTCGTATCTTCTCGAATAACATTAACAGGTTCAAGCGGCAAATTTTTTCCTAATTGCTTCCACGATTTCCCGTAATCGTCACTCATATATACATAGGCATTAAAATCATCATTTCTATATCCATTCAATGTGGTATAAACGCGCGATTCTTTATGAGTGCTCGCTATAACCCTTGATACCCATAAATTTTGAGGAAGCGAATTGCTAATTTTTGTCCATGTTGTAGCGATATCTTTACTACAATAAATAAATCCATCATCAGAACCAGCATAAAGTAAGCCAAACTTTTTAGGACTTTCAGATAAGGTGGTTAATGTAGCAAATGGGATATTACCTTTTTTATTATTCGCTGTTAAATCGTCGCTCACTGCTTCAATTTTATCACCCTGATGCAATGAACGATGAATTCGGTTTGACCCGATATAAAAAATATCCTGATGATGTTTGCTTAAAAGTATAGGTGTTTGCCAATTGTATCGATATGGTTTTTGACCAATATCATGAACAGGTTTTATATCTTTCGCATCCCCACTTATTTTATTTGAACGATAATAATTTCCAAATTGATAACCTAAATAAACGGTTTGATTGTCTCGTGTATCCACTTGCACTTGCATACCATCTCCATCACCAATATTTTTATAAGGGTTTTGTCCACCTTGATGCCATCCAGTGTTTTCAACGGTTTCACTCGAAGCCGTCCATGTACCATTATCTTGTAATCCACCATACACATTATATGGTTTTGCATCATCAACCTGAACTGCATAAAACTGACCAACCGCTGGGTTATTCGCTTTGAACCAATTTTTACCATTATCATAACTAATATTTACACCTCCATCATTGCCCACTATGAGATGATTATCGTTAGCTGAATTAATCCATATTCGATGATAATCTGGATGACAGTTTGCGCCATCAATTTGTTTAAATGTTTTTCCGCTATCTTCACTCATTAAGATTGGATAACCAGCAATAAATACTTTATCCGGATTCGTAGGAGAAACGCTGATAGTACCAAAATAATATCCATAGGTAAATACAACGCCTTCTAATAAATTGGAATGCGTTTTAGTCCATGTTTTACCAGCATCTATACTTTTATAAAGTTCGGCGCCAATAACCGGCGTATTAAATAAATTAGCATCTGCATCGGCTAATTTCCAATCTGCAATATCTTTCACTGTAAATACATTATTTTTTACTGCGGTAATAACACTGTCTGCGCTATATTTCTCAGGATACCCATTTGACTCTAAGTATTCTTGAATTAATTTTTTATCCATTGATAAAAATTTTTCTTTACTCATCACTGAAAGATCCTTTGCATTCATTTTTTTTACTTCGTCTTTTTTCTCTTCTTGGTTATTCTGATTGTCTAGTAAGGCATAAAGAATAGATGGATTTTTTTTACAAATACTGATACCAATTCGACCAGTTCCTTTTCCAATAGGAATACCATTTTTGCCATCTGTAATTAAAGTCCAATGATCGCCGCCATCGGTACTTTTATAAATACCTGAGCCTTCGCCACTACCATTAAAATTCCAAGCTACCCTCGTTCTCGACCATGAAGTGGCATAAAGTATTTCGGGCGAATTAGGATCAATGAGTAAATCAACACACCCAGTTGTGTCATCTATATACAATGTTTTTGACCATGTATTTCCGCCATCTAAAGTTTTATAAATACCTCTTTCTGTATTGGCAGTATAAAGATGTCCGAGCACTGCAACCCAAGCTATATTTGGGTTTGAAGGATGCAATACAATTCGTCCGATATGATGACTTTCATCCAAACCTTTGTGCGTCCATGTTTTACCTGTATCATTGGTGATATAAATACCCGTACCTGCATACGATGATCGTGATGAATTGACTTCACCAGTGCCCACCCAAAGGGTATGTGTTTTCCAGTTCATAGCCATATCTCCTGTGGTATGTGTTGCTTCATTATCAAATATGGGTGTAAATGATTGGCCATTATTGAGGGTATGCCAAACACCACCGCTTGCATAAGCAACATAAAATTCATTAGTATTTTCTGGGTTCACTTCAATATCAGTTACACGGCCACTCATAATGGTAGGGCCAATATTTCGGAAATTAACTTTTTTGAGTGGCGATACCTCATTTTTCAATTTTTTAAACGAGTTCATTCTATTGGCTGTTGAAGATTGAGCTGAAACAAGATAGCCTTGAAGCAAGATCAGAACAAGAGAAAATACTTTCATGATTTATTTATTTCGCTAAAAATACTAATAGGCAATTAAAAATTGGTTGATAATAATTAATATTGTAATTAATCATGGTTTTTAAAAGTAAATTTCTTGTCTTGAGCAGAAAGGTTAAACTCTTTATTCTATTAATTAGTTTATTCTCTTCGATCGCATCTGCCCAAAAAAAGAAAACTTCTCCAAAGCCTATCACTAAAGTTGAATCAGTAAAAATAGTTTCGTTTGAGGTCTTAGAAAACGGCGATACCATTAATAAACTTGATCAAAATAATATCCAACACGGAAGATGGGTTATTGATCATGAAGCCCGTTACGATGAACCAGGATCGATGGAAGTTGGAAACTTTGAAAATGGCGTACGTGTTGGAAATTGGCGTACCTATACCATGAAAGGGCAAATTGAAACCAATGAAAATTATAAAAAAGGTTTAAAAGATGGAGAGGCTCGTTACTATGAAGAAGGGCAACTTATTTGCGTTGGACACTATTTAGCATTAAATGCCAAACAAGCTTATGATACGGTAATGGTTGAAGATGCGGTCACGAGTGAATTGAGAGCTATTAAAATAAAAACAGATGTCGGAAGTATTCGTCATGGTGTTTGGACATTTTACGATCCAAGAACTAAAAAAATAAATCGGGTGGTAGAGTATCAAGCTGATGAAGTGGTTTATGATAAAACCTATACAAACTTAACAAAGGCAGATAGTACTTATTTTTTAACTAGAGCAAAATCTTTTCCTCATATCAGTAAAAAATCGGATGATAATATATGGTTTGGAAATCGGAAAAATACAAGCATTAAATACACCGATATTCCAGATAATAAGCCAGTAAAACCAAATGTGAGAAGGAAATAAAATTATCTTGATTTATAAAATAGGCCAAAGTCTAAGTACAAGTCTTTGATAGCAATGCTCCGTCCTTGCGAGGAGGAACGACGAAGCAATCTCAATGAATAGTTCAAACGCAGACTGCTTCGTGCCTCGCAGTGACGGTACTAACTTAAAATTTCTATCATTTCGACCAAGGAAGCAATCTCATTTTTTATATGGTGCATTTTAGCGTATTATCATTTAAAATCTGCATAACCAAATTCTCCTTTGAAATAAATAGTATATAGAGTTTATTTCACCTCAGGATTCTCTATTGATTTTTCAAGCTTTTTACCTAATTCGTTCAATTGTTTTTCAAGCTTTTCAACATCTACATTTTCTTCAATATGAACAGCAATTTTTTCAATTTTTGCATTCACTTTTTTCATGTCAATATTATTCGCAATTTCAATTAAGGCTTCCGCATTTTTATCTACCACTTCAATAGTTTGTGTAAGTAGCTTACCAAGTGCATTCCAATCAATTGCATCTAATGAGGTGTCTATTTGATCAATGGCAGCATTAATATCTGTCGCAATTTGCTTCGCCTCTTTTTTTGAAATCGTTTTTTGTTGTGCAAATGAATTTGTAATGCTAGCAACAAATAAAAAGGCAAGAATAATGATGGATTTTTTCATGATGTATATAGTTTAATATTATTTTTTTCTTCTAAAATCACCTCGCTTCCAGGCTTTAAAAAATTCAGACCATGCAAGCGGACTAAAAATAGTCATTGGCGGTTGCTGGCCAGCCCAATAATTTTTTTGAGCGACCATATTTTGATAAGTATGTTGATTTTCTCGTCCGTCGCGAGGCAAAATAGCAAGCATCATACGCATCGTTTGGTATTCAGTGTTTTTACGCGCTATCTCTAGTTTGTCATCAGGAATATCCATTGTCCTAAAAGCTTTATCAAACTCCTCTCTCGAAATGCGTGGGCGAATAATAGTGGGTGATAAATAAAATGTATCCTGCGACATTAATTGAATAATTGAATATCGACTCGATGTTAAATCTAATGGAATGATATATCTCTTTTTTCGATAACCTACACTAGTAAATTCTAATGTGTCTCCCTTTTCAGCAATCATTGTAAACACACCTTTTTCGGTAGTGGTGGTGCCGCTTCGGCTCGAAGGAATACTCACTGTAACATAGGGAAGATAACGCAAACTGTCTGCACTCATTACTACACCAGTTAATTCAACCATATTGTCAAAACCAAATTGCGCTTTCGAATGCAAGTTTGCTACAATAACTAGAATAAGGAATAGAAAGGTTTTCTTCACCCAACAAAACTAATTCAAAAGACTGACAAAGCTGATTTGTGCTTACATTTGTGCCAGATTTTTAACATTAGTTTTAGATGATAACAAAAGAAAAAGTATTAGAAGCTTTAAGCAATGTACAAGAGCCTGATTTAGGTAAGGATTTAGTGACCCTCAATATGGTAAAAGATATTGAGGTAGATGGATTGAATATCTCATTCACAGTAGTGCTCACAACACCTGCCTGCCCTTTGAAAGATATGATACGCGGGGCTTGCGAGAATGCAGTTAAAATATTGGTTGATAAGCAAGCAATTGTAACGGTGAACTTTACGGCCAACGTAAACTCAAATCGAAAGGATAATAAAATGGTCCTGCCCAATGTAAAAAATATTATAGCCGTTGGATCTGGAAAAGGTGGTGTTGGCAAATCAACAGTTTCGGTAAATCTTGCTTTGGCATTGGCTAAAGACGGTGCCAAAGTTGGTTTAATGGATGCTGATATTTATGGTCCGTCTATTCCGATTATGCTTGGCATACGAGGCGAAAGACCTATGATGAAAGATGTTGATGGAAAAGGCATGATACTTCCTATCGAAGTGATGGGCATTAAAGCTATGAGTATCGGACTTTTAATTGATGATAAGCAAGCCGTGGTTTGGCGTGGCCCAATGGCAAGTAGCGCCCTTAAACAATTTGTGACCGATGTTTTATGGGAAGAGCTTGATTATCTCATTATTGATTTGCCTCCCGGAACGGGCGATATACATTTAACAATGGTGCAAACCATACCTGTAACAGGCGCTGTAATTGTTACAACCCCACAAGAGGTTGCATTGGCAGATGCTAAAAAAGCCATTATGATGTTTGATGGCCCGCAAATTAAAGTTCCTATTTTAGGTGTGGTTGAAAACATGGCTTATTTCACTCCAACTGAATTGCCAGATAATAAATATTATATTTTTGGTAAAGGCGGTGGTGAGCGACTTGCTGATCAATTTGAAGTTCCGTATTTAGGCGCTATTCCAATTACAATGAGTATTCGTGAAGGAGGAGATGAAGGAAAACCAGCTTATTTAAATGGCGACACGATTTCAATGAATGCAATTGACCAAGTGGCTAAACAAATAGCTCGAAATATTTCGATGCGAAATGCAAATATGGAGCCTACTAAAATTGTTGAAATGAGTGCGAATTAATTCTGTTCTAATTATTATTCATAAATAA
>ENA-UOWO01004014-UOWO01004014.1-activated-sludge-metagenome-genome-assembly--contig:-NODE-4014-length-16562-cov-9.248440_pt1 | contig 16562 bp, 14 predicted proteins | sample MGYA00238148_ERZ761564 | MGnify/ENA primary metagenome ERZ761564 (study PRJEB28885, sample SAMN05720194) | activated sludge metagenome | isolation source: Anaerobic digester | place: USA...
TGTAACAGTTACGGTTCTTCAGGCGGTGGCGGCGGCGGAGGCGGTTGCGGCGGAACAGCAGGGACAAAAGGGACCGGCGGAGGAGGAAGTTTCGCATTATGGCTTTATAAGTGCACAGACATAGTTTTTGAGACAGTCCGGCTTGAATCAAAGAACGGCGGAGCAGGCGGAAAAGGGGGAAACGGTATGTCCGGAGGATTTGGAGCACTTGGCGGAGCAGGCGGCACATACGGTGGTGACGGAGATCAGGATGACGGCGGTTGCGGTGGCTGGGGAGGCGCAGGTGGAAGCGGCGGAACAGGCGGAAGCGGCGGCGGCGGCGGCGGCGGACCGAGCATTCCAATGGTAAAGATACAAAGTTCAGTTGAGGGAATGTATTTTGCCACATATGTCTTTGGAAGCGGCGGTGCAGGCGGACCGAGCAACGGAAATGTCGGATTAAACGGCAGGGCAGGACAATATTATGAAGATTAAATTTCATATTGGGGAGAGATTTTTGAAAAATACCAGTATTCTTTTTCTTGTTGTTTTTTTTGTTTTTGCATGTACCCCGGATAAAGACGATTCAATATATGACTATCCTGATAATACAGTTGTAAAAAATGACGAGGACAGTTCAGTAAAAAATGATAATACGGTCATAAATGATTCTGATTCACAACTCCCTGATACGCATGTTTTACCGGACGGTGAACAGCCGGACACATTGACTCCCGACAATGAATCGACCGACGATCCCTTTATTGCGACATGCGGAAATGGAATTGTGGATTTTGGAGAAGTCTGTGAAAGGGATACAGAAAAGGAGTGTTCCGCAATTGATCCAGGTTCTTATGTAGACGGTGTTGCAAAATGTAATGATTCATGCAGCGGATGGATAGTTTCTGACTGCGTTTCAGTCGGTTGTGAAACAGCGGTTGACAATCCCGATGATGCTTTTGCAGACACGAATTGTGACGGAATAGACGGAGATGCATCTGCTTCGGTATTTGTAGATAAACTTAACGGTCTGAACACTAATCCCGGAACAAAGGATCTACCGGTTGCGACAATTATGAAAGCACTTGAAATTGCACAGGAGCAGGACAAAAAGCACATCCTTGTCGGCACAGGGGCTTATTCTGAACAGGTTGAACTTAAAGAAGGAATATCAATCCACGGTGGCTACAGCGGTCATCCTAACTGGGCAAGGGGAGTTGAATATGAAGTGCAGATCGTGAGCGGCAATCCATGTGTCATAGCCGATGCAGTTTCAGATGTCACTCTTGCATTTCTTGTTATCCGTGCCGCAAACAATTTTGAGGAAACCGGAAATTCGACGGCAGTGTTACTTAAGAACAGTTCGATGATCTATCTGAATAATGTAAATATTGAGTCAGGACACGGTGGTGACGGTGTTGCCGGTCAGAACGGAACGGCAGGAGATCCCGGCGGAAACGGGAATGCTGGCACCAAGGGCTGTGAAGACAGTGGCGGGCTTTGCGGTTCATGTGATGCTCCAAAAGGAGGAGCCGGCGGATCATCAACTTGCGGAATGACTGGTGGCAAAGGTGGTGATGCGGGACACGGTTCATCAACGGGATCTTCCGGTTCAGCAGGAGCAGGGGGAACGGGAACAGGCGGAAGCGGCGGCACAAGCCCGTATTCAAGTGACAGATGTCCGGAGCCGAGCATAAAAGGTAATGACGGAAATTCCGGAAATATTGGTGAACACGGTGCTGCAGGGAAATCATTCGGCGGATATGACGAAAACGGATATCTTCCCGGTCACGGAGGAGACGGTGCAACAGGGACTCACGGTCACGGTGGTGGCGGTGGCGGCGGCGGAAGCGGCGGAGACAGCATTTGTGATAGTTACGGTTCTTCAGGTGGCGGTGGCGGAGCAGGCGGTTGTGCAGGCGGCGGCGGAAAAGGGGGAACTGCAGGCGGTGGTTCTTTTGGAATATGGTCATATAAATGCACAGATATCATTCTCAGAGGTGTAAGAATAACTACTTCTGACGGAGGCAAAGGCGGCAATGGGGGAAGTGGCGGTGAAGGTGGTTTCCAGGGTTTCGGAGCACTTGCAGGATTATATGGCGGCAGCGACGAACAGGGTGACGGCGGCTGTGGAGGAACAGGAGGAAACGGCGGAGCCGGTGGAAAAGGGGGTTCAGGCGGTGGCGGCGGCGGCGGACCGAGCATCGGTATCGTAAGCATAGAAAGCACATTTGACGGAATAATGCACACCACTTTCCTGGTCGGTAAAGGGGGCGAAGGGGGTAAAAGCGAATTTAACGAAGGATACCCCGGAAAAGAAAATATGGTTCTTGAATATTAAATAAATTCAGTTATTTCGAATCTTCTTCAAAATTTCTTCAAACACTCTCGAAGGGTCGTCTTCAGGTGGTTTCCCTGTATATTTTTCTTCATCAAGCCCCGCTTCTTTAAGAAAAATAGAGGGTTCTGCGTTTTTTGTAGATCCCCTGAATGAAATGGTTGAAGGTATTGTAATTACAAGCAGTTTTTTTGCTCTTGTCATTGCGACATAGCACAACCTTCTCTCTTCTTCGATATTGTTCTCCTCTATCGCAATGTAGTTGGGGATTCCCCCCTGATAGAATCCTGCAAGGAAAACATAATCAAATTCAAGCCCTTTTGCGCTGTGAGCTGTAATTATCGTGACCGAATTGGTCTTTATATCTTCATCGCCTGACTGAAGAAGTGTTATTGAGTTTATGAAATTTGAAAAGAAGGGCCTTGCCGTTTTAAATTTAATTCTGTCGGGATCTGTTGCCACTGCATCGATGAAAGCGCGCACATTTTCAAGTTTTATCCTTGCCACAGTTTCATTTTCAGATGTTTTCCTTATTTCATCTTCAATGGTTGACAGCGACACGAGAAGTTTTGCAAAAGCAACCGGCTCCATTTCATTTATTTCGCTGTTTAACGCCTTGTATATATTAACAAATTTTTTAATTGAAGAAACCTGCTCCTTTTTAAATAATGATTCATAGTTTTCAAACTCTTTAAGAAAAAGTCCGGGATTTATCTTTAATGATGAAGCTGTTTCGAAGAATTTTTCAAGAGTTGAAACTCCTATTCCTCTTGCCGGATAGTTGATTATTCTTCTTAAACTTATTTCGTCAAAAGGATTGAGAACAACTCTGATGTATGCGATGATATCCCGTATTTCCTTGTTTTCAAAGAACTTATGGCCTCCGATTATAGAAAACGGGATGGCGTGACGGCTGAAAGCTATTTCAAAGAACTTGGTTTGGTGGTTAGCCCTTATAATTACCGCTATGTTCTTTAGCTTTCCCCCCCCTGCGGTCCATTTTCTTATTTCATCCGCAGTGAACTCGGCCTCGGCAGTTTCATCAAGGATATTAACTACTTTTATCCCTTCATCCAGGATCGCTTTTTTAGAAGTGAAACAGGTTTTTAGAGCTCTTGACTTATTGTTGAGGATCAACCGTCCAGCGGCATTTACAATTTCATCTACAGATCTGTAATTTTCCTCAAGTTTTATAACCCTGCTTTTTTTAAAATCCTTTTCAAAATTCAAAATATTCTCAATATCGGCACCCCTCCAGCTGTAAATGCTCTGATCATCATCACCGACAACAAAAAGATTTCCATGATGAGATGAAAGAAGCTTAATCAATTCAAACTGGGTCTTGTTGGTGTCCTGATATTCGTCGATCATTATATATCTGTATTTACTTGAATATTTCTGCAGAACATCTTTGTCGTTCTTTAGTAGTTCTACGGTTATAAGGATCAGATCATCAAAATCCATTGCACCTGAAGTTTTCAGCATCCTTCCATAAGTTCCGATGATCTTTCTGGCAGTTGAATTGACAATGCTTGATATAAGAAAAGATGTATCGTTCATAAGTGATGGATCGTTTTTCATCTTTGAGACGGCGGCAATTAGTCCCCTTGAAGAAAATCTGTCGCTTGAAATGTTCTCCTCTACCATCACTTTTTTCATGAGCTCATTTTGTTCATATGGTGAATATATAGTAAAATCAGAAGGATACCCGATTTTCCTAAATTCACTTTTTAATATTCGCAGCCCCAGAGAATGAAAGGTGCAAAGCGTTAAGCCAGATGTTGTTTCGTCAGAACCGATAAGATCCGAAACTCTCTCTTTCATTTCTTTTGCGGCCTTGTTTGTGAAAGTAACTGCAAGAATTGATGACGGATGAACATTCATTTCATTGATAAGGTAGGCAATACGGTGAGTAATTACACGGGTTTTTCCTGATCCGGCACCTGCAAACACAAGGACGGGTCCTTCGGTTGTTGTAACGGCTTCAAGTTGTGAGCGGCTTAAAGAATGGTTCAATCTTCACCCCAAAAAAAGAGAGTTTTGCAACTGACAGTAATAATATGGCTTTTTTTAACATTTTTTCAACATTATTGGAAATTATTTCATATGATGCCTGTTTTCAACACTAAATCATCAAGAGATTAGAGTAAGTCCTTAATAACAATGAGGAAAGCTGTTGCACTGAAAAGTGTGCAAGTGGTGGAAGTATTTGATTATCAAGATTTTTTCTGCAATAAAGAGCAAAAGTGTTAACATTTATGTTGAAAACCCGAAGTTAAAGAGAGCTCCGTTATGTGAGGATAAAAAAATTCCCGGATTTCAAAAAATGATACAACTTTTTTTGAGGGTCTCAGGGAGATTTATAAACACTTTTTTAACATATGCATCAAATGTGTTAATTAATGCTGTCTTTGAACATTAAAAGATGTGTAAATGATTGCAAGATCTTGAAATTATATGATAAAATGGATGCACATAAAAATGTGCAAAACAGAAAAAACCATGTAATTCAAGAGGTTCTTCCATATAAAAAGGAGAAAATTCAACATAAATGTTAAAAAGATGCCGGTATGGCTGAAGGAAAAGTTTGACTAAATAAAACACCATTATAAAGTTTTACCGGTTGCCGGATCGTTTTAACACAAAAAAACAGGTGCCTGAATGGATAAGAATGTAACAGTTGTAGATTTTGAAACTACCGGGCTGTATCCCGATTCAGGGGACAGGATAACCGAGATTGGTGCGATAAAAATGTCGGGCAACAAGGTGAGAGGAGTTTTCACTTCGCTCATTTTTCCCGAAAGAGCGATCCCTGAATCAGCGACATTTATTACAGGTATAACGAATGAAATGGTAAAAAACGCTCCGACGATCGGTCAGGCACTTCCTCTTTTTACAGATTTTGTTCAGGATGACATTCTTGTAATGCACAATGCTAAATTTGACGGGTCTTTTTTGAGATATGAAATGAAACATCTGAGTATTGAAAAGGAATTCCAGTATTTCTGTACACTTATAGCCGCAAGAAAAGATGTCAAATCTTCAAATTTCAAATTGTCGACACTTAAAAATGTGCTGGGGCTTAAAACTTTCGGCTCGATGCACAGAGCACTTTCAGACACATTTGTGACAGCACAGCTTTTTCTGATACTTGAAAAGAATTTCGGAATAGATACCGTTGCAAATATGGAAAGGGACATCAGCGAACTCCTTTCAAAAATGGAAAGTGACGATCTTTATGTTTTGAAAGGTTCAAATAATTGAAAAATAACTGCACTGTGTTAAAATCATCCGTTTTATTTATCGGGAGTGAAAAATGACAAAGAATGGAAAAATGGCTAAGGATTCAATATTCTTCACGGATATCCTGACGGAAGAGTCGAGTGCATTGGAAAGAGATTTTTTCAAGGCGCTTGAATATCTTCAGGTTAAGGACCGTACGACGGTGAAGGAGCGTGATATTTATCTGGCGATATCAACGGCAATGAGACACCGGCTGATTAAAGACTGGCTGAGAACCCAGCATCAGTACAGGGTTACCAAAGCGAAAAGAGTTTATTATCTTTCAATGGAATTTCTTATGGGCCGTCTTCTTGGAAATATGCTCATGAACATTGACTGTTATAATGAGGCATCCGATCTTGTCCAGAAACTCGGATATCATCTGGAGGAGCTTCGTGACCTTGAGCCGGACATGGGGCTGGGGAACGGTGGTCTGGGACGGCTTGCCGCCTGTTTTCTTGAATCGATGGCTACACTTGAGCTGCCGGCTTACGGGTACGGAATAAGATACGAATACGGAATATTCAAGCAGGGGATCAAGAACGGTTATCAGGTGGAAGTGCCTGACAACTGGCTGAAATACGGTTGTCCGTGGGAAATATGCAGGCCTGAACTCGAATACAGGGTCAAGTTCGGAGGCAGAGTTATAACGGTAACTGATGAGAAAGGTGCTGAAAAATATAAGTGGGTCGATACAGAGGATGTCATTGCGCTTGCGTATGATGTTCCGGTTCCCGGTTATGATACTTTTACGGTAAATAATCTCCGGCTCTGGCAGGCAAGAAGTACAAATGAGTTTGATTTTCAGTATTTCAACAGCGGTGATTACATGGCCGCAGTAAATGATAAAAATGTAAGCGAGAACATTTCAAAGGTGCTTTACCCTAACGATAATATGCATGAAGGAAAAGTGCTTCGTCTTAAACAGCAGTATTTCTTTGTGTCAGCAACACTTCAGGACATAATTAAGCATTACAAGAAAAATCACGGAAACTCGTTTGATGATTTCCCTGAAAAGGTGTGCATACAGCTTAACGATACTCATCCGAGCATTGCCATTCCTGAACTGATGAGGATATTTATCGATGAAGAAGGGATAGAGTGGAATGATTCATGGGAACTTACAAAGAGAACTTTTGCATATACAAACCACACCGTTCTTCCTGAGGCGGTTGAAAAATGGGATGTCGACATCATGGGACCTCTTCTTCCAAGACAGCTTCAGATAATTTACGAAATAAACAGAAGGTTCATCAACGAAGCCAGGGATTTCAAGGGCTTTGACACAAGAAGAATAAAAGATGTCTCGATTTTTGAAGAGGCGGGGCACAAGTTCGTAAGAATGGCCAACCTTGCAATTGTCGGAAGCAGTTCAGTAAACGGTGTGAGCGCCCTTCATACAGAGATCCTTAAGAACGATATGTTCAGGGATTTCAATGAGCTTTTCCCAGGCAAGATCAACAATAAAACCAACGGTATAACTCCGAGAAGGTGGCTTAAGAAGGCAAATCCGTTCCTGGCGAATCTAATTTCAGATCAAATAGGAACAGAATGGGCAAAGAACCTTGATGAACTTAAAAAACTTGAACCGCTTGCCACCGACACATCATTTCAGGAAGTGTGGCAGGAGGCAAAATGGCTTGCCAAAAAACAGTTGCAGGATTATGTGAAAAGAGAAATGAACTTTGACCTTAATGTGGAATCGATGTTCGACGTTCAAGTCAAAAGGATGCACGAATACAAAAGACAGCTTCTCAATGTTCTTCATGCAATAACACTTTACAACAGGATCAAAAAGAACCCCAAAGGTGATTTTGTTCCAAGGACAAAGATATTCGGCGGAAAGGCGGCTCCGGGATATTATGTTTCAAAGCAGATAATCAAGCTGATAAATTCAGTTTCAAATGTTGTAAACAATGATCCTGAAGTGAATAAGTATCTGAATGTATTCTTTTTCCCCAATTATTCAGTGTCAATGGCCGAAAAGATCATTCCCGCAAGCGAGCTTTCTGAACAGATATCAACGGCAGGTTTTGAGGCAAGCGGAACAGGCAACATGAAGTTCATGCTTAACGGAGCACTTACTATAGGAACTCTAGACGGAGCGAATGTTGAAATGCTTGAAGAAGCAGGTGCTGACAACATTTTTATTTTCGGTCTTACTGCAGATGGTGTAAAAGAGGCGAAAATGACGGGATATAATCCCAGAGTGATTTATGAAACTGATCCTGAACTGAGAGAAGTGCTTGATAAGATTAGAAGTAATTACTTCAACCCTGAAGAGCCGGAAGTTTTTGCGCATCTTTTCAACGATCTTGTTACCTATGGCGATAACTACATGCTTCTTGCTGATTACAGGTCGTATGTCAACGCTCAGGATAAAGTCGAAGCGGTTTACAGGGACAGGTTCGAATGGACAAAGAAGTCAATACTTAATACCGCAAGAAGCGGAAAGTTCTCTTCAGACAGAACGATCAGTGAATATGCTGATGAGATCTGGCATGTTGCTCCGGTGAAAGTGCAGACAGATTAAGGAAGTTGCGATGAAACGCCCGTTGATTGCAGTTGCCGCGGCACTGCTTACAATATTTATGGATGCACAGGAAGTTCAGATGTGCACGGCTTATGTTGACAGGGACGGAGATGGATACGGAACAGATGAAAAGACAGTTGATTTTTACTGTGATGGAGGTGTTCCTGTCGGGTTTGCGGCAAAAAAAGGGGATTGCAACGATCTCAACAGATATATAAATTCGGGAGTTGCAGAAAGATGCAACGGCATTGATGACAACTGTGACAGAATAACAGATCCGGAAAATTCAAGCGAATGCAACAGTTACTACAAAGATATGGACGGAGACGGTTACGGGATTGACGAATCGAAGTGTCTGTGTGTATCTGAAGGGAAATTCTCAACACTTGAAAGAGGCGACTGTGATGACACGAACAGCAGGGTTTTTCCGGGTGTTAAAGAGATTTGCAACGATCTGGATGATAATTGTAACGGCATTATAGATGAAGGAGAGGGTGTCCAGGGATGCAGACCGTTCTATTATGACTCTGACGGAGACGGTTACGGATCCGGAGATGATTCAAAGTGCCTTTGCAAACCCGAAGGTCTTTACAGGGCAGATATGACAGGGGATTGTAATGACAATAATCCTGCTGTACACCCGAATGCACACGAATATTTTGACCGCATAGATAACAACTGTAACGGAATCGTCGATGAAAATCCGGGGATACCCGGTCCGGCTAAGAACCATCATCACAAAAAAGATAAAAAAGATTAAGGAGTTTTCTTGTATCCGGGACTGAAAACAATTAAACAGAAAGCCGGCGCCCCTTTTTTTCTGTCTGTCTCATCATCAGTGCTTAAAAGTTCAGAACTGAAAATGCTTAAAGAGATCAATCCGGCAGGAATTATATATTTTAAAAGAAATATAGAAAACTGTGAATCATTGCAGTATCTTATAAAATCAACATGCAGTGTGGACTCCATAAAATATCATGCAGTTGATGAAGAGGGAGGCAGAGTCCGCCGTCTTCCGGCAGGTGAGTGGTCACTTCCTTCGATGCTTGAAATAGCTGAGAACGGAAACCTTTTTGCGACGGAAAAGATAGATGTTCTCGGAAGGAAACTTCAAAGCATCGGAATAAACATGAACATGGCGCCGAATGTTGATCTCAGAAGCGGAGAGAATACTTCAATCGTCGGTGACAGATCTTTCGGTGAAGATCCTCAGCAGGTTATACAGTTTGCTGAAATTTATATAGAAATGATGAAAAAGAACGGGATTTACCCGGTTTTAAAGCATTTTCCCGGTCACGGAACCACAACAGTAGATTCGCACAAGTCGCTGCCGGTGATAAATAAACCGCTGGACGCCCTTTTTGAAGAAGATCTTCTGCCGTACAAAGCTCTTGCAAACAAGGCAGGGTTTGTGATGGTCGCCCATCTGCTTCATCCTGATGTGAGTGATCTTCCTGCGACTCTTTCAAGAGAATGGAACGAAATACTGAGGAAAAACACGGGATTTAAAGGGATCTCCATGACCGATGATATGGAAATGCATGCACTTGACAGCTATTCCTATCTTGAAAAAATGGAACTGTTTTATGAAAGCGGAATAGATATGCTTCTTGTCTGTTCAGGTAATGAAGAGGCAATATCAGGTTTTTTTGAAGCGTCCGTCAGGATGGTCGAAAAAGGAGTTTCAGGAAAGTTTAAGCACTGAAAATGTATTCGGTTTAAGCTTTACCGTAACAAAATTTCTCCCCTCTGATTCTTCAACGACATACATTTTTGCTCTTCCTGCGATGTCTTTGAATTTTTTACCGACAGGGGAAAGATTTCTGTCAACGGTCACTTTGTTCTCTATTTCTTTTGCACAGTCAGTATTTACAACAATGACAAGTTCAACATTCTCTTTGATCATGGAATATGCAAGAAGCATATTTTCAAGAACATCGTAAAGACGCCATCTGCCGTTGAATTCAACTTCGCGATAATACTGGCATCCTGTGTCTGCAAAACCTTCTTTTTTTAAAATGTCTGTGAGTTCATTCATCTGCTTAGCCATTTTTCCCTCCTTTAATAAGATGGCATTGAGGATTTTAAGTAAATCGATCCTAAAATCAACCAGAAAAACATTTTTTTTGAACACTCCGGTTCATTTTTTCTTGTTTTTCAGGAGTTCAATGCAATATTTTCTTAAGATAAGGTTGTAATTTCCTTGAATTTTTTCAATTTCAGAGCTTCTAAGACACTCTGATGTGTCAACGGGGTCTGATATGTTCCATGCTTCAAACATTTTTTTGTTTTTTTCGTTGATTATGCCAAAACCGGGGTACGCTGAATTCATATACATATAAATTCTTGCGATGTCTCCGCGGATGTTTTCAGCAGGTTCTGCGGTTTTGCCCGATATTTCAAAATCACATCTGCCGTAGTCCCTTTTTTCACCTGAAATTATACCGTGATCAAGGTCTGATCTGTCACCGTTCACTTCACCTATTGAAGGAACAAGATTATACATATCGGCCTGCATCAACTGGAAAAGTTTGTTTGTTTTTGAAGCGCAGTTTCTCCCTTTGAACGGTTTTCCTTTTTTGTCAACGCACTCCGGATGTCCGTATTTCCATTCAGAAAGGTTCTTCCCGAATGCCGAGGCAGGGACGACATGTTCCCATTCAACTCTTTTCGACCTTTTTTGGTTTTTCGGTGAAACATATCCGCAGCTTTCAAGGTCGACATTAAGCTTTTCATCATAAAGACATCCGCAGTAAAATGTTTTTCTGGCAATACTTCCGTTGTAAACGGTCTTGTTTAGAAACCTCTTCGCTTTGGAAAAAGATTTTACTGAGGAGTTCGGCTGCTGGACCAAAGTATCTGAAAACAGTGAAAAAGTTATCGCTAAAGTAAAAAATATTTTAAAAAATAAACGCATCGCCACCTCGCGAATTTATACCTATCTTAATTTATTATCCGATGTTAATAAACAGAAATGTCAGCGAATATAGAGTGTTATATGTTTAGCGGCGTAATGAAAATAATAGCTTGACCGTTGGTGATTCAAAATCGGTTGTTAGAAAATTGAAGACGATCGATACTTAGTTCTGAACAGTCACGCTCTGGGCTGAAAAATCATCTTTAAGCGGGATCAGAGTTGATGATAATTCGTTAAGACCTTCAGTCGTTATCTCTGCAATTGTGATGGATGAACTTTCGTCATTTGAACTTCTGAATGAATGTATGAGTACATGGTCGGCAAATGGAGCTGTTTTAAGTTTTATCATCGGTTCCGTGAGGTCGTGTGTCTCTTTTTTTGTGTAAGACACCTCCCCATCATTAATTGCAAGTGTTGCCCCTTTAAACAATGAATTCAGTACTATAGCTGTTGTTCCGGCATCGTTTAATGTGATATAGTCGGGAGCATCAAGGTCGGCATTAGAAAATGTCGAAACATGTGAAATCGTTTCATTCCCGTCATATTGGAAAAGCTTTATTTTGCCGGTGTCATCTGAATATTCGCTTGAATTGGCGATCATTAAATAGCCGTTATCAGAAACTCCGATTGTTTTTACAGATGGACTTGAACTGTTAACTCCTGTTGCTCCCCAGATATCAAACCATTTGATAACCTGCGGAGTTTCAGTTGTGAGATCTAAAAGTGCAAGATCGTCAGGGCCTGATGAACCGACTGCACTCCCTTCTTCAGTTATGAACTCTTTTCCGCCGATAACGACTGCCTTATTTCCACCCGGAAGAACTGTAAAAGCACTTGGAACATGCATCTGCGGACGGTCTTCGCTGATGACTGCTTTCCCGAATCTGTCAACAGTCATTGTGTAAATTCCGCCGTTATAGTTATTGTAATCACCTGTTTCAATGATGTTTCCGCTTACAAGGATCATTTTGTAAGGGTCAGTCGGGTGGGGGACAACTTCATCAAAAATAACCCGTTCAACATCTTCACCATTCACTTTTAAATTCGGCAGAACAATTTCAGTGTCAGAAATGCAGAGCGTTGAGTCAATTAACGCAAAAAGAGTGACATGCCCTGTTTTCCATGAAGAAACTGCCGCAAGACGCCCGTTTGAATTGAATCCAATCCCTCTAAGATCAGGATCTGTTTCAAAATATTTTTCAGTGTCAACAACAGTCCCGTCATCTTTTAGAATCAGGATATAAACTCTCCATGGTGCATCATAATCAGAATAATTTTTTGCAGTTGTCAGAATAATCCGACCTTGCGGAATGTCAGCAATACACTCCTTGCCTGCTATGTCAAAACCTGAAAGAAATTCACCGGTTTCAGAATCTTCATCAGAATATTCATCGTTTTCTTCGAAGTCATCGTTTTCTTCATTTGAATCTGCCATAATGTTATCGATTGTCTCTTCATCATAGCTGGTGTCAGACATTTCAAACCCGTCACAACCTTTGTCACTCACTTCTTCATCGTTTTTACTGTTTTCAGAAGTTGAACATGAAATAAAAAACAACCCCGAAACCAGAACTAAAAAGATCATTTTTTTCATAATATTCTCCATTTTTGTCACCGCATCAGTTCAATTATCCATTTCATCGGGATATATTCTTTTTCAACATCGTTTTAATAGTTTTTTCAAGCACTTTGAGGTCGGAATCGACTATTTCTTCAATTATTTCAAGATCGACTCCGGTGTAGTCATGGATAATGAAATTTCTCACACTTGCCGCTTCTTTGACAGGCAGATGTTCTTTGATTGACAAATCCTCGATTTTCTTAATTTTTTCACCTATCTGAACCAGACACATAAAAATTGCGTTCTGTCCTTCCATATCATTAAGAGCATTTTTAATTCCACAATGCCTTTCACATATTACAGCTATGTTTTCGATCATGGTGAGTATGAATTCAAGCCGTTTGAGGTCGCTTTTTTTAGACATATACTGCCTCATCGAGGATCGTGTTGTGTTCAGAGCTATTTTGTGTTGATCTGTCAACGAGGTCAATTTTCATGCCGAAATGATTTTCAAGCTCTTCTTTTATCCTGTTTATTTCAGCAATGGCTTTAAATCCTTTGAATTTTGCTCTGAAATCTGATGAAAGCTCATATAAAATGTCAAGATCGCTTGACTCATTTTCTTCGTTTCTTGCATATGAACCGAATATTCCAAGAATTACAAATCCGTTTTTTTCATACTTCTTCTTGATCTGTCTAAGTTTCTTTAAAATAGTTTTTCTGTCATAAGCGACTGATTCTTTTGAAGAATCATCTCTTCCGGCAACTTCATTAAGAAAATATTCCAGAGCAAGTTTTACAATTTCTGCTTTTTCTTCCTTCGATTTTCCAAACTTTGAAAGCAATGTCATAATTTCTTTACCTGTCTGATTATATGCGACAGATGGTTCTGCAACGGTCATCCCCGAAGATTCTTTTAATCTCGTCTCAAAAGGAAGTCCTCCGTGAAGAAGAACCTGACTGTAAAAAAGATTTATTGCACTTGAATGAGTTAGACCGAGTTTGGCGAAAACTTCTTCGACTCTTTTCTTTTTTTCAAAGTCAATTCTTGCTGAAATTGCCGACTCTCTCATAATATTTTTCTCCAATACTTTCACACCTATATTGTAATACATAGAAATACATTGTCAAGAGGTTTCCCCCAAACCATATAAAAATCACCGCATCAGTTCAATTATCCATTTCATCGGGATAAGATAGCCGATTCCCCAGCTTGTGAGATTTGCGGCATAAGAGATGGCAAACGGCTGCCATTTTTCTGCCGGTTTTAAAATTGCGTAATAAATTCCGGCTTCTATCAAAGGAATCAAAAGCAATTCCTTCAGATAAATATTGTCAATGAATTTAAACCATTCCGGAGCGTCATTTTTCAGCAGAATGACAGCAACAGGAATAACCCCGATGAACAACGGATGTGTCGCTATCTGACTCAGCAGACCTGAAATGATCGTCTTTTTCAGCGGATGTTTAAAAACCTTATGCGACAGAAACCAGACAACAGGCAGTTCCAGCACAATTGTCATCACAAACGCAAATGAATATATCGCAATCAGAATGTCATACCGCAAGACCTACTCCTTTTAAAATCAGATTTTAGTCAAACTGCAGCCATCCGAATCAGTTTTATTAGAAGTGTCTGATGTTTCTTCCGGCTTGTTATCAATGTCAACGGTTGATTCATTTTCATCGTTCTGTTCATTAACTGTATCATTATCATAAATTTCGACATCATCTTTTATATACAAATCATCCGTTGCGGAATCATCGCTTTCAACATCATTGATTTCAGAGTCGTCATCACTATAAGGTACAAATTTCATGGATTCAAACTCTTCCTGTGTCATGGTGACTTTGCTTTGAGCAGGACAAACTTCTGAATGTTCAGGAATAGTTATCCCTGCAAAATTACTGCATTCAGGTCTATAATCATCATAGTTTGAAACAGCATCATGACAGTGTGTATAAGGAAAATCTTTTTGCTTAAGATATTCGTAATATCCAGGAGCTACACATTCATCAAAATAATCATCAAATTGTATTTTTACAACTTCAGTCAGCTTGTGTGAACTATCGAATTTTGCTCTGTAAACATCACCTGCCACTTTGTCATAATCATAATAACCATAAGGCCATGCACATCCTTTTTTATCACATTCTTCACATCCTTCCTGAGATTGATCTTCCGCACAATGCTCACAATCTTCACAGCCCGGTAAAAGTCCGTATTCATCCTTAACAAGCATCCCGATATTAACTTTTTCAGGTTTTTCAGTAGTTTCAAGCCACAATTTATAAGCAGTCACAAGTGTGTCCGCAAACATCATGCTGCTGAAAAAAACACAAAAAATAAAACACGATAATTTTTTCATTGTTTAACCTCATTCTTAAAATCTAAGAACCCAAGCTGATTTTGCAAAAAGAAAAGTGTTTGTCAATATTGCTATTTTTCTGAAAGCTCTGCTTCAATTTCTTCAATTGTCGGGAGTGATGATTTAATCTTTTCTTCAAGATTACTGACGATGTTATAACGGCTAACTCCTATGGGTTTGTTTATGTCTTTAATTGTATATTCAACAACAGTGTTGTTTTTAGATTTACAGATTAATATCCCGATCGTAGGGTCATCTTTTTCGGTTTTCAGTATTCCGTCAATTGCGGAAACATAAAAAAGAGCTTCGTCAACATTCTTACACTTTGAAATTATTGTGATATTGTGTCCCCATGGTATTCCAGATAATTGTGCAACAACTTGCTGCACAATTTGGGCAACAGCTTGTTGCCCAATTGAATTTCGAGTTGAATAAAATAAAACCCACTGGCGTATGTACTTAATATTTCTCAGTGAAAAACCCTTCATTCCAGGAAATTCATGCATCAGATCATCACTTAGTTTTGAAAGAAAACCATCACCCCATTTTGCAGTTTTCTGTTTTTCAACAATATCAGCACCTAGCTCCCAGTAAAAATTCAACATCTCCGTATTGACACTTAATGCCGCTTTTATTTGAGCAGAACGGATCTTTTGCTTTAATCCCTTAACCCATGACTTGTATTCTCTGTCGGCACTGAATAATTGTTTCATGAAATACCGCCCTTTGACAAAACCAAAAATATCATAATAGCGATTTACAATATCAAATCGTAATTATTTTATCAAGAAAACAGATGAGATTATTTAACTCACTGGAAATCAGAAAAGGCGGAGTTGATTCAGTAAGTTAAATTTTAGTCAAACTGCAGCCGTCCGAATCAGTTTTATTAGAAGTGTCTGATGTTTCTTCCGGCTTGTTATCAATGTCAACGGTTGATTCATTTTCATCGTTCTGTTCATTAACTGTATCATTATCATAAATTTCGACATCATCTTTTATATACAAATCATCCATTGCGGAATCATCGCTTTCAACATCGTTATTCTCATAGTCATTGCTTTCAAGATCTTCGTCACTGAAAGGATATTTCATAGATTCAAACTCTTCCTGTGTCATTTCCACTTTATCTTGTACCGGACATGCTTCTGAATGTTCAGGAATAGTTATCCCTGCAAAATTACTGCATTCGACATGTTCACATAAATCAAAAAGAAAATTATCATAAACAATATATTCATAATATCCTGGAGGCACACATTCATCAAAATAGTCATCAAAATAGATCTTCACAACTTCGGTCAGTTTTTCAGCATCATCAAATTTTCCTCTGTAAATTTCGCCGGCGACTTTACTGACGTATGTTGTTTCATAAGGGTTTTCGCAACCCCTTTTAATGCATTCCTCCTTCTCCTCATTAGTGTCCCATTCTTCACAATTTTCGCATCCCGGTTTTAAATCATAATAGGTGCTTGTGTAAACACCGATATTAACTTTTTCAGGTTTTTCAGTAGTTTCTAACCAAAGCTCATAAATATTTGCGGGCACATCTGAAAACAAAAAATTCACAGAAAATACTAATA
>ENA-UOWO01004016-UOWO01004016.1-activated-sludge-metagenome-genome-assembly--contig:-NODE-4016-length-16555-cov-6.920364_pt1 | contig 16555 bp, 14 predicted proteins | sample MGYA00238148_ERZ761564 | MGnify/ENA primary metagenome ERZ761564 (study PRJEB28885, sample SAMN05720194) | activated sludge metagenome | isolation source: Anaerobic digester | place: USA...
GTCCTTTCCTCGAGCATCGTCCGGTATTTCAAAAGGGTCTCCAGATTGAACCGAAACACGGCTCACCCCCCGGTTAAGTTCGGTGCTCCTCTTTCAACATGCGGCGGCCCGACGCTTCTTCCGCCGCACGCGCCCCGGCCCGGGTTTTCGCCGGCGTCTCGTCATCAAAGAGCGAAAAGAGCGCCCGCCTGCTTTCCTCGAAATCCACCCGCTCGCCGATATCCTGCCTGAGAAAACGGTTGACCCGATCAATCATCCGGATGGCATGATCGATCCCGGGATTGCTTCCTTCCACATAGGCGCCGATGTTGATGAGATCCTCCGCCTTCCTATAAGTGGCCATGATGTCGATGACCTCATTGGCTTTCGCACGCTGCTTGTCGTCGACGATGTCGATCATGACACGGCTGACGCTGTCGAGGATGTCCAACGCCGGATAATGGTTCTTCGACGCGAGCGCCCGGGAGAGCGACAGATGCCCGTCAAGAATGGATCGGGCAGCGTCTGAAATGGGCTCATTGAAGTCATCCCCCTCGACCAGGACATTGTAGAGGCCCGTGATGCTGCCCTTCCCCTCCACGGCCCCGACGCGTTCCAGCAGTTTCGGCATCAGGCTGAACACGGACGGCGTGTACCCCTTCGTCGCCGGAGGCTCCCCCACGGAGAGCCCGACCTCTCTCTGGGCCATGGCAAATCGTGTCAGGGAATCGACCATCAGCAGGACATCCTTCCCCCGATCCCTGAAATATTCCGCGATGGCCGTGGCCATGTAGGCGGCTCTCATCCGGATCAGGGGATGCCGGTCCGAGGTGGCCACGACGACAACGGAACGGGCCAGCCCTTCCTTGCTCAAATTCTTTTCGATGAACTCCCGGACCTCCCGTCCCCGCTCACCGATGAGAGCGATGACGTTCACATCGGCCTGCGTGTAACGCGCGATCATCCCGAGCAGAATACTCTTCCCCACGCCGGAGCCTGAGAAAATCCCCATCTTCTGCCCCTTGCCGCAGGAAAGAAGGGCGTTGACGGAGCGGATGCCGAGATCCATGGCCTGCGAAATGCGCCCCCGCTTGAGGGGATTGATCGGCTCCGCGTAAAGGGGGTATTCCTCCTCCCAGGAAAGGCCTCCCCCGTCATCGATGGGGTTTCCGATGCCGTCAAGGACCCGGCCGAGGAGTTCCGGACCGACTCTCACGACGGCCCTTTTCCCGAGGGAGATGATACGGCACCCGGGTCCGATCCCCTTCATGTCGTCCAGGGGCATGAGAAGCACTTTGCCCCTCCTGAAACCCACCACCTCGGCCCTCAGAGGCCTGTTCCCCCCGCTGGATTCGATATGACACATCTCCCCGACGAACGTGGCCGGCCCGTGGCCCTCAACCATCAAACCGATGACCTCCGTCACCTTCCCGTTCACCCGGATGGGGTCGAGCCGGTCCAGGATCCGGTAATAGCGGGTGAAATCGAATTCGCCCGGATAGGTTCTCATTGTGCCCGGCTGGCCGTCCATCGTATCGTTACGTCCCCTCATCGTCGGCGGGGTTCCCCTGCACGAAGGCTTTGCCGATCTCGCTCAGTTGCTCCTCCAGCCTTGCATCCACTTCGCCGAAAGCGGTTTCAATGAGAGTCCCCCCTCTCTTGATTCCTTCGTCTTTGACGAAGACGGCATTCCGCAGCCCCTCGACCTCCTTCAGGGCCTCGGGATTGATGCCGACGAGGTAGTCGTGATCTTTCGGATTCACGTGGATCCGGATTCCGTCCCGGTCGGTGAGGTTGTGGATGGCCGCCTTGAGCACGCGGACGACGACCTCGGGGTTCGCCCTGGGTTCCTCGTGAATGACTTTGGCGGCAATCGCGAAGGCCAGGTCCAGAATTCTCATCTCCATCCGTTCGAGCGTTTCCCGGCGGATGTACTCCAGCTCCAGGATGAGAGACACGGCCGTCTTGATGGCCTCCGAGAGTTCTCTCCGCTCCTTCGCGCTCCCGTCCGCGAAGCCCCTCTCATAGGCTTCGCCCTGCGCCGCGCGGCCCCTCTTCTCCGTTTCGGCGCGAAGCTCGTCCAGCCGGTTCCGCGTCTTCTGAGGCCCGCGCAGAGGCGCCTGCCCGGGGGAAAAGTCGGTTCGGATAAATTTGGGCGGTCCGGTGTCTCCGGACTTCAACACCTCGGCGCCGATCTCGACATTGCTGGACTTGATCACCCGCTTAGACAAACTGGTCCTCGTCTCTGCTCACGATGAGGATTCGACCCTCCGATTCGAGCCTTTTCGCGATTTCGAGAATGGTCCTCTGGCTTTTTTCGACGTCGGAGAGCCTCGTCGGGGGCATCATCTCGATTTCCTCCCGGATCATGTTGGCACCGCGCTTGGACATGTTCCGGTAGATTTTCCCGCGCCCTTCTTCATCGACCACCTTGAGGGCCCGCGAGAGGTCTTCGCTGCTCAGTTCCTTCAAAAGCTCCTGCATTCCCCGGTCGTCGATCTGCAGAAGATCCTCAAAGGTTAACATCATGCCCCGGATCTCGGCCGCCAGATCCGGGTCCGCGCCGTCGATGGCATTGATGATGTTGTTTTCACTGTCCCGCTTCATGTTCTTCAGGATCTCCGCCATCTTGCGGACCCCGCCGATTTCCTTTTGTCCCGTCGAATTCGTCATGACCTCCGTCTCGAGCGTTTTCGCGACATCTTCAATGACGTCCCTGGGGACGCTTTTCAGGCTGGCCATGCGCCGGACCACTTCGAGCTGGGTTTCAGGCGTGAGCTGATCGAGCACGTCGGCGGCCCGGTCCGGCCTCAACTGGGCCAGGATGAGCGCGACGGTCTGGGGGTGTTCCGTGCGGGCAAAATCCATGAGAAGCTTGGGGTCCATGTCCTTGAGTTTTTCAAAAGCGGGGATCTCGTCGAGAGGGTCTTCATCGGTCTTCATGTCGCTCAGCATCCCGCCGGCGCTTTCCGGACCCAGGGCCTTCAAGACGATATTCCGTGCCTGGTTGATCCCGACGGAGAATATGCCGCCCTTGTCCTTGGCCAGATCACAGAACTCCTTGGCCACGACTTGAGCCTCCTTGGCGGAGATGCTCGTGATGCGGCCCATGTGCTTCCCGATCCGGCGGACCTCCGCTTTCGTGAGGTTCTTCATCACCTGGGAGGCGATTTCCTCATCCAGCAGAAGGAGAAGAATGGCGGCTTTTTCTTCGTTGGTCATAGTCAAAACGGGCGCAAGGCATAAGGCGCAGGGCAAAAGGCTGATGGAACCGGGATCTTTACCCTAAGCCCTGAGCCTAAAGCCATTCGCCTTTATTTATTTTATCCACGTCCTCAAAAGCTCGGCGAACTTTCTCGCGTCGCTGCCGGCCATCTGCCTGACCACATCGGTTTCCGTGAGGTCTCTCCCCTCACCCGGACCCAGCGTGGCCGGAGCCGGTCCGCCCCCCAGTTCGCGCCCGCCGGATGCATGGGCGTGAACGGAACCCCCCTGTTCCCGACCCTTGGCGACAAGCGTCTTGACAACCGGCCGAGCGACAAAAAAGACGATGAGGAGGATGACGGCCAAAAGGACAACCTGCCGGATGATCGGCATGAAAACGACGAACCGGTCCACCCATGACTTCTCGGTGAAGCCCGCCGTGTCTGCGTCGACCTTCTTGAAGGGAACGTTCGTCACGACCACCTGGTCGCCGCGCTTCGTGTCGAAACCGGCCGCCTTCTTGACGAGATCATCGAGGGCGGCCATCTCCTTGTCGGACCTCGCCTGGTACTCTTCCACGCCCTTGTCGTTCTTCGTGTAGAGGCCGTCGACCAGGACGGCGATGGAGAGTTTTTTGATATCGCCGACCGGCATGACCGTTTTGTTCACCGTTTTGCTGATCTCATAGTTGATGGTCTCGTCGGATTTCTCGCGGCTCGACTGGCTCCGCGCCGTTGCGGCACCGCCGGGTTTGGTCGTCGGAATCACGGTGCTCTCGCCGCCGAACGACGACGCCGGCGTCGTCGCCTTCTCGTGTGCGCGCTGCATACTGCGGACGACGGGTTCCTCGGCATCGAAGATCTCCTCCGTCTTCTCCATGATCCTAAAATCGAGATCCGCATTGAGCCGCACCACGGCCTTTCCATCGCCGACGACCCTCTCAAGCATGGATTGGATTCGCGCGGCGAGATCCTTCTCGATGTTCCGCTTGTACTCGACCTGCGCTATGGACATCTTCGACAGGTCGGATTGATCCGTGATCCTGGAAAGAACTTTTCCGCTTCCGTCGACGATCATGACGTCCTGGGGATTCAGCCCTTCGATACTGCTGGCCACGAGGTGGGCAATGCCCTGAATCTGCAGCTCCTGAAGGGTCCTTCCGGATTTGAGTTTGAGAATGACCGAGGCGGTCGGTTTCTTCTGGTCTTCGCTGAAGAGGGCTTTCTTGGGTAGGACGATGTGCACGCGGCTCGACTGTATTTCATCGAGACTGTTGATGGTCCTGGAGAGCTCGCCCTGCAAGGCCCGCTGGTAGTTGAGCTGCTGGACGAATTCCGTGACGCCCAGATTCTTGGTGTCGAATATTTCAAACCCCACACCGCCTCCCTTCGGAAGCCCCGAAGCGGCAAGATCGAGCCTCACCTCGGAAACCTTCTCGGCGGGAACGGAGATGATGTCCCCGGCGGGGGAGAGCTTGTAGGATATCTTTTTTTCGTTGAGCTTCGCGACGATCGTCCCCGCGTCCTCGCTGGTCAGGTTGGAGTAAAGGACACGGTATTCCGCCTGATTGGTGAGGTAGACGACGAGCGCGATGGAGAGCAGCGTCACGGCCGCGGCCACCAGGATCGTCAGTTTTCGGGCGGGCGGCAGCGCCCCGAACCCTTTCGCAATCTGCGACACAAACTGGGATAGGGGATTCATAAACTATTTTCGTCCTTCTTCACGTATACCATGCAGCCCCGGCCTTTCGCCGCCGCGGCTATTTTCATCCTTCTTGAAGCCGCCTTTCATCCCGGCAGTCGGCCTCAGACCTGCATCCGCATGATCTCCTGATAGGCATCGAGGATCTTGTTCCGGACCTGCATCATGGCCCTGAAGGAAATGTCCGCCTTCTCCAGCGCGATCATGGCCTCGTGAAGGCTTCCGGTCTGTCCAACCTCGAGGTTCCGGATCGCCTGGTCGGCATCGAGCTGAAGCCGGTTGACATCCTTCAGCGCATCCGTGAGGGCCTTTCCAAACGATTCCTTTGATGTCGCCGGTTCACCGGCGGGCTTCCTGAGGGTCGATTCGGGGGCTATCCATTCGCCCCGGACGGCTGTGGGTTTCACGTTCAATCACCTCCGCGCAGATTCGTTTCCGCCTTGATCCATTCCTGCTCCCTCAGAAGGGACTACTTTCCGATGTCCAGGGTTTTGAGGGCCATGTTTTTGGTGGCGTCGAAGGCCGTGACCGACGCCTCGTAGGCACGGCTGGCCGTGATCATGTCGGCCATCTCGGACACGACGTTGACGTTCGGGTAAGCCACAAAACCCTCCTCGTTGGCGTGGGGATGGTTCGGGTCGTAAACCTGCCTGAGACCTTCCTGTTCTTCCACCACGGACTCCACCTGGACCTTTTTGAGCGCATCCCTGAGTCTGGAGTCAAAACTCTCACTCAGTGCCTCGGCCGTGAGCACGATCACCTTGCGCTTATAGGGCCCGCCCTCCGGGGTCTTTGTGGTGTTGACGTTCGCCAGGTTGGATACCACGACGTCCATCTTGGCCCTCTGGGCTTCGAGTCCCGAACCGCAGATCTTGAATGACGTGAAAAAATCCATTATTTGGCCTCCTTGATGACGCTGTTGAGACTCTTGAATTTTCTGACGAGAAGCTCCACCGCCGTGTTGTACATGAGGTGGTTTTCGGCCAGGTTCACCATTTCCTTGTCAAGCGACACGTTCCGGCCCGTCGTGACCACGCTGAAATCCTTTCCCGAAACAGCTGCGGGGAGATGTTTTTCATCCGTTTTCGTCAACGCGATCCTGGATGCCGATGCCCCCTGGAGGGCTTTTTCGAAATCCAGGTCCTTGGGTTCGTAGTCCGGCGTGTCGATATTGGCGATGTTGGAAGTCAGAACTTTATGCCGCCTGGTGTGCAGATCGAGCATGTCGGACAGCATATCTACGGTCTTCCCGAACAGGGCCTTCATTTCAAGCTCCTCCAGGGCGTCTGCCCCGAAAAAACGTGTTTTTACAAGCAGTTAAAAACTGGAATCTCCTTCTCCGCGTCTGCCCGACGGAAGGGGTATACCGCCGGCGCAGTCCGCCCTAATGAGACGTTGCAAGGCATGTGCCAATAAAAAAGTCGAAAAAAAGGGAGGGTTTAGGTGGGTGAGGAGTCGGTTTCCGCGATGTCAAGCTTGTACTCGTTGAGTTTGTTTCGCATGGTGCGGACGGAGATGCCCAGGAGCTGAGAGGCCCTTGTTTTATTGCCCTTCGCTTTCTTGAGGGTGTCGAAGATGAGGGCCTTTTCCATCTCCCGGAGTGTCGGGACTTCGCCGGGGCGGGACGCCCCCGAGGATTTGTCCGGTGTCTCCAGGACCGCCGGTTCCCCATCGACTTCCCCCATGAAGAGATGTTCAGGGAAAACCTGATCGTCTTTGCAGATGAGGACAGCCCTTTCGATGACATTTTCAAGTTCCCGGACGTTACCGGGCCAGGGGTACCCCTCCAGAACGGCGAGGCTCTCCTCGGCCAGATGCGGCTTTTTTCTGCCTGCGAGCCCGCTGAATTTCTCGAGAAAATGTTCGGCCAGAAAAAGGATGTCCCCCCTGCGCTCACGCAGCGGCGGAATCTTGACGGGGATCACGTTGAGCCGGTAGAAGAGGTCTTCGCGGAAGGTCTTATCGGCGATCCGTTTCTTCAAATCGGCATTGGTCGTCGCGATGATGCGCACATCCACGGACACGGGTCCCTTGCCGCCGAGCCGGTCTATTTCCGATTCCTGGATCGCCCGTAAAAGCTTCGCCTGAAGCTGCATGTCCATCTCGCTGATTTCATCGAGCAGCAGGGTCCCCCCGTCCGCAAGCTCAAACTTCCCGACACGTCTTAGCGCGGCGCCCGTGAAGGCGCCTTTTTCGTACCCGAACATCTCGCTTTCGAGGAGGTTGGCCGGGATGGCGGCGCAGTTGACCGCCACGAAGGGTCTGTTGCGCCGGGGGCTCTCCCGGTGAATGTAGCGGGCGAGCAGTTCCTTGCCCGTGCCGCTGTCTCCCTGAATGAGAACGCTGGAGCGGCTCTTGGCGACGCTTTTCAGGAGCTCCAGAATGGATTGTATCTTCGCGTCCCTCGTGAAGATCTCTCTTTCCCCGCCGGGGCGCGGCACGGTCTCTCCGTCCTCGGCAGGATGGGCGGATGTGTCGAGGACGTTCTTCACGACCAGCTCCAGATCGTCCAGCGAAAAGGGCTTCATGATGAAATCCGCGGCCCCTTCTTTCATCGCTTCCACGGCGGTGTTGACGGTTCCGTAGGCCGTTATGACGATGACAGGCGTCTCGGGGGAGACAGTCTTGATGCCTTTCAGGACATCGATACCGTTCATTTTCGGCATGCGGATGTCGGTGATCACCATCTCGAATACGCCTTTCCTGAACTTTCCCATGGCATCCGCGCCGTCATTGGCGGTTTCCACGTCGTGGCCGCAGCTGACCAGGGACTCCGTGAGGGCCATCCGCATGGAGGGATCGTCATCGACAACTAAAATGGGTTTTCTTTTCATCCGGGGTGATCAACCTCTCATCGACGCTTTTCTGTTCCGGCCTTCGGACGGGGCCTGTCCTTGTCGTTTCGCCCGGAGCGGCCTGTCGGCGAGGGGGAGCATGATGCCGACGCAGGTTCCCTCTCCTTCACGGGACTCCACATCGATGGATCCGCCGTGCATGTCGATGATGCTGTGCACGATGGCGAGTCCCAGACCCGAACCCTTCTCCCTCGTGCTGAAAAAGGGATCGAAGATCTTCGCAAGATACTCGGCGGGGATGCCGACGCCGGTGTCGGAAAAACGGATATCGACGAGGGAACTCAGGCCGGGATGGCTTTCAGCGGCTTCGATCATCTTGGTTTCAATCTCCAGCACGCCGCCGCCGGGCATGGCCTGGAAGGCGTTGAGAATGACGTTCAGAAAAACCTGCTTCAGCATTTCGGCATCCCCCTGAACGCGGGCAGGCCCCCGGGCATACCGTGCCGACAGGGAGATACCTTCCTGCGCGACAATCTCCCCGCAGAACGTGATGACCTCCTCGAGAATGCCGTGTAGATCCACCTCCATCATCCGGGGTTCTCTTTTTTTCGTGAAGAGCAGGAGGTTGGAGAGCTTGTTGTCCACGTTTCTCACGGAAGAGATGATCTGGGAAACCCTGTCCCGACTTCGGCGATCCTTGAGATCCTTCATCAGAAGGGATGCGAAGAGTTCAATCGAACCCAGGGGGTTTCTAATCTCATGGGCGACATTGGCCGCCAGTTCCCCGAGGGCGGTGAGCTTCTCCGTGCGCTTGGCCATTTCCTCGAGTTTCTCAACGGCCGTGATGTCCCTCAGGATATAGACGGATCCGATGATCTCGTCGCTCGCCGTTCTGACGGCAGCATCCAGGACTTCGATGGTCCTACCGCGAATCCGCATTTTCCGCCCCGGCTCGCCGATCACCGTCCTGCGCCGCCCGGTCTTCGCCGTTTTCGATGCCATGCCCCGAAGCAGGGCGCCCACAGGCCTCCCCTGCATCGTCTGCTGTTCGACGCCGCAGAAAAGTTCCGCGCAGGGGTTCATCAGTGTGATCCGGTCATCGCGGTCCGTGACAACGACACCCGTCGTCAGGCTCTCGAGAATGCTCTGCAGGTAGTTCTTGACCCGTTCCTTTTCCTCGACGGCCTTTTCGAGCCGGACGTTCTTGTCCTCGAGTTCCCGGTTAATGCCCTCAAATTTCAGCTCCAGACTGGCAAAAGCCTCCTGGAGCTTTCGGGTCACCAGATTGAAGTCCTCAAAGGACCGCTTCAGGGTCGTGACTTTATCCAACCGAATATTCTCCGTTCCCGGGCTAAGGCTGTCGCGCATACTTCCTGTATGTTCCGGACCACTGGCGATCCTGAACGGAAAAATCGGCGAGCCCGGCCCAGAATGCTTCACCGCCCTTCAGTTTCAATTCGGAAAAAACCCGGTTCGCCGACGGTTCGTCGTTCAAGGCAAGATATCCTTTTCCCATCTGGTACAGCGTCCACAGACTCTGCCTGCCGTCGGGGTCCGCCTCCAGCGACTTGCGGTACGCCGAGACGGCCTGGGCGTAATTCTTCTCCGTCATGAGGCAGTCCCCCAGACCCGTGTAGGATTCCGAGGCCACCTCGACGGGATATCGCTCGCGGTCCCCTTGATAATGCTTGATGGCCGTCTGATAGAAGCCGATGGCCGCCGGACAGGCCTTCGTATCCTTCAAAGCGTGGCCGTAGTTGCGGTAGAAGACGGCGGGGTCCTCCGGAACCAGCCCGGACTTCGTCACTTCTTCGTAGAGGGAAACGGCTTTTCCGTTCAGGCCCTTTCGGGCATAGACATCGGCAAGGATTCTTCGCGCCCGCACCTGCTCCCTCTGCTCCGCGCCGGGGAATCCCTTCAGCATCGACTGAAGGATCGCTTCGGCGTCCCCGTGTTTCCCCTCGTGATATTTAATCTCGGCCATGGAAATCAGGATGCTCGCCTGCAGTTTCTTTTCCGATCGTTTCATCAGGTCATTGAAGAACGGCATCGCTTGCGCATAGAGGCCGGTCCGCCTGAGGCTCTCCGCCATCTTGAAACCCGTCATGGCATCGTACCCCTTCGCGACGCCGTTTGCGTAGATCCGGAAGTAGATGTCCGAGACGGCCAGGTAATCCCCCCGGACATAGTAACTGTCCACCAGAATTTCCGCGTTTTTCCGGAGATTCTCAATCGTAGCCGGCTTGAACTTTCCTCTCGGGAACCGCTGCATGATCGTGTCGAAGGTGTCGAAGGCCTCCTTGTGCCTGCCATGCTGGGCCAGGGCGTATCCCTTCTGGAAGAGCAGCGCCTCTTCCACGTCCGGCTGCGGCGATTTCCTGAGCAGATCGTCGTAGGTACTGACGGGGTCCCGCACGTTTTCCTCACCCAGCATGGCCACCGGGAATTTGAGGTCCGGTTTCCTGACGGCGATGTTGGCCATGATCATGGTGCACTCCTGCGCCTCCCTGCTCCCGGGGTATTTCTCGATCAGCATGCTGTACACCTTGAGCGCCGCCGGGAGCTGGTCCATCTCCGTCAGGCAGCGCCCGATCATAAAGAGGACTTCTTTTTGAAAGGGGCCGTCGGGATAGAGATTGACGTAGCGAAAATAGGTATCCGCCGCTTCGCTGAAATGATGGTTTCGGAAAAAATGCATCCCCAGATGGACCATGACGTCTTTCGGCAGATCGCTATGATCGGGAAAACGCCTCAGACCGTCGCGGTACCAGACCTCGGCCTGGTCCATGTCCTTGATCTGGCTGTAACAATCGGCAATCCAGAAATAGGCGTGCTTTACATAGTCCCCGTCGGGGTTCTTTTGCAGGTACTCCTTGAAACGCTCGATGGCCTGAGGATACTTGCCGAGCCTGTAGAGGGTCACCCCCGTGGCAAAAGTCGCTTCCGGGACGTGTGGGGAGTCCGGGTATTTCGAGTAAAGATTTTCAAATTCCCTGTACGCCTCGGCGTGACGGTTGAGGATGAGATAGGACCGGGCCAGCCTCAGGTGGGCATTCGCATTGCTATCCTTATGCTGTGGATAGGCCGACAGCAGTTTCTCGTAATTTTCGATGGCCTTCTCAAGGGCGACGCCGCTTCCCTGTTCGCCCTGAAAGTAGCAGGCATCGGCCAGTCCGCGAAGAACGGCTTCGCGGTTGCTCTCGTACACCTGACCCTTCCGGTTCATCTCCTCGAATTTATGGGCCGCCTCCTCATACCGCCCCGCCTTCAGGTCGATCTCCGCGCTTTCATAGGGTGAGAGGGGTGTTTTCGGCTCCACGATTTCCCCCCGGTCCTCCCGCTCCGGTGGAACCGCAAGCGATATCGCCCCCACTTTCTCCTGCCCCGGTGTCTCCCGGGATTCGGGCGTCGGCGGGCTTTTTTGTTCAGCCGGCGCAGTGACCCCCTTTTCGGTCGGCGGAGGCGTTTCCTTCCCGGCCCTGACATCCTTCTTTGCCTTGGGTTCTTCCTTTCGCGCCTTCACGGCCGGGGCGGACGGCGCGCCCAGAACCTCGAATCGCTGGACCTTGCGGAGATGATACTCTTTCACCACGCCGCGCTTCCTGAGCAGTTCCGCATCCCGCTGGGCCTCCCGGGAGGTGGCGTACTGCCCCATACAGACGCGATACCAGATCTTCCCCGACACGAGGGCCTTGACATAGAAGGTCTCAAATCCTTTGCCGTGCAGGGCCTTGACATGGGCTTCCGCCTCCTGGGCCGTCGGGTAAGCGGCAACCTGAAAACTGTAGAAGGGGTTCGTGACCTTCGCGGCAGCGCAAGGCACTGTGGCGGCGCAGATTAAAAAGAGCGCTGAATAAAGACCAACCAGAAATCTCCTCATCTTCTTCATCCTGCCCCCCTTTTTCCCCCCAAACACCTTTGAATTTCGCATCTTGGGGATATGGACACTCCCTCGGGTGAATGAAAGCAATTTACATACCAGGCAGACCCTGAAAACCGGGCGGCGAGAGGGCGGCGTCGGGCGTCGATAGCTCAAAGAATTTCGGCACGTAACTCGCGGCGCCGTCGCGTGAAAAAGAAATCCCCGGCCCTTTTTACCGCTGCCGGGGATTTCCGTAAAATACCCTTATCCGTCGCGACACCCTGGCGGGCTTGAAGCTCTTCGCCTCCATCCCGCGAATCGATAGATCACGAACCGATATTGTACCTCTTGAGTTTCTCCACGAAGGTCGTCCTGTTCAGATCGAGGAGTTTCGCCGCCCTGTTCTTCACGCCCCCCGTTTTTTCAAGGGCCTTCAGAAGGAGGTCCTTCTCGAAATCCTCCACCATCCCGTTGAAGCTCACGCCTTCTTCCGGGATGACAATAAAACCCGCCTGGTCGTCCGGCTTCGACTCCTCGCTCAGGACCTTGGGCGGCAAATCGGGAATGTCGATGTGCCCTTCTTCCTTCATGACCACGAGCATCTCGATGAGGTTCTCGAGCTCCCGGACGTTTCCCGGCCAGTGATACCGCATCATGTATTGCATGGCCTCCTGGGTCAGCCCTTTCACGTTCCGCTTCTTCAACTTGTTGAATTTCCTCATGAAGTGATTGATGAGGACGGGGATATCCATTTTCCTTTCGCGAAGCGGAGGAATGTAGATGGGGATGACGTTAATCCGGTAGAAAAGATCCTCGCGGAACCTTTTTTCCTGAACGGCTCTCTCGAGGTCCTGGTTGGTCGCGGCAATAATTCGCACGTCGACGCTCAGGGTCTTTACACCCCCGATGCGCTCGAACTGCTTTTCCTGGATGACCCGGAGAACTTTGACCTGCAGCGCAGGGCTCATGTCCCCGATTTCGTCGAGGAAGATGGTCCCGCCGTGGGCAAGTTCGAAACGCCCCACCCTGCTCTTGATGGCGCCCGTGAAGGCGCCCTTCTCGTGACCGAAGAGCTCGCTCTCCAGGAGTTCCTCGGGGATGGCGCCGCAATTGACGGGCACGAGGGGGTAGCTGTTCCGATCACTGTTGAAATGGATGGCCCTTGCCACGAGCTCCTTGCCCGTCCCGGACTCGCCGTAGACAATCACGGTGCTGTCGGTGGTTGCGACCTTTTCGATCCGCTCAAAAACCTTCCTCATGCTGTCGCTGTAGCCGACGATCTTGCCGAAGTCGTACTTGCGCTTGAGCTGAACCTTCAGGGAGATGTTTTCCTCCTTCAGCTTCGCGAAACTGAGCGCCCGCTCGAGGGTCAGTTTGACGAGGTCATCCTTCAGCGGTTTGGTGATATAGTCGAATGCGCCGAGCCGCATGGCCTCCACGGCCGAATGGACGGTTCCGTACCCGGTGATGATGATGACAATGCTCTCGGGCATCACCTCCTTGACGAAGGCGAGGACCTCCAGGCCGTCCGCGTTGGGCATTTTCAGGTCCGTGACGACCAGGTCGTACTTATCCTCCAGGAAGATATCCATGGCCTGCTTGCCGTCACTGACGGCCTTTACCTCGTAGCCGTAACTTTTGAGCATATCGGCGAGATTTTCCCGGCTCAGGTCATTGTCCTCTGCAATCAACACCTTGACTCGTTTCATAGGCCCCTTTTCTTCGATAATCCCCCTGATGAAGTCTTGACATGGAGAACGAAAGCGTCAAAAAACAAGACGGATGTTAACAAAAAAATTACAATAGTCAACCATAAATATGCATCGAAAATCCTTAACCCTTTTTGCCGAACCTCCCGGCACGGGACCCCCGGCCCCAGAAGTGAAAATGACTAAAGTTTTCCCGGGGGGATTCCGATTCAAAGAATGACGTAAACAGCTTAGGGAGCGGGGAATGAGCATTACATCATACCAGGTTGACAACGTACTCAAGGCCTACAACAAACAGAACAAGGTCAAGGCCAAAAACCATCTGTTGACGGATGTTCAGGAGGCCGGGAAACAGGCGGACACGGTTTCCCTGTCCAAGGAAAAGAACAAACCGGAGGTTTTCGACAAGATCTCCTACAGTTTGCTCGACATTATTTTAAAGACGAATAAATCGAAATAAGTCAATTTTCCGCCTGAAAAACCCCGGCCTTCCCCCGAAGGAGCGGCGAATGCGGAGATTCCTGTGCCTGCCCTCAGTGGGGGGTCTGCGACGGTCCCGGGGGGCTCGAGGTGCAGCGGCGGACTGGGTTCATGCTCGATACTTTCAAGGAAAAAAAGAACATCCTTGTCGTCGATGATGATTCCGCCCTTCGAGGCATGATCGTCGACGCCCTGAAACAGACGGGGGATTTCGGCATTCAGGAGGCCGGTGACGGCGCTGAAGCCCTCAAGGCGCTGAAGTCCGACCTCTACGACCTGGTCATCAGCGACGTCCAGATGCCCAACATGACGGGCATGGAGCTTCTGTCCAAGATCCGCGAAATCAACCCCAACATCTACGTGATCATGATCACGGCATTCCCCTCCGTCGGTCTCTCCGTTTCAGCGATGCAGACAGGCGCCGTGGACTTCCTGCCCAAGCCTTTCAATATCGACGAACTGACCTACAAGGTGCAGATCTACCTGCGGGAGAAGACCATCCTCTCGGAGGAAAAACTCCGCTACCGGGCCGAGTCCCTCAAACTGAGCGACAGGATCCGCGACATTTCGAAGAGAAGCTACATTTACGACGCCATCGAAAACACGGCGGGCAACAACGATCACATCTTTCAGGGCATGGTGGATCTGGCCCTGAAGATCGCCGACGGGGAGCGATGCGCGCTGTTCCTCTATGACGAGGACAGCGGGGAGTTCCACCCGAAGATCGTCCGGGACGCTGTCCTGGGATCCGTCGAAGAGCGGACTTCGCCCATGCTCCTAAGCCTGTACCGGCAGGTCGTCGAGAGGAAGGAGCCGCTGCTCTTTCAACCCATCCACGAAGGGGGCTCATGCATGATGTGCGTCCCCCTGACGATCCGCAGCAAGGTCTTCGGCATTCTCTCGCTGACGAAGAAAAAAAACATGGTCGTCTTCTCGGAGAAGGATCTCCATTACATCCTGAGCCTCACGAGGAGGGCCTCTCTCAACCTGGAAAACCGGATCCTTTACGAGAGCCTCTACGACAACATCACGGATACCTTTAAAGCCCTCGTCGGCTCCATCCAGGTTCGCGACCATTACACGGAACTGCACTCCGCCCATGTCACGAACTTCGCCCTCCGGACGGCCGAATCGCTGAAATGCGCCTCCACGGACATGGAATCCCTGAAAATCGCCGCCATGCTCCACGACATCGGGAAGATCGCGATTCCCGATGCCATCCTTCTGAAACCGGCGCCCCTGACGGCAGAAGAACACGAGGTCATCAAGAGGCACTGCCAGATCGGCGACAACATCCTCGCGCCGATTCTCCTCTTCGAGGCCGAGAGGAAAATCATCCGCCATCATCACGAAAGGTGGGACGGGAAGGGTTATCCCGACGGGCTCTCGGGGGAGCAGATCCCCTTTTTCGCGAGGCTTCTCGCCGTTGCCGATGCCTTTGATGCCATGACGACCGACCGGCCCTATCGGAAGGCGATGACCCGGGAGCAAGCTATTGATGAATTGAGAAAATACGAGGGCCGCCAGTTCGACCCGAAACTCATCCAGCCTTTCATCGAAAGTCTCTGAGTCCGTCCGGTACCCCTTACCTTTACGCTTCCGTCAATCCCCGTTTGAATGCCAGTGGCGGGCACAAGGAGGATTCGCGCGTCGTGAGCGATAGAGGCCTATCCCCTCGACCCCATACCCGTTACCCTTTACCCGTCTCCGCCAGCTTCACGGCCGTTCCGAAAAACCGGATCATTTCGACCCGTCGGGAGGCGCTTTTGACTGTGCCATCCGGGGCTGCCCGTTTCAACTCCACAACGGCATCGGCACCCATGAGGCTGGCCCGGTGCATGAGAAGGACAAGCGCCTTTTTTTCGGCGGCGCTGAAATAGCCGCTGTAGGCCTCCCCCTCCGCGCTGACGGGACCGAGGACCTTTTCGATGGTCCGCCCCGGCACCTCGGCTGTCGTGACGACGACGACTTTCTCCTTCATTTCCTCCAGGGCCCTGTGGATGGTCTCAACGGCCACGCGTTTCTGCGCTCGCTTCCGCGCCGCCCGAAAGGCCAGGTAAAAGACGAGCAAAAAAGGGGCGACGACGATGAGAAAATGAAATACGTGTTTCAGTATGACGGTGATATCCATGCCGATCAGTGGGCCTCGTCCCAGTTGTTGCCCCACGCGATGCCGACCCGGAGCGGCACCCTGAGCGTGATGACCTCTTCCATTTCCTTACGGATGAGGCTCACGGCGTCCTCCTTCTCCTCCAGTGGGACCTCGAAGACCAGCTCGTCGTGAACCTGCATGATCATGGCGGACTTCATTTTTTTCCGCTCCAGGATCCGGGCGAGATTCACCATAGCGATCTTGATGAGATCCGCGGCCGTGCCCTGGATGGGCGTGTTGACGGCTGTTCTCTCGGCGAACTGGCGGACGGCGATGTTGGCGCTCCGGATCTCCGGAAGGTTGCGCCTCCTGTTGAGCAGGGTCGTGACGAACCCCTCTTTCCTGGCCTGTTCGAGAACGGCATCCAGGTAGACCCTCACGCCCCGGAACTTTTCGAAATAGTCGTCGATGAACTGTTTCGCCTCGGCCTGGGAAATGCCGAGTTCCCGGGACAGGCCGAATGGGCTCATGCCGTAGAGGATCCCGAAGTTGATGACCTTGGCCTGCCGCCGCATCTCGGCCGTCACCATCTCGGGAAAGACGCCGAAGATCGTCGCCGCCGTCCTCGTGTGGACGTCGTCACCCGACTCGAAGATGTCGAGGAGGGCCCTGTCCCCCGAGAGGTGCGCGAGAACGCGGAGCTCAATCTGCGAGTAGTCCGCCGAGACGATGA